>Ga0116175_1002150_pt1 | contig 12176 bp, 10 predicted proteins | sample AD_UKC125_MetaG_FD_89802 | JGI IMG/M metagenome (GOLD analysis project Ga0116175, IMG submission 89802) | Active sludge microbial communities of municipal wastewater-treating anaerobic digesters from USA - AD_UKC125_MetaG | ecosystem: Engineered > Bioreactor > Anaerobic > Digestate | place: USA... | reverse complement strand
CGGGCCGGGTCACCGCCTCACGACGGGATCCCGCCGGTACTGATGAGGTGACCGGGGACGAGCCCGGGTCACCGGGTTCCGGGGCTCGCAAACTCGCAGCTCAACCGGCTGTGGCCGCGCAACCCGTGGCGGCCGGGACTGACGACGGCGAGCGGCCGGTGCTGCGGCTCGCGGATCTACAGGGCGCGCTGGAGGTGATCCGGCCGGTGTCGCGCGGCGACTCCCCCGACATCGCACTCGGCTCGATCACCCTCGACGACGTCGGCGACATGGTGGAGACCAAGCAGGCGCTGACCGAGACCGTGCTGTGGCCGCTGCAGCATCCGGACACCTTTACCCGGCTCGGCGTCGAACCACCGCGCGGGGTGCTGCTGTTCGGCCCGCCCGGATGCGGCAAGACATTCGTGGTGCGCGCGCTCGCCGCATCGGGCCGGTTGTCGGTGCACACCGTCAAGGGCGCCGAACTGATGGACAAATGGGTGGGCGCCTCGGAGAAGGCGGTGCGGGACCTGTTCGCCCGCGCCCGCGAGTCGGCGCCCTCGCTGATCTTCCTCGACGAGGTCGACGCCCTCGCGCCGCGTCGCGGGCAGACCACCGATTCGGGGGTCACCGATCGGGTGGTGGCCTCGCTGCTCACAGAACTCGACGGCGTCGAACCGCTCAGCGACGTGGTCGTCCTCGGCGCCACCAACCGGCCCGATCTCATCGACCCGGCGCTGCTGCGGCCGGGGCGGCTCGAACGGCTCGTGTTCGTGCCACCGCCCGACGCCGACGCCCGCGGCGACATCCTGCGCGCCTCCGGCAGGAACGTCCCGCTCGCCGACGACATCGTCATCGACGAACTGGCCGCCGACCTCGACGGTTACTCGGCCGCGGACTGTTCGGCACTGCTGCGCGAGGCCGCGCTGTCAGCGATGCGCCGCGATATCGACGCCGCGACAGTGACCGCCGACGACATCGCGGTCGCCCGGGAACGCGTGCGGCCCTCACTCGACGCGGCGCAGGTGGAGAACCTGCGTGCGTACGCCGAACGTCGGGTGCAGTAGCCGGATCTCGGCACACCCGGACTATGCCTGCGAGCCGGTCGTCTCCTGGCCGGTCGCCTCCTGACCCGTCTGGTCCGGGCTCGTCTGGTCCGGGCCGTTCGTGCCGCCCGGCATACCGCCGGGACCGCCGCCCATGCCGTTCCGGCCGGGCATTCCGTTCATGCCACCCTGCATCCCGTTCTGGCCCTGCATCCCGTTCCGGCCGTCCTGCATGCCCCCGCCCGGCCCGCCGTTGCGGGACATGCTCGGACGACCGTCCGACGATCCGCCGTCACCGGCGACATACCCGGCGCCGAAGCCGAGGAGCGCGAATGCCGCGGCCACCCCGATACCGCCCGCGATCAGTGTGTTGCGGGTGGTGAGCACCTTGCCGTCGGCATCGCCCGGTACCGGCGTGCCGGAGCCGCCCGGCAGGGGCGCGTCGGTGGGCTGGACCTGTTGCTGCGGCCCGACCGAGTACGGCTGTGTGTGCGGCACCTGCTGCTCGTCGCCGACCACCGGCAGCTCGTCGGTGTGAGCCGCCTGCTGGGGTTGAGTGGCCGGGTCGTGGGTAGACGACATCGATTTCCCTTTCGCTCACGCGGGCGCTCGCCCGCAGCGTGAGCACCACACTTCCGGCGCTACCTGCCGCGAACCTGTCCGGAAGGTGCGAATCGGCTGTGTGTGTGCGATCACATCCGCCCGGGCGGACCGGTCAGCGCCGACGATTCAGGGTTCGACCTTCGTGACCTGGTAGAATAGCGCGTTCGGGCCTCCCGCCGCCCCGGCGATGGTGCCCACCTGCACCCAGAATGAGTCGCTCCCGGACGTCTTCGACAGCAACACCACCCGACGGCCGGCGTCGGTGGTGCGTTGCGACTCGGTGAATCCGGCGTCGGTCAGCTTCGTCACCGCGGCGTCGAGCGCATTGCCCTCGGCCCCCGGACCCTGCAGGGTGATGCTCCAGCCGTCGTTCTCGTCGCCGGAGACGGTCAGCACCGTACCGTCCGTCAGCAGCGGAACCTGCGATCGCGGGAAGTCCTGCGGCAGCGACATGCCGCCCGGACCGTCCTCGCCGTCCGACGAACAACCCGCCATCGATCCGCCGACGATCAGGAACGACACGATGAGCACGAGCAGCCTGCCACAGCGGTTCATGGATGCAACGGTAAGATACACATAACGGGCCCACAACGACGGCCGTCCCGGCGCGTCCGGTTCCCGGCTCCGTTTACCGGCTCGACTCGCGATGGTCGGCTCGTCCGCAGACGTTCGATAACATCCGACGACCGATGACAACAGACGTTCGATGACAACAGACGGGGTGCCCATGTGATTGCTGTGTTGGTCGCGCTCGGCCTGTGCGCCCTGTTCGCGCCCCCGGTGATCCATTGGGTGGGCACTCGCGGTTTCTACCTGCTCGCACTCGCCCCCGCCGGAGGCCTGTACTGGGTGATCGTCAACTGGCCCGGGGCCCACGACCCGCCCACGGTGCAGACGATCACCTGGGTCGAGACCCTCGACATGAACATCGTGCTGCGGTTCGACACCCTCGCGGCCGTGATGTCGGTGCTCATCCTCGGCGTCGGGGCACTCGTGCTCTGCTACTGCGCGCACTACTTCGATGAGGCCCGTCCCCGGGTGGCGATCTTCGGCGGCGAGATGGTGGCCTTCGCCGCGGCCATGTTCGGACTGGTCGTCAGCGACAACATGCTGGTCCTGTACGTGTTCTGGGAACTGACCACCATCCTGTCGTTCATGCTGGTCGGCTTCTACGCCGTGCGCGCCACCTCCCGGCGAGCCGCCACGCAGGCGCTGCTGGTGACCACCGCGGGTGGTCTGGCGATGCTCGTCGGCATCATCATGCTGGGCGAGCGCACCGGCAGCTACCTGCTCTCCGATCTGCTCGCCGACCCACCCGGCTCCGGCATCTACGTCCAGGTCGCGGTGATCCTGGTACTGGTGGGCGCGCTGAGCAAGTCGGCGATCGTGCCGTTCCACTTCTGGTTGCCCGGCGCGATGGCCGCCCCCACCCCGGTCAGCGCGTACCTGCACGCGGCGGCGATGGTGAAGGCCGGCGTCTATCTGGTGGCCCGCCTGTCGCCCGCCTTCGGCGCGCTGATCGGCTGGCAGGTCGCGGTGCTCACCCTCGGCCTGATCACAATGATCCTCGGCGGCTGGCGGTCGCTGCGCGAACTCGACCTCAAACTGATCCTGGCCTTCGGCACGGTCAGCCAGCTCGGCTTCCTGATGGTGCTGGTCGGTTTCGGCGATGCCAACGTGATGATGGCGGGCCTGGCGATGATCATCGCCCACGCCATGTTCAAGGCGGCGCTGTTCATGGTCGTCGGCATCATCGACCACTCCACCGGCACCCGCGACGTGCGCAAACTGGCCCGGCTCGGGCAGCGACTCCCGGTTCTCATGGGTATCGCGGGCGTGGCCGGGGCGAGCATGGCCGGCCTGCCGTTCACCATGGGGTTCGTCGGCAAGGAGACGGCCTTCGGGTCGGTGTGGGTCTCCGGCGCGCTCGACGACTGGCAACGGCACACCGTCGACATCGTGATGCTGGTGGGCTCGGTGATCACCTTCGCGTACACCACGCGCTTCATGTGGGGCGCGTTCGGCCGCAAGCTGCGCACGGAGCCGAGCGCCGCGGTGCTCAAGATGCATCTGCCGGGCGTCCTGTTCTATCTGGCACCGGCCATCCTCGCAGTGGGCGGTGTCGTCGCCGGGTTCGCCTCCGGCCCGATCGGTTCGCTGCTCGAACCACACGCGCGGACGCTGCCCGACTACGGCCACCACCTCGAGCACCTGGCGATGTGGCACGGATTCGGGTTGCCGGTGGTGTTCTCGATCATCGTCGTCGCCGGTGGCGCCGCGCTGTTCCTGATGGTCCGCAAGCTGCGCGACCGGTTGTTCGGGTTCCGGCCGCTGCTGAACGCCGACCGCATGTACGACGCGACGCTGCGCGGCGCCGACACCCTGTCGCTGCTGCTGACCCGCAACACCCAACGCGGATCGCTGCCCATCACGCAGGCGGTGATCCTGTCGACGGTGATAATCCTGCCGCTGGCCGTGCTGTTCACCGGTGCCCGCACCACGCTCGAACTGAACGGTTTCGACACCGCGCCGCAACTGGTCGTCGGCGGGGTCATGGTGGCGGCCGCGATCGCGGCCACCGTGATGCGCAACCGGCTGGCGGCCACGCTGACCGTCGGCGTCACCGGCTACGGCTGCGGGACGCTGTTCGCCCTGTACGGCGCCCCGGACCTGGCGCTCACCCAGTTCCTCGTGGAGACGCTCACCCTGGTGATCTTCGTGCTGGTGCTGCGCAAGCTGCCCGCCGAACCCGAACCCCGGCACGCGACCGGTTTCAAACCGGTCCGGGCCGCCATCGGCGTGGCGTTCGGGCTGAGCCTGGTGGTGATCGGCCTGTTCGCGGCCGCCGCCCGCTCCGAACAGCCGCTGCACATCGATATCCCCGAGGCCGCCTACACGTTCGGGCACGGCGCGAACGCGGTCAACGTGCTACTGGTGGACATCCGCGCCTGGGACACCCTCGGCGAGATCTCGGTACTGATCGTGGCCGCGACGGGTGTGGCCTCGCTGGTGTTCCGCAATCGCCGGTTCGGTGCCGCGCCACGGGTCGCCGACGCCGCCCGTGACGGTCACGGCCGCAGCGGTCCGGTCGGAATCGCCGACGACGACGTCCCGTCCGACCGCACGACCTGGCTGCTGGGCAGCGATCTGCGCGATCCGCGGCACCGCTCGATGGTGCTGGAGGCGACGACACGACTGATTTTCCCGACGATCGTGGTGCTGTCGATCTACTTCTTCTGGGCCGGGCACAACTCACCGGGCGGCGGTTTCGCCGGCGGTCTGACGATGGGTCTGGGGCTGGTGCTGCGGTATCTCGCCGGCGGACGATATGAACTGGGCGAGGCACTGCCGCTGGAGCCCGGCCGGATCCTGGGCGCCGGCCTGGCGATCTCCGCGACCACCGCGACGGTGTCATTGCTGCTGGGCGCACCGGCTCTGTCGTCGGCGGTCTTCGAGGTGACACTTCCGCTGCTGGGCGACGTCAAGCTGGTCACGGCACTGTTCTTCGACCTCGGTATCTATCTGATCGTGGTGGGGCTGGTCCTCGACGTGCTACGCAGTCTGGGCGCGCGGCTGGACGTGGAGAACGAGGCCCAGCCGGGCAGTCCCGCCCCGCTGCGGCCGGACTCCGGCACCGACGCCGAGGCGTCCGGTGACAGCGGCCCGCGCCGGTCCGACGCCCTGGCGGCCGGTGAGGTGCCCCGATGAGCATCAATCTCGGACTTCTCATCGTCGTCGGTGTGCTGGCCTCGTGCGGTGCGTATCTGCTGACCGAACGCAGCCTGGTGCGGATGCTGCTGGGTCTGCTGCTATGCGGAAACGCGATCAACCTGCTGATAGTGGTGGTCTCCGGGAATCCGGGCGATCCGCCGATCAAGGGCCGCTCGGCGAACGGTCCGGCCGGTGACACCGACCCGCTCGCGCAGGCGATGGTGCTGACCTCGATCGTCATCACGATGGGCGTGGCCGCGTTCATACTCGCGATGGTCTACCGGCTGTTCGTGCTCAACCGCGACGACGACGACGTGTCCGACGACACCGAGGACGTCAAGATCGTGAAGGGTTCGCTCTCCGACGCCCCGGACCGCGACCGCACCGACGACCCGGTGACCCTTGCCGACACCGCGGCCGGCGATCTGTACGACGACGAAGGCAACCCGCTGACCCCCGAGGAGTTCGAGGCCCTGCACCAGGATCAGATAGAGACCGACCTGATGCCGACCGGTTCCGAGGACGTTCTCGACGAGATGTCTCTCGTGGAAGCTCCCCTCGGAAACCCCCCCGACCGGGATCCCCGCAATGACGAGCGTCCCGCCGGCGACGGCCGTGATGATCCCACCCCGGCAGGGGGTGCCTCGTGACCCCGCAGAGCTCCTGGATCCCGGTGCTGGTCTCCCTGCCCGCACTGGTTCCGCTGATCGCCGCCGCACTCACCCTGCTGCGCGGCCGCAGTCCCCGATTCCAGCGGGCCGTCACTGTCATCGCCTTGGCCACGGTGTTCGTCGCATCGTGCCTGATGCTGTACCTGACCACCGAACACGGCACGTTCGCGGTGATGATCGGCGGCTGGGGCGACAAAGGCTATCCGAACGGCCCGCTCGGCATCACGCTCGTCGTCGACGAACTGTCGGCGCTGATGCTGGTGGTATCGACGATCGTGCTGCTGTGCGTGGTGCTGTACGCGGTCGGTCAGGGTATCCGCGACGGCGCCAGCACCCGGCAGCCGGTATCGATCTTCCTGCCGTCCTATCTGATCCTCACCGCCGGTGTGTGCAACTCCTTCCTCGCCGGTGACCTGTTCAACCTGTTCGTTTCGTTCGAGGTACTGCTGGCGGCGAGTTTCGTGCTGCTCACCCTGGGGGCCAGCGCCGAACGGGTGCGCGCCGGCGCGTCGTACGTGATGGTGTCGATGGTCTCGTCGCTGATCTTCCTGGCGGGAATCGCGTTCGCCTACGCCACCACCGGCACCCTCAATCTCGCCGAGATGGCGGTGCGCCTGGACGACGTGCCCGACGGCACCCGCAACGCCCTGTACGCGGTGCTGCTGGTCGCCTTCGGCATCAAGGCCGCGGTGTTCCCGCTGTCGGCGTGGCTGCCCGACTCCTACCCGACGGCCCCGGCTCCGGTCACCGCGGTGTTCGCGGGGCTGCTCACCAAGGTCGGCGTATACGCGATCATGCGTACTCACACGCTGCTGTTCCCGGGCGGTTCGATGGACAACGTGCTGCTGGTCGCGGCACTGGCGACGATGCTGATCGGCATCATGGGCGCCATCGCGCAGGCCGATATCAAACGTCTGCTGTCGTTCACGCTGGTCAGCCATATCGGCTACATGATCTTCGGCATCGCGTTGTCGTCGAAGATCGGCATGTCGGCGGCCATCTACTACGTGGCCCATCACATCCTGGTGCAGACGACGCTGTTCCTGGTTGTCGGGCTGATCGAACGGCAGGCCGGATCGGCCTCGTTGCGCCGGCTCGGCGGGCTGATCGCGAGCCCGGTGCTGGCGGTGCTGTTCCTGATCCCGGCCCTCAACCTGGGCGGTATCCCGCCGTTCTCCGGTTTCATCGGCAAGGTGGCATTGCTGGAGGCCGGTGGCCAGGACGGTTCGGTGCTGGCGTGGGTCCTCATCGGCGGCGGTGTGGTGACCAGCCTGCTGACCCTCTACGTGATGGCCCGCATCTGGACAAAGGGTTTCTGGCGGCCCCGGGCCGACGCACCGGAGGGTGCTCTCGCCGACGTCACACCGTCGGCCCTGATCGACGAGAGTGCCGACGACATCGCCTTCGACGAACGTGAGGACGTGGGCCGGATGCCGCTGGGCATGGTGCTGCCGACGGTGGCGATGGTGGCCGCCGGTCTGGTACTGACGATCTGGGCCGGTCCGATCTTCGACTTCACCGACCGCGCCGCCGACGAGGTGGTCAACCGGGATGTCTACGTCGAGGCCGTGCTCGGGGATCACGAAGGTGGTAGCCGATGACCGAACGAACGCCCCCGGATGCCGGACGCACATCGAAACGCGACGAACTGCGCACCGTACTTGCCGAACGCTATCCGGTGGCCAAGAAGGGCCCGATCCGTTCGGCCCTGATCAACGTGTGGCGCCTGTCGTTCCTGATGGTCGTGTGGGCCGTCGTCGGGGTCTGGGTATGGCTGCACGGCACGCTGCGTCTGCCCAGGTGGCTCGGCGGCGACGCCCGCGAGGTGGCCGTCCGGTTGTGGACCATCACGTGGCTGACGTCGGTGTGGGTGCTGTTGTGGGGCACCGTCTCGTGGGCGAACGTACTCGGCGGGATCGGGGTGGCGCTGGCGATCATGATCCTGCTGCCGCTGCCGCGGGTACCCGTCGAAGGCCGGCTGCACCCGCTCGCGGTGCTGCTGATCGTCGCCCGCCTGGTTGTCGATTTCTGTGTGTCGAGCGCCCAGGTGGGCTGGGCGGCGATCCGGCCCGGCAAACCGCCGCTCGGCGCGGTGGTACGGGTGCGCGTAGCCATCAAGTCCGACATGGTGCTCACCCTGGCCGTCGACTACCTCAACCTGGTGCCCGGCACGATGGTGCTGGAGATCGATCACCGCAGGCGCATGCTGTACGTGCACATCTTCGACGTCCGCAGCGAGGCCCGCGTCAAGGCGTTCTACAAGCAGGTGGAGTGGGTGGAACGATCGTTCATCCGGGCATTCGAACGTGACAGTGAATGGCATCCGAGCCCGTACCACGGCATCGACGACGAATTCCATCATGTCTCGCATCAGGCTCGGCAACGGCTGGAGACCCAGGGCCTGCTCGGCAGGATCGACACCCCACCGGAGGATCGGTCATGACGATCGTGTGGACGGTCGTGACCGTTCTGCTGCTCATCTCCGCGGTGCTCACCACCGCCCGCATCCTGATGGGCCCGTCATCACTGGACCGGGTCGTCGCCCTCGACGTCCTGGTGGCGCTGTGCATGTGCGGGCTGGCCGCGTGGGCCGCCTACAGCGGTGACTCGACGGTGATCCCGGCGATCGTGGCGTTGAGTCTGCTCAGTTTCATCGGGTCGATCTCCATCGCCCGGTTCCGGGTACGGGACGACCGATCATGAGCCGGGGACCGAAATGATCAGAGACATCATCTCGTCGACGCTGCTGGTGATCGGGGCCGTGATGGCGCTGACCACGGCTATCGGCCTGATCCGTTTCCCGGACACGCTCTCCCGGATGCACGCGGCCACCAAACCGCAGACGTTCGGTCTGCTGCTCATTCTCGCCGGCGCGATGATCCGCCTCGGCAGCAACCACATCGACGTCGGGATGCTGATCCTCGCCGCGATCTTCGCGCTGATCACCGCCCCGGTGGTCGCCCACCGCATCGGGCGGCTGGTCTACCAGGAACAACGCGCCCGCGACGGCCTGATGAACCCCGACGACATGGAGTCGGGCAACCGCGACTGACGCGCGCCGGCCGTCTTCAGTTGCCGGCGGCGTCCGGTGTCAGCGGTGTTCGCCGTCAGCGCTGTTCGGCGATGACCGCGAGGACCGCCTCCCCGTACGTCTCCCGCTTCTTCTCGCCGATACCGCTGATCTCGCCGAGCTGATCCAGGTCGGCGGGACGGTGGGCGGCCAGCGCCTGCAGGGTGGCGTTGCTGAACACCACGTACGCGGGCACGTCCTGCTCCTTGGCGGTGGCGGTGCGCCAGGTGCGCAGCGCCTCGAACAGGTCCCGGTCGGCGGGGTCGAGGTCGGCGGCCGCGCCGGTCTTGCGCGCCTTGGGACCCGACCCGGAACCCGTCACCCGGCCGATGATGTCGCGGCGCAACGGAACCGGTGTCTCGCCGCGCAGCACTCCGTCGGCGTCGACACCGAGGGCGAGGGTGCCGTATTCGCCTTGCGCGGTGATGATTCCGCGGGCGAGCAACTGCCGGACGACGCTGCGCCAGTCCTGATCGGACAGGTCGGCGCCGATGCCGTAGGTGCTCAGTTCGCCGTGCCGCTGGGCGCGGATGCGCTCGGTCTCCTTGCCGCGCAGGATGTCGATGAGGTGACCGGCGCCGAACGACTGGCCGCGTTCTCGGTTCAATCGCCAGATCGTCGACAACAGTTTCTGCGCCGGGATGAGGCCGTCGAAGGTTTCGGGCGGTTGCAGGCAGGTGTCGCAGTTGCCGCACGGCGCCGACTCCTGGCCGAAATAGCCCAGCAGGTTCTGCCTGCGGCACGACACCGTCTCACACAGGGCGAGCATCGCGTCGAGGTGCTGTCCGAGCCGCATCTTGAACGCGCGATCGCCGGTGCCGGAGTCGATGAGTCGGCGTTGCTGCACCACGTCGGCCAGGCCGTACGCCATCCAGGCCACCGACGGCTGTCCGTCACGGCCGGCACGACCGGTCTCCTGGTAGTAGCCCTCGACCGACTTCGGCAGGTCGATATGGGCAACGAAACGCACGTCGGGTTTGTCGATGCCCATCCCGAACGCGATGGTCGCCACCACGATCACCCCGTCCTCACGCAGGAACCGCGCCTGGTTATGCGCACGGATCGGGGCGTCGAGACCGGCGTGGTACGGCAGTGCGTCGAACCCCTGTCCGGTCAGGAATTCGGCTGTGGCCTCGACACTTTTGCGGCTGAGCGCGTACACGATTCCGGCGACCGGTCCGTCCGCTCCGACGAGTTCGGGCACCGAACGGATGAACGAGACCAGTTGCTTTCGCGGCTCCGCCTTGGCGTCGACGCGGTACTGGATGTTGGGCCGGTCGAAGCTGGCGACGAAATGCCTGGCCTCGACCAGCCGTAGCCGTTCGGTGATCTCGCCGTGCGTTTCGCGGGTGGCGGTGGCGGTCAACGCCATTCGGGGAACGCCGGGGAATCGCTCGCCGAGATCGCCGAGTGCGAGATAGTCGGGCCGGAAGTCGTGGCCCCACTGCGAAACACAGTGCGCCTCGTCGATGGCGATGACGCTGAGCGTTCCGCTGTGCAGCAGTTCCGTGGTCCGTGCGCCCGACAATCGTTCGGGAGCAACATAAAGCAGGTCGAGTTGTCCTGTCCGATAGGCATTCTCAACCTCACTCCGCTCCCGCGCCGACTGGGTGGAGTTGAGGTAGGCGGCGCGCACACCGGCCGCGCGCAGCGCGTCGACCTGGTCATGCATGAGCGCGATGAGCGGGCTGATCACCAGTCCGGTGCCCTCACGGACGAGCGCCGGAATCTGATAGGTGATGGATTTGCCACCGCCGGTGGGCATCAGCACGATGGCATCGCCGCCACCGATGACCTGCTCGACGATCGCGGCCTGATCGCCGCGGAACGCGTCGTATCCGAAGACGGCGCGCAACGCCTCGATCGCCGAGGAGAACCGGGCCGGTGCCGGCCCCTGCGGCACGTCCCGAGGTTCTCCCCCGCCGTCGTCGGGTGGTGGCGCGTCGTAGTCGTCATCCGGTGGCGGCTCGTCAAAAAACGGCACGTCCGCATAAGGATCGGAAGGCATCCTCCCACCCTATCGGCCACCACGACACATCCGGCCGTCACGGCGACGCTATCCCCCGGACTGCGGCCCACCTCGCCGGTTGAGGTGCGGGTCAGTTCGGCGGGGCCAGGACGTCGATGACCGACACCAAAGCTTCGCGTGCCGCGACCAGCGGCACCGCGGGTTGTTGACCCAACGCACCCATGACGGCTCCGTCTTCGACGGCGATGAGGCAACGAACGTGGACGGGGTCGGCGTGCCGGCCGGACTTCTCCAGGACGTCGGTGTGGATACCGGCCAGCAGTGCGTGGTGGTCGGCGATGACCGCGTTGAGCAGTTCGTAGCGGGGCGCGAGGGCGAACATCTCGTACCGGGCGGCGAGATCGTGCACGGTGGTGTCGGCTCCGACGAAGACGTCGACGAGGGCGTCGGCCATGGCACGGGCACCCCGGCGACGTCGGCGCAGCGCCGCACCACGGGCCGCGATGGCGGCTTCGTCGCCGCGGCACACGTAGTCGGCGGCCTGCGCCATGAGGTCTTCGAGGGAGCCGAAGTAGTACGTGGTGGAGGCGAGCGGGAGTTCGGCCCGGTCGGCGACGGCGCGGTGGCGGACAGCGTCGAACCCGCCTTCGAGTAGGAGCGCTCCGGCGGCTTCGATCAGCCTGGAACGCCTGCGCACTCCCTTGGGGGTTGCCGCTGACGTCATGGATGTCATGGTCGCAAACCGGCGTACACGCTGACCGGGTTTCGACGAAAGCGGTGTGGGTTCACCGGGTTTTCGTCGGCCCGACGGCCGGCGGGCGGTGGGCGGTCACACGGAGATGCGTCCTTCGAGGGCGGCTTTCCCGATGTCGGTGCGGTGGTGGCTGCCGGCGAGTTTGATGGCCGCGATGCGCTCGTACGCCTGGGCCCGGGCCTGTTCGAGGTCGGCGCCGGTGCCGACGACGGCGAGCACGCGGCCACCGGCCGACACGATGTCGCCGTCATCGTTGCGTTTGGTTCCGGCGTGCAGCACCCCGTCGGCCTCGGCGCCGGTGATGACGTCTCCGGTACGTGGTGTGCCGGGGTAGTTCTCGGCGGCCACGACGACGGTGACCGCCGCACCATCG
>Ga0116175_1002148_pt1 | contig 12181 bp, 9 predicted proteins | sample AD_UKC125_MetaG_FD_89802 | JGI IMG/M metagenome (GOLD analysis project Ga0116175, IMG submission 89802) | Active sludge microbial communities of municipal wastewater-treating anaerobic digesters from USA - AD_UKC125_MetaG | ecosystem: Engineered > Bioreactor > Anaerobic > Digestate | place: USA... | reverse complement strand
TTCATATTAAAGAAGAAGTTTTGGACGAGAACGGCGTTATAAGCCCTGAAAAAATAGATTTGGTATCTAGATTGGGAGGCAATTGGTATTCCAGAGCTAAAAACGGACTTTTTGAGGTAGAAAAACCATTGGTAACACTTGGAATTGGAGTAGATCAAATTCCTGATTTCATCAAAGAAAGTAAGGTTTTCGATGGGAATGATTTAGGTAAATTAGGTAATATTGAGACCTTGCCTACAGAAGAAGAAATTAATATATTTGTAAAAAACAATGTAGCTGTAAAAGGCGTTTTAAGTTCAGATGATACTGAAAAAATTCACCTTAAAGCAAAGGAATATTTGAATAACAATGAAGTACTTTCTGCGTGGAAAGTATTATTAGCAAAACTATAATTTATGGAAATTTCAGGAAAAGTAAAAGTGATAAATGCAGAGCAACAAGTGAGTGCTTCGTTTAGAAAAAGAGAATTGGTGGTAACAACTGAAGAACAATATCCTCAGCATATTTTAGTAGAATTCACTCAAGACAAATGTGATTTGTTGAACAGTTACAATGTTGGCGATGCCGTAAAAGTTTCTATAAACTTGAGAGGAAGAGAATGGACAAATCCTCAAGGTGAAACAAAATATTTCAATTCAATTCAAGGTTGGAGAATTGAAAAATTACAAGCTGACCAGCCATCACAGCAAATGCCACCAATGCCAGCAACTGAGGCATTTGAACCTGCTACAAACTTCAATGAAGAAGAACACGATGATTTACCTTTCTAGAAAGTTAGAAGTCAGAAGTTAGAAGTTAGAAGTTAGAAGTCAGAAGTTTAAGTAATACTTGAATTTCTGGCTTTTTCATTACAATTGAGTTTGAAGTTGATTTTTGTTATTGAATTTGAAGAATGTATTTTTTAACCAAAGAATTATATTTCCCTCCAGCCGAAGAAGCATCTTTTGATGGAATTTTAGCCATTGGTGGTGATTTGTCTCCAGAAAGATTAATCTTGGCATACAAGAGCGGAATTTTTCCTTGGTTTGATGATAATGAACCTATACTTTGGTGGTCACCACCAAGGAGAATGGTTGTTTTTCCTAAAGTTTACAAAACGTCCAAAAGTATTAGGAATATTATCAACCGAAATATTTTTAAAGTTACTTTCAATACCCGTTTCAAAGAGGTCATCAAAAGCTGTCAACAGATTAAACGTCAAGGTCAATATGGAACTTGGTTGACCGATGATATGGTTGATGCTTATTTGAAATTACACGAAATGGGATTGGCAAAATCAATTGAAGTGTGGCAAGATGATGAACTCGTTGGTGGATTATATGGTGTTGATTTAGGGAAAGTTTTTTGTGGTGAAAGCATGTTTTCCAAAGTTTCTAATGCCAGCAAAATTGGATTTGTATGGCTTGTCAATCATTTAAAAGAAAACAATTACCTTCTACTAGACTGCCAAGTTCACAATGATCATTTAGAAAAACTTGGAGCTTTTGAAATAGAAAGAGATGTTTTTTTGAAAATTTTAAAGGCTCAATGCTTTTGACGAATTTTTCTTTTTATAGAAAAAAAATACACCGTAAAATAATCCATGTACATGGTTAGCAATAGAATGCTAGATGCTATTAGTAAAGTTTTTAGTTTTATAATCTGAAATGCAAAACCACCAATTACACAACCTAGAAAAAAGAATGAAATAATAGAAAGTTTAAGGTAAATACTTTTTGACAAGCGACTTTTTTCTTCTTCTTTTCTATAAAAAAATAATTGCGATAATTCTATTCCTAAATCGGTAAACAATCCTGTTAAGTGTGTGGTTCTAACCACAGACAGCGAAACTTTTGTGACCAAAGCATTTTGTAAACCCATAGCAAATAAAAGCGCATATGAAGCAAAATGAAACGTGTTTGTGTTGTTTTCGAAAAGTTCGTTACTAAAACTTACAACCAATAAAATTATTGTTTCCAATATCAAAGGAAGAACATGAGACGATTTTGGAGATTTTTTTATTGATACTTCCGAAAGAAAACTTGAAATAAAAGCACCAAAAAGGAAACAAAGAATATAATTAATAAAAACAATTGCTTCTGAACCATCTTTTTTTACTAGTTCATCTGCAAAAAAAGCAAAATGACCAGTAACGTTTGTAGTAAGCGTAGCAAAAGCAAATACTCCAGTTGTATTGACGATTCCAGCTACAAACGAAAGACTAGACGCCAGTTTTAGGTTATGGGCAAACGTTCTTGTATTTCCTTTGTGACGAAACATTTATTTATTTTCTAGTCCAACAGCTTTCAATATGGTCGTTGACCATTCCAGTTGCTTGCATGTGAGCATATACAACTGTAGTTCCAACAAATTTGAAGCCTCGTTTTTTCAAATCTTTACTTATAGTGTCAGAAAGTGGGGTTGAAGCCGGAACTTCTGATAGTGTTTTTGGGTTATTGTCTATCGGTTTGCCATTTGTAAACTTCCATATATAATTTGAAAAACTGCCAAACTCTTTTTGTACTTCCATGAAAGCTATCGCATTGGCAACTGCTCCACGTATTTTCAGTTGATTTCTGATAATTCCAGCATTTTGTAATAACTCTTGTATTTTATCTTCACTATATTTTGCAACTTCTTTATAATCAAAGTCAGAAAAAGCGTTCCTAAAATTTTCTCTTTTTGATAGAACTGTATACCAGCTCAATCCAGCTTGAAAAGTTTCTAGTATTAAAAATTCAAACAATAGATTGTCGTCATATATGGGTTTTCCCCATTCTTCGTCATGATAATTTCTATATAAATCATCCTTTTCACACCAAGAACATCGAAGTTTATTTTCCATCTTTAGAAAGATATTTTTGAATTAAATAATGTCCTAGATAAATCAAAGGAGTCATTAAAATAGCAATAACCAATTTTACTGTATAACCTGTAAAACCCGAAATAATATAAGTTTTAAAATCCATAATTCCTGGTAACCAAAAAGCAATCCCGAGAACTATAAAGCTATCAAAAAGCTGTGAAATTACAGTAGAGCCAGTGCTTCTAAGCCATATCATTTTGTTTCCAGTTCTTTTTTTTACAAAATGGAATATAGTAACATCTATAAGTTGTGATGCTAAAAAAGCCACGATACTACCTACTATTATTAACTGACTTTGCCCAAAAACAGCCTTAAACTGGTCTGAATTCACCGAACTAATTCCTGATGATGGAATTTTTATTGCAAAAAATAAAATAAAAAAAGTGTAAGCAATCAATCCTGCGGTTATCAATGAAAGTTTTTTTACTCCTTTCTCTCCAAAATATTCGTTGATTAAGTCAGTTGATACAAAAACAATTGGCCAAGGCAAGATGCCAATACTCATTACGGCTGAGCCTACATCAATTAGTTTTCCGCCGATAAGCTCAGCTACTAAAGCATTTGTTATAAATATACCTGCTAAAACTACGTAAACAGTATCTTTTTTGGAGTGAAACATTGAAACGGTTTTGTATGCTATCAAAAGTAATAAAATCTTTTTTGTTATCAGGCTTATTCCATTTTATATAGTGGTAGAATTATTATCTTTGATGAAAAGAAAAATAATGAAAAAACTAATATTAGCACTAATTATGACTAGTTCAGGGTTATTTGTTGAAGCACAAAATACTAATCCGTTGTTAAATCTTTGGAGCGGACAATATGGAGGAATTCCCGCATTCGACAAGTATAAAACAGAAGATTTTAAACCAGCTATTGAGACAGCGATTAAAAATAAATTGGCTGAGATTGATAAAATTGCTAATAACCCAAAGCCAGCAACTTTTCAAAACACTATAGTAGCATTAGAAAAAGCAGGTAAAAATTTATCGCAAATTTATGCTGTTTTTGGTATTTATGGTTCAAACCTCAATGATGATGAGTTTGCAAAAGTAGAAGAGGAAATGACACCAAAATTTTCCGAATTAAATAATAAGTTCTACCAAAACACAAAAATCTTTCAACGTATAAATTCGATATATAAATCTCTTCCAAAATCAAGCCTTAATAGTGAACAAAAAAGACTTGTGGAAGTTTACTATAAAAATTTTGTGCGAGAAGGTGCGAAAGCAGACGCAAAAAGCAAGACTAGAATTGCAGAAATAAATAAAGAACTTGCAGTTCTTTTTACAAAATTCAGCCAAAATCAATTGGCAGATGAGAGCAATTATTTTGTTGAATTAAAATCTGAGGCAGATTTTGATGGATTACCTGCGGAACTTAAAAATGCTGCTATAGAAGAAGCTAAAGAACGAAAAAGCAATGCTCTTGGAATAATTGCCAATACGCGTTCCTCTATTGAACCATTTTTGACCTTTTCTAATAGAAGAGATTTGCGTCAAAAAGCGTTTGAAATATTCACCAGTCGAGGTGATAATGATAATGCTAATAACAACAACGCTATTTTAATTCAAATCCTGAAACTCAGACTCGAAAAAGCTAAGCTACTTGGTTTTAAAACTTTTGCCGATTGGAGTTTGTCTAATACAATGGCAAAAACTCCAGAAAACACAATGAATTTAATGATGTCTGTGTGGAAACCAGCAGTTGAAAAAGTACATCAAGATGTAGAACAAATGCAAAAAATAGTTGATAAAGAAGGTGGAAATTTCAAAATAGAACCATGGGATTATCGTTATTATGCTGAAAAAGTTAGAAAAGAAAAATATGATGTTGATGCCAATTTAATCAAACCTTATTTACAGTTAGAAAAACTTCGCGAAGGAATGTTTTGGGTTGCTGGTGAAGTCTTTCGATTGTCTTTTAAACAAATATATAACGTGCCAGTTTTTCATCCTGATGTTAGAGTTTTCGAAGTTTCAAATAAAGATACAGGAAACGTAGTTGGTCTTTGGTATTTTGATCCATATGCTCGAAAAGGAAAACGATCAGGAGCTTGGATGAATGCCTACAGAGAACAAAGCAGAGTGGATGGAAATGTGATAACAATTGTTTCAAATAATTGCAATTTTATAAAAGGGAAAGAAAATGAACCAGTTTTGATTTCTTGGGACGATGCAAGCACTTTATTTCATGAGTTTGGACATGCGCTACATGGCTTGTGTTCTAGTGTTACCTATCCAACACTTTCAGGAACAAATGTACCTCGAGATTATGTAGAATTTCCATCACAAATTCTAGAAAGATGGTTAGCTACACCTCAAGTTCTAAATCAATTTGCACTTCATTATCAAACCAATCAACCAATGCCTATGAGTCTGGTTGAAAGGATACAGAATGCATCTACATTTAATGAAGGCTTTTCAACCGTTGAAACAATTTCAAGTGCTCTAGTCGATATGAAACTTCATCAACTAGAAGATTTAAATATTAACCCCAAAGAATATGAGGCAAAAACCTTGAAAGAACTCAATATGCCAAGTGAAATAGTTATGCGTCATAGAATACCTCAGTTTGGACATATCTTTTCTAATGATGATTATGCAGCTGGCTATTATGGATATTTGTGGGCAGATGTGATTAGCGCAGACGCAACAGAGGCTTTCACAGAAACCAAAGAAGGATTATACAACCCAGTAGTTTCCAAAAAACTTTTGGATCATGTCTTTAGCGTTGGGAATACTGTTGATCCGGAAGCTTCTTATAAAGAATTTAGAGGAAAAGCTCCAAGTACTGATGCTTTGATGAGATCAAGAAATTTCCCAATTAGCAAGTAATAATTAAAAAAGCCCAAATCTTTGATTTGGGCTTTTTTAATTATTAATTTTTTACCAACTTCTTATTTATAATAGTTTCTCCAACACTAATACTCAACTGATAAACTCCAGCAGGATAATCTGTAAGGTTGATTTCAATACTGTTATTTTCAAAGGACACTTTTTTTTCTGAAAGCTTTTTGCCTAATACATCATAAACATCATACACTGCTTCTTGTGGTAATTTAGAAGCAAAGCTTAACTGAAATAAACCATTACTAGGATTAGGAGCTATTTTAAGCGTATTTAAATTATATTCATCTATGCTTAATGAACAATCAGTAGTAACGTTTATAGGTTGTGTTATGCCACAATTGCTCAAAAAGGTTTGTGTTGCAGCTACTTCATTATCATCAACACAAATCGTGGTTAGATTAGGACAATTATCCCAGCAACCATTATAAGGTGTTGGGGTGTATATTTGCGTTCTGTTGTTTCTGATATTTACCCAACTCAAATTAGGATTATCATTACATCGCAATTGTTCAAATAATGGGTTGTTGCTAAAATCAAGATGCGTTAAATGATTTTGAGTAATGATAAGTATTTTAAGAGCAGACAGCGTGGAAAAATCTACTTCTGTTAATAGATTACCCTCCAAGCGAAGAAACCGTAAATTACTTAATCCGTTCAAGTTTACACTAGTTAGTTGATTTGTATATAAACCAAGTATTTCAAGATTTGTTAAGCTACTTAAATCAACGGTCTGTAGATTATTTTCAATGCATCCAAGATACATTATATTTGTAAAATATTCAATTCCTGTTAAATCAACAATGTTTCCTGGTGGTATAGACATATCATAAACTGTCAAAGCTTCGCTTTGGTCTATTTCTCCATCATCATTAGCATCTATCTTAACTAATCCAGCAATATTATTATCCGTATCAGCTTGTAACAAAATAGCTTTAAATGCTGGGTCTGGAAAATTAATTACCTGAGCATTTAGTAAACTAGTAGTTAAAACCAATATGTAAAAAAGTATTCTTTTCATATTATGAAATGATATAAAACAAAAGGATTTATTTTCTATTTATAATTATACGTTTTATTTCTTCAGATGAACCGTTATTAATTTTCATAAGATAAGTTCCATTTGCTGCTTCATTGAGATTTAATACATATTCTTTAGTATCTTCAAGTTTATCGTGCTTCACTTTTTGTCCCAATAAATTATATACTTCCACTGTTCCAACTTTTATTTTTTGGTCAAATAATAAAGTAAACATACCATCAACAGAAGGATTTGGATAAACTATTATATCTTTTTCTTTTATTGTAGTTTCCATTTCTCGGTTACTACCATAGTAGTAATTAATTACTACACTAGCATCTTTACAAAAAGTGGTTGCTCCTGTATTATTAATACACATTTCATAAGTTAAAATATAGGATTGTAAAGGCAAAACAGGTACGGGTGGTGGATTATTGCTACTGTATGGAGCTCTAAAAACAATTTCCCCTGATTGAGGGTTAATTCGGTAATAAGGGTTTTCAGGAGTGGTTGTTTCAGTAATTCTTACAGTATTAGATTGATTGGTTTGTCCAATAATTGCATCAATTAAATTACAATTACCATTTGTATTTGCATTAATCTGGCTTACTAGTATGTTATAATTATTTAATATGTTTACACTTCCATTACTATAAACTTCAAAGGGATCACTTCCAGCATGCAAATATATAATTGGACTAATTGGATAAACCCTTTCATTAATCCCATAGCTTACTCTAAACGTGTCAGAAACTACAGTTGGATACTCAATGGATCGTAATTGATAGTATGCTTCTGCATAAAACGGCATTGTTCCTATTGGTATATTTATAGTTCCATTAGTATTAATAGTACATCCATACAACAGTGGAGTAATAAGTTCAATCGTTACATTAGTAGAATTACATGGGAAAGTACCAATCATAGCATAATCACAAGTATTATTTGCAGAACCATTATTTTCATTATTGAAAATGGTTAAAGGTGTAGTTTGCGACTGTGTAGAATTATAACATAAATTTGTTAAATATACTTTTGCACAGTTAGTAATTTTAGGCAAAACTACTATCGTTACACTTGCAATATCAAAATTATTTATACATGTATTGTCAATTAATTTATAATCAATAGTATATGTTCCATACGTTACGCCTTCTGGTATAGTTATTACTCCATTGGCACCTATTGTTGGAATAGGGTCCATTACAGGAGTTGTCGATAGAATTATAGCAGAAACGTTGACATCCGTGGCTGTGTTTCCATTTACACTATCGTTAATAAATACTGATGGTGTTGTTCCTCCATCAGGCGCTTCAATAATCGTAGAACTGAAATCATCATTGCTAGCAATTATTGTATTATTTATAATAGTGGTAATAGTGATTTGAGAGTTCGAACATTGTCCAGCATCGGGTGTAAAAACATAATCCCCAGAACTAGTTGTGCTTACTATTGAGGGGTTCCAACTTCCAATTATTCCATTCTCAGAAGTTGTTGGCAAAACAGGTGGTGTACTATTTTCGCAAAGGACAAGGTTGTTTAAATCGACAAATTCTGCAATTATTCCATCAGATACTACAATAATATCATCAGTAATTGTTATCGGAGAACACCCCGAGTTTGAATAAGTATAACTGATAGTATGAATGCCAACGCCTGCAATAGTAGCATCGAAAGAAAAAATTCCAGAATTTTCAATAACTCCCGCTCCACTGAATACTCCATCAGTCGGAGCATTAGATAAAAACGAAAACAAATTTGGAATACTATTGATATTGCAAATTGTATCAGGTAAATTAAAATCATCTATTGCTATTAAACGAATATTATCCAAATAATAATATGATGGTTGTTCATTAGGAAATATATAATTCGAGCTATTATTATAAGTACAATCAGGATTTGTTGCTATTGGATTTGGTAGCGATACCATATTTTGAAAATTTCCAAAATAAATATATTCCTCTCCGCCAGTAGCTGTAAAATCAAATGTTAAAGTTTCCCAACCATTTGCCAATGTAGATGTTGTATTATTACTAAAAACCATTTGTGGATTGGTTATTGGTAAAAAAGGGTTAGGTACTAAAAGACTTTGAGACATATATGCTTGGGGAGATTTACTAAATGAAGAATTTCCTTCTGCTAAAGAAACATCAAAACTTAATTTATACTTTATGCCCTGCACAAGTGGTGAAGCCAATTTTGAAACCATTATCTCGCTACCCATATTATTAATAAACAATCCTGCATATCCGTTTCCCTGATTATTATTAACGGTTTCTCCTCCTTTAATATTACATGGAATAGAAACATTAGGATTTGGGGATTGAGAATGATAATAATCAGGAGTAAAATACCCATTCCATCCGCAAGCATTTTGTATTTGACTAATATTATTAGGCAATATATTAAACTCTTCAAAATCACCATTGATAATTAAATTACAAGAATTATTTTGGCAAGTGGTGTTTTGAAAATACGATGTTTGTATTTCTCCCGGCAAATTGTTAATTAAATGATAAATAGCACTAGTTTCTATAATGAACGAACTTGATAATGATGAGTTTAATCCATTAGAATTAACAGTCAAAAACACTCCTAATCCAGGAGTTGAATGAACAATATTTAAAAAAGTAGCAACACCGTTAATACTGGCAACAGTTTGTGGATTCGTTAGAATTCCTGAAGAAGTCATAGTAACATTTTCAGAATAATCCAAATCCAAATTTCCATTTTCATCTAGAGCAGAAATAGTAGGAGCTGGATGCATAATAAAATCAGTATAAAAAACACTCGGTGGCTGTTGAGTAAATTCTAATTTACTGGCCATTACCTCAATCCTATTAATATCTCCTGCTACGGAAGAACTAGCTCCTCCACCATTTCCTGCTGCAAATTGAGAACCCAATGAACTTGCTGTAACAGCAGATACAGTAAACTGCATTTGCTCATTATCAGTAACTGTTGAGTTAAAAGTAACTCTTAAATTTACAGCAAGTTGTTCGTCATCAGCTGCAATAATATTCGTTAAATTGGTAAAGGATACAATAGATGCTCCATTTACTGATATTGACGTTCCTCTTGGCGAATTCCCAACAAACAATCGTGCCGAACGAATGTTAGCTGAATTAGTAATAGCAAAGCTAATTGAGGTTAATTCTGTTGGATAAGTATCAATATCATGATGGCCAACACCTCCATCACGCAAATAAAACCCCATAACACCCACACTGTTTGCCGTACTAGTTATGGTCTCAGCTTGATAATTAAGATAATTAATATTGGCATTATTACTGGTAGAGGAACTAGAGTTAAAAACAATATCACTTGATGAACTTGGAGTATCAATTGGTGTTGTGGTCGCTGTTAACAAAACATCATCAATACGTATAGCTTTATTTCCTGTTTTTACAAATCTTATTTTAAGACCGTTAATACGTGCTTCAATTGGTAGTGTCAAAACTTTTGACAAATACCATTTTGCAGAAGCACTGGCAGATTCGTTAAATAAATCGGTTTCACTATTAGCCAACACTTCCCATGTATTGCCATTCCAATAATCAACAGAAAATAATGCGTGTGATGTAGAACTTTCTTTTCTATAACCAAACTGTAACGACAAAGTAGTATAACTTGAAGCGTTAATTCCTTCAATTGAAAAACCATAAGCTCCTGATGTTGAAGAAAAGAAGATATTACCGCCACTAGATGCTCCGCTATACCCAGTTGATGCATTTGTTGTCCTTACATCAGCAGAATTACTTTGCCCTCCGTTTGAGTAACTCAGTAAATTGTTATTCTCAAAAACATTACTTGTAATATTTGTAGTTGTTGTTGGGCTACCCATGTTTTCAGAAAATATGGTTTGTGACCATGAGCAATGAAAACAAATTAATATTAAGCATATTAGATAAAATATTTTTTTTGTAGTCATAATAAAAGGTTTTAAAGTATATTTAACATAAGAACAAATTAATTAGTAAACCCTATCGAAGTTGGGGTCTTGAAACAATATTAAAGTTTGTTTTTATAGACCGAATATACGAATTTATTTACTAAAGACATTATTTTCCAATATTTTTATTATGTAGCCTTTTGAAATAATATAATCCAATAGCTCTTAAAACTAACAAACCTCGTTTCAAAGAAACGAGGTTTGTGTATTAATACAGAGTTTTAACATCTAAAATTTATCCTAAAGCAACTCTTTTGAAACCTGTAACAGTTAAGCCACCATCAACAGATTTAACATAAGCAGCAACGCTCATTGAACCATCTTTGATATAATCTTGATTTACCAAAGTATTGTCTTTGTAAAAACGTTGGATTTTACCTTTAGCAATATTGTCCAACATAGCTTCTGGTTTTCCTTCTTGACGTAATTGGTCTTTTGCAATTTCGATTTCTTTCTCGATAATCGATGCATCTACACCAGCTTCATTAAGAGCAATTGGGTTCATTGCTGCAGCTTGCATAGAAACGTTTTTAGCAGCTTCTTCGGCACCATTAACGTTTGCAGATAAAGCTGTTAAAACAGCAATTTTGTTACCAGCATGAATGTATGAACCAACAAATGCACCTTCTAATCTTTCGAATGAACCAATTTCAATTTTTTCACCGATAACACCAGTTTGCTCAATAAGTTTTTCTGCAACAGTGATTCCGTTGAAATCTGCTGCTAGTAATTCTTCTTTTGTAGCATAGTTTAGTGCCATATTAGCTAAATCTGTAGCCAATTTAACAAAACCTTCATTTTTCCCTACGAAGTCTGTTTCACAGTTTAATGTGATAACTGCACCAGCAGTTTTGTCAGCATTTACAACTGCTATAGCTGCACCTTCTGTAGATTCTCTGTCAGAACGGTTAGCAGCAACTTTTTGTCCTTTTTTTCTAAGGATTTCGATAGCTTTGTCAAAATCACCTTCAGCTTCAACCAAAGCTTTTTTACAGTCCATCATACCTGCACCGGTGATTGTTCTTAGTTTGTTTACGTCTGCGGCGGTAATATTTGCCATAATATTTTTTTTAAATTTTGTTAAAAATTAAATTACGAATTACGAATTAAAAATTACGTAAAATAAAACGTAACTCGTAATCCATAATTCGTAATTAGTTTTATTTTTATTCTTCAGTCGAAGTTTCAGTTTCAATAACTGGAGTTTCAACAGTAGCTTCTACTTCTGGAGTTTCAGCAACTTCTTTTTCAGAAGTTCTGTTTGCAAGTCCATCAGTTATTGCAGCTGTAACCAAAGATAAAATTTTGTCAATTGATTTTGAAGCATCATCATTTGCAGGGATTACATAATCTACCTCACGAGGATCAGAATTTGTATCAACCATTGCAAAAACTGGAATGTTTAATTTTTGAGCTTCTTTTACTGCGATGTGTTCAGCTTTGATATCAACTACAAATAATGCAGCTGGTAATCTAGACATGTCAGCGATAGAACCTAAGTTCTTCTCTAA
>Ga0116175_1002138_pt1 | contig 12216 bp, 12 predicted proteins | sample AD_UKC125_MetaG_FD_89802 | JGI IMG/M metagenome (GOLD analysis project Ga0116175, IMG submission 89802) | Active sludge microbial communities of municipal wastewater-treating anaerobic digesters from USA - AD_UKC125_MetaG | ecosystem: Engineered > Bioreactor > Anaerobic > Digestate | place: USA... | reverse complement strand
TCGCACTCGAAGGTCTCGTCGCCGGTGTTGGTGATGGTCAGCGACACGGTCAGCTCGCGCCCCAGCTTGGAGCGCACCACCAGCCGGTAGGGGTAGCGGAACTCCTTGCTCGTCGCGTCGGCATCGGTGAGCTCATGGACGAAGGTCACCGACGACTTCTTCGCAGTCCGCTCGATGAGCCGCCACTGCGAGGTCCGCGCGAAGCCATGGGCGGGCGTGCGATCGCCGGTCACCCCGCTGGCGAACCACGGCCAGCACACCGGCACCCCACCGCGGACCGGAGCGTCCGCGGCATACCGGACTGCCGTGCTGACGAAGAGCACCGGTTCGAAGGCGTCGGGCGTCCAGCGCAGCACTTGGGCGCCGTAATCGAGCACCTCCCCCACGCAGGTGGGCAGTTGCACGTCATGGACCTTGAACGCCGATCGAGGCATGCCCCATCTTCTCCCGAAGGGCCCGTCTGCGCACTGACGCTAGAATGAAGACTTCTGGCGTGCCGGGAAGACTGGTCGGCGACTGTGGTCTGGTGAGCGGTACGCCGCGTGCGTCGTGACGTGCGCGGCCTGCTCTGGACCCGGTCCCACCGCACGGAAAGGCCCGGTCACTCATGCCCGCCCCCAGCGCCTCCAGCGCAACTCGCCGCATCTTCGCGCGGCTCAGCCTCCCGGAAGGCCGCTTCCTGGCCCGCGCCCTGCGCACCGAAACGGTCGGGGGCGCACTGCTGCTCGGCGCCGCCCTGCTGGCCCTCATCTGGTCCAATTCGCCCTGGCACGAGTCGTATTTAGCACTGCGGGAGGTCCGCGTCGGCCCCGCAGGGCTGCATCTGGATCTCTCGCTCGGCCAGTGGGCGGCCGACGGCCTGCTCGCCATCTTCTTCCTCGTGGCCGGCATCGAGCTCAAACGTGAGTTCATCGCCGGAGACCTCTCCGACCGCGCCAAAGCGGCAGTGCCGATCACGGCGGCCGTCGCCGGTGTCGCGCTCCCCGCGGCCCTGTATGCCGGGTCCGTCGCCTTCCTCGGGGGAGACTCCGATGCGTTGACCGGATGGGCGATCCCCACGGCGACCGACATCGCGTTCGCGTTGGCCGTTCTCGCGGTGATCGGCAGCAACCTGCCCTCGGCGCTGCGGTCCTTCCTGCTCACCCTCGCCGTGGTCGACGACCTCATCGCCATCACGATCATCGCGGTCTTCTACACCAGCAGCCTGGCCTGGCTGCCGCTGCTCGCCGCGGTCGTGCCGATCGCAATCTTCGGCTGGATGCTGCGCCGCCGGATCACCAACCCGGCGCTGTTGGCCATCCCAGCCGTGCTGGCCTGGGGTTTGGTCCACGCCGCGGGTGTCCACGCGACGGTCGCCGGTGTGCTGCTCGGCCTCGCCGTCCCCGTGAACCGACGCGAGGAGCTGGCGGCGGCAGGTGACGACGACCGGCATACCCTTGCCGAGGCCCTCGAGCACGCGCTGCGGCCGTTCTCTGCCGGCGTGGCGGTGCCGGTATTCGCGTTCTTCGCCGCGGGCGTGCGGTTCGTCGGCGGGGGCCTGGAGCAGACCTGGCGCGACCCGGTCGCCATCGGCATCGTCGTCGGCCTGACCGTCGGCAAAGCCGTCGGTGTCTTCACCGCAACCTGGGCCGTGGCTCGCTTCACCCGCGCGGAGCTCGACGAAGGCCTGGCCTGGCTCGATGTGCTGGGCTTGGCCTTCCTCTCCGGTCTGGGCTTCACCGTGTCGCTGCTCATCGGCGAGCTCGCCTACGGCGCGGGCAGCGACCGCGACGACCACGTGAAGATGGCCGTGCTCGTCGGGTCGCTGCTCGCGGCGATCTGCGCGGCGGTCATTCTCAAGCGCCGCGATCGCTATTACCGCACGCTCGCCGAGCACCCGGACGGCCCGCTATGACCGTGGCCGGCGCTCAGCCGTGCGTCGTCAGTTGGCGCAGGTCTGGGTGCCCTTGGGCACCGCGATCGCGGCGAAGGCGCTCTCGGTCGCCAGGCACTGCGCCGAGTTCTGGCCGTAGAGCTCCTTGGCCGAACGGATCGCGCCCTCTCGCGCCGCGGCATACCCGCTGCTCGAGGTGAGCTTGGTCGTGAGGGTGCGGTACCAGATCTTGGTGGCCGCGTCGCGGCCGGCTCCGGTCACAGCGACCCCGTTGCACGTCGGGCTGTTGTAGGCGACGCCGTTGACCGTGCGCGCGCCGGAGCCCTCCGAGGCGAGGAAGAACCAGTGGTTGAGCGGGCCGGACGAGTAGTGCACATCGAGCCGGCCGACTGTGGAGGAGTAGCAGTTCGGGCTGGAGCCGTCCTTGCTCGGCTGGTCCATGTAGCGCAGCGGGGTGCCATTGCCGCGCAGGTCGATCTTCTCGCCGATGAAGTAGTCGCCGACGTCGACCGAGTTGGCGGCGAAGAACTCGACGGCCGTGCCGAAGATGTCCGAGGTCGCCTCGTTGAGCCCGCCGGGCTCCTTGCGGTAGGTGAGGTTGGCCGTGTTGGACGTGACCCCATGGCTCATCTCGTGACCGGCGACGTCGATCGACGTGAGCGGCTTGGCGTTGCCCGTGCCGTCGCCGTAGGTCATCTGGGTGCCGTCCCAGAACGCGTTGTTGTAGCCGTTGCCGTAGTGCACCCGGCTGCGAGCGCCGGTGCCGTTGTTCCAGATGCCCGCCCGGCCCAAGACCGTCGCATAGAACGCGTAGGTCTGCTCGGCGCCATATTCGGCGTCGACACCGGCAGTCTGCCGGTTGCTCGTCGAGCCGTTGCCCCACACGTCGTCGGCGTCGGTGAAGAGCGTGCCGGTGCCGCTCGTCGCGCCGTTAAGGTCGGTCGCCTGGTTGCCGTGCGCGTCCTTGAGCTGGAAGACCCCGCCGCTGGAGATCGTCGCGAGGCTGACCGTGCCGGAGTACTGCGAGTTGCCGGTGCCGGTGACGATCTCCTCGATCGACTCGATGAGCTCACCCGTGGTGGCATCGACATAGGTCGCGCGGCGGCTCGGAGTCTGGTCGGCCTGTATGCCGTCCGTGCGCACCTCCCAGGCCAGGCGCGGGGTGCCTTCCACGGCATACACGACGAGTTCGGTGGCGGACTGGCCGCGCTGGCCGGTGGCTGCGGCGGCCGTCGCGCGGGCCGCTCCCGCCGACACGTCGGCGCTGCGACGGGCGACGGCGATGTCCTTGGCGCGGTTGTAGTGCACGTCGGCGACCGCGCCCGCGCCGGTGAGAGCCGCGACAAGATCGCCGCCGACGACGCGCATACCGTCGAGCGACCGCTCATAACGCACGTGCCGCAGGCCGAACTCGTCGACGAGCACACTGCGCACGGTGAGGCTTTCGCTCGACCCGAGACCCAGCGCCCTCCCGGTCGCGGCGGCGCGGGCCTGCTCCTGGCCGCGGAGCCCATCCGTGGCGGCCGCAGCACCAACGGCACCAGTAGCGGGGGTGGCACCGGAGGCCGGTGCGGCGATCGCGCCTGCGGAACCCATGGCGAGGACGGCACACGCCGTCAACGCACCGGCGACAGCGACGGCTGGACGGAAACTCATCTGTTCTCCTCGAGTTCGACCGATGGACGGGACCTGCCGCACCTGTCGTGGGCGTCCGATTTGTCCACCCTCGCCGGCACTGGCGACCGGTCCGATGGTCCGCCGCGAGTCCGGCGGGCGCAACACCAGCAGCCCGTCTTTACCCATTCTTGGAGCTTGGGCGGGTATGCCGTGACGGAATCGCGCCGGGCGCCGGGGATTCCGCGCCCCGAGGGTGCACCCACCGGTCACATCCCCGCGGTCGCATCCCCTGCTTCGGCAGAGCGGCGCTAGGCTCCTGCTTGAAGACCACCCGGGAGGACCCATGGCCAGCGACACGTCAGACCGCGAGTACCGCATCCAGGACGTTTCCAGCCTGGTCGAGTCCGGCGCCCCCGAACCCACCCTGGGTCAACTCGTGGCCAAGGCCAGCCGGGACGCCTCGGAGATCGTCCGCGCCGAGATCGCCTTGGCCAAGGCCGAGGTCACCCAGTCGGCCAAGGCCGGCGGCAAGGGTGCCGGGATGTTCGCCGGGGCGGCGTTCTTCGGGCTCTTCGGCCTGGGTTTCCTGCTCACGGCCGCGGCCTGGGGACTGGTCGCCCTGGGTCTGTCGACCTGGCTGGCCTTCCTCATCGTCGCAGTCGTGCTCTTCGTCATGGCGCTCATCCTCGCCCTCGTCGGCAAGAAGGCGCTCGCCCAGGCCAAGCCGGTGCCCGAGAAGGCGATCGCCTCCGCGCAGGAGACCATCGCCACCCTCAAGGGTCGGCTCTGATCCGGCGCGCTCTGCCCACCCACCACGCCATCCGGTGAGTCTCAGCGGAGCATCCGACGCCGCGTCGTTGCTGTACGACGGGCCCTGGGAGCATTCCTTCGTGTCGGCCAACGGCGCCCGATTCCACGTCGCCACGGCCGGCGAAGGACCCGTGGTGCTCCTGCTGCACGGCTTTCCCCAGTTCTGGCACGCCTGGCGCCACCAGATCCCGGCCTTGGCCGCGGCCGGCTATCGCGCCGCTGCGGTCGATCTGCGGGGATTCGGGGCGTCCGACAAGCCGCCCAAGGGGTATGACACCTACACCGCCGCTGCCGACGCCGCCGCGATCGTCCGCAGCCTCGGGCAGGAGCAGGCCGTCGTCGTCGGCCACGGCCTCGGCGGCTGGACCGCCTGGTCCATGCCCACCCTGCAGCCGGCGTTCACGACCGCAGTGGCGAGCCTGGGCATGCCCCATCCGGTGGTCGCCGAACACGCCTGCCGCCACGATCGCCGGCTGCGGTCCACGGCGGGGTTCATCGCGCGCATGCAGGTGCCGTTCCGGCCCGAGCAGGTCCTCAGCCGCGATGATGCGCAGGTGCGCGACTACCTCACGTCGTGGTCGAGTCCGCGCAGCAGCTTCCCGACCGAGGACGACATTGACCGGTATGCCGTCGCGACGGCACTGCCCTTCGTCGCCCACTCCGCGGCGGAATACTTCCGATGGTTCGGCCGCAACCAATTGCGTTGGGACGGGCCCGCACTGCGGCGCCGACTGAGCGACCCGATCACCGTGCCCGTGCTGCACCTGCAGGGTGCCGACGACGGGTTCCTGCCGGCCGAGGCGACCCCTGGTTCGGATGCCTACGTGACCGGTCCGTTCCGGCACGAGCGCATCGCCGACGCCGGGCACTTCCTGCCCGAGGAGGCTCCCGAGGTGGTCACCTCGGTGCTCCTCGAGTGGCTCGACGGACTGCCGCTCAGCCGCTGATGCACGCCCCCGTCGGCACCGGAGCCTGGGCCGAGCTCGCGGCCTGCAGCGCGGCTCGCGCTTCCTCGAGGGTGAGGGCATACCCGGTGTGCTCGTCGTCGACGGACCGGGCGAAGACGACGCCCACCACGCGACCTGCCGTGTCGAGCAGCGGTCCACCGCTGTTGCCCGACTCCACCCGCGCATAGAGCGAGTAGATCTGCCGCGTCACCCCGGGGTGACCGTAGATGTCCTGGCCGGTGGCCAGGATGCGGTCGCGCACCCGGGCCTCGTCGACCCGCAGCGGACCGTCGAGCGGGAACCCGGCGATGACCGCGTCATCGCTGCGGCCTAGCTCTGCGCCGAGCTGCAATGCGGGTGCGGTCAGCCGAGGCACCGCGATGACGGCCAGATCGCGGGCCGGGTCGAAGTGCACGACCGACCCGCGCAAGCCAGGGCCCGCACCGCGCACCTGGACGGTCACCTCGCCGAGCCCGGAGACGACATGGGCATTGGTGAGCACCCGTTCGGGGGCGACGACGAACCCGCTGCCCTCCTGGCCCCGGCGGCACTCGGCTGCGATCCCGGTGACCTTGACGACCGAGTCGAGGGCCGCAGTCACCGCCGGCAGCCGAGCCAGATCGACGCTCGGCGGGTCGACGGGGATGACCGGCTCAGTGCCCAACCCCTCGAAGACCCGCGGGAACCCGCCGCGGTCGAGCACCTGCCGGAAGCCGGCGAAGAGGTTGCCGGTCTCGGGCGGCACGACGGAGTCGATGGCGGCCAGCACGCGAGACTCGCCGATCGCCTTGGACGCCGACGACGACGCCAGCCCACGCATCCCTCCGGCGACGAACCACACGAGCACCGACACCGCGGTGACGGTGGCCAGGGCACCGAGCGCGGCATCGAGGGCCTGCACGGGACGGGCGTGGATATGGCCGCGCATCCGCCGCGCGACGGAGACGAGCACCGTTTGCCCGAGCGCGGCCAGGACGAAGACGACGAGCACGAGCAGATAGCGGGCGGCCGTGGTGTGGCTCTGCGCCCAGTCCCATCGCCGCAGCACCTCCGGCAGCACGGTCATCGCCAGCGCCCCCCCGCCGAGGAAGCCCACGAGCGAGAGGGCCGAGACGAGCAACCCCTGCCGGTAACCGGACACGGCATACCAGATGAGCACGCCGACGAGCAGGGCGTCGACGACCACGCCCCCCGTCACGACCGCCTCCCGTAAAACCGCGGCGGCAGCGGCAGCATCCGGGAGGAGTCCCACGGCCGCGCGACGCCGGCCAGTTCGAGGGCCTTGTCGATGATGCCGCCGGTGAAGCCCCACAGCAGCAGGTCGCCGCCGAGGTCCCAGGCCGGGCCGCGGTAGCCCGAGGAATGCACGACGGTATGCCGGTTGTCCGGCTCGGTGAGGAAGGCGATCGGCACGCTCACGACCTGGGCAACCTCGTCGGGGTGCCCGACCGTGACCGGGGCGGGGTCGCGCCACCAGGCGATGATGGGCGCGACGGCATAGTCGCTCACCGGCAGATAGAGCGAGGGCAGCCGACCGACGATCTCGACGCCCGAGGTGTTGAGGTCGACCTCCTCGCGGGCTTCGCGCAGCGCGGCCGCGACGACGTCCTCGTCCTCGGGGTCGACCCGCCCACCGGGGAAGGCCACCTGGCCGGCGTGGGCGCGAAGTCCGTGGGCGCGTTCGATGAGCAGCAGCGATTCCTCGCCGTCCGGGTTGGGCCCGAAGAGCACGAGCACCGCCGACTCCCGGAACCCGGCCTCCGGCGGCAGGAACCGGCTGAACCACGACGGGTCGACCTCACCCGCGCGCTGGACGATCTGCTCGACCCAGTGCGGACGCGGCATACCGTCCGGCCCCGCGCGGGCCGGGACGAGCGAGGCGCCGTGCGCGACGCGGTGCGGCAGGGGGCTCACGCGTCGGCCCGAGGGGGCGCGAGTTCGTAGGCGAGCAGCTTCCGGGCGCGCTCCGGGTCGGTCTCACCGGTGCCGTATGCCGGGCACCACCGGGCGACCGGGCAGGCACCACAGGCGGGCTTGCGGGCATGGCAGGTGCGGCGGCCGTGGAAGATGACGACGTGGCTGAGCATGGTCCAGTCGCGCCGGGGGATGAGCGCCCCGATGGCGTGCTCGACCTTGACCGGATCGGTCTCCTCGGTCCAGCCGAAGCGGCGCACCAGCCGGCCGAAGTGGGTGTCGACGGTGATGCCGGGCACGCCGAACGCGTTGCCCAACACGACATTTGCGGTCTTGCGGCCGACTCCGGGGAGGGTGACCAGGTCGCTGAGCCGACCGGGCACCTCGCCGTCGAAACGCTCGACGAGGGCCTGGCCGAGCTTGAGCACCGAGTCGGTCTTGGCCCGGAAGAAGCCCGTCGAGCGGATGATCTCCTCGACCTCGGCCCGGTCGGCACCGGCATACTCGGCGGCCGTGCGATAGCGCGCGAACAACACGGGAGTCACCTGGTTGACCCGGACGTCGGTGGTCTGGGCCGAGAGGATCGTCGCGACGAGCAACTCCAGCGGCGAAGTGAAGTCGAGTTCACAGTGGGCGTAGGGATAGTGGTCTGCCAGAACGCGATACATCAGCCGCGCGCGCCGGGTCAGGGCGAGCGGGGTCTCCTCGGAAGAGACGCCGCGGCGGGCAGGAGGGGGCACGCACGACAGGGTAACTCCCGCTCGGGTCGGCCAGGTGGCCGTTGGGCGACCGGACCACCCGGTCGCGGACACCCCCTAGGAGCGCCGCAGGGAGTGACATGGCACACTGTGCGACGTGGATCACGACGTGGTGCGACGCGCTCCCCTATTCGCCGCTCTCGACGACGAGGCCGCTGCGGCCCTGTTGCGAGAGATGCAGCCGTGTCGCCTGGAGCGAGGCGACATCCTCTTCCGGGAGGGCGACCCCGGCGACACCCTCTTCATCATCGGCGAGGGCAAGGTCAAGCTCGGGCGCACGAGTTCCGACGGCCGGGAAAACCTCATCGCGATCCTCGGTCCGAGTGAGATGTTCGGCGAGCTGTCCCTCTTCGACCCGGGCCCCCGCACCATGACCGTCACGGCAGTGGCCGAGACCCAGCTCATCGGGTTGGGCAACGACTCGCTCACCTCCTTGCTCTCCGGCCGGCCCGAGGTGGCCAAGGCCCTGCTGGCGGCGCTGGCCCAGCGGCTGCGCAAGACCAACGAGCACCTGGCCGACCTCGTCTTCACCGACGTGCCCGGGCGGGTGGCCAAGGCCCTGCTCGACCTGGCCAACCGGTTCGGCCGTCCGGTCGAAGAGGGCATCATGGTCAGCCACGATCTGACCCAGGAGGAGCTCGCTCAACTCGTCGGCGCCTCCCGCGAGACGGTCAACAAGGCGCTGGCCGACTTCGCCACCCGCGGCTGGCTCAAGCTCGAGGCCCGCGCGGTGCTGCTGCTCGACGTCGAGCGACTCAAGCGTCGCGCCCGCTAACCCTGACCTTCGAGATAGGCCAGCTGGGCCCGCACACTGAGTTCGGCGGCGCCCCACACCGCGCGGGGGACGTCGGCATAGACGACCTCGACGACCTCCCGAGGCGTGCGCGCCCCGGCCGCGACAGCGGCCCGCACCTGCTCCAGCCGCTCGAATCGGTGGGCGAGGTAGTGCGCCAGCACCGTGCTCGCGTCGGGTAGATCCGGGCCGTGGCCCGGCAGCACGTGGGTCACCGCGCCGGTGCCACACAGCGCCGCGATCCGCTCCAACGACTCCAGGTATGCCGTGAGCTCACCATCGGGCCAGGCCACCACCGAGGTGCCACGGCCCAGCACGGTGTCGCCGGTGAGCAAGGCGGTGTCGGCCGGCAGGAGGAACGACACCGAGTCGGCGGTGTGACCAGGAGTCGTGATGACGACGAGGTCCAGCCCGCTGACGCTCAACCGGTCACCGTCGGACAGGTCGTCATGGCCGGCTCCGATCGCCCGCACCGCCCGCAGCGGCGCCCCGACCAGCTCGGCGAACTCCACGGCGGCCTCGGCGTGGTCGGCGTGGTCATGAGTGAGCAGCACCAGCCCGACCCGGGTGTCTCCTGGGGTGGCTGCGGCCCGCACCCGGTGAAGGTGGCCGGCGTCGAGCGGCCCGGGGTCGACGACGACCGATGTCGAGGAGCCCGGCTCGCGCAGCACCCAGGTGTTGGTGCCGTCGAGGGTCATCACGCCGGGATTGGGGGCCAGGATGCACTCGGCCCGCTCGGTCACCCGGCGGGAGTTCCAGGTCGCCGGCACCGCAGGCAACGGGGGCACGGACGGCACCGATGGCAACAAAGGCACCGGCGGCACGGACGGCGAGGGCGGCACGGACGGCATACCGGGCTGTGCGGACACCGGCGAACTCAGCCCGGCAGTTGCGCGCGGGTGACCAGCTCACCCGCATCATTGCGGGCCAGCACCGGACGGATGAGCCGGATCACCGGGTCCTGGGCGAAGAACTCGGCGGCGCTGCCGGCCCGCGCGAGGTCTTCCAGGCACACGACGGTCGGCGGCATGAGGATGGCCTTGCCCGCCTCACGGTCGGCCAGGACGTCACCCGGGCGGAACCAGCCGGAGTGCTGCGCCTCGCTCGTCTCGCCGTCGGCGGTCGCCCCCTCGGGCATCAGCGCCGCGAAGATCCGCGCATCGAATTGCCGCGGCTCGATCTCGGGAGTCATCCAATGCGCATGGGCCCGAAGCAGATCGGTGCGCAACAGGAGTTCTTCGTCGCGCAGCACCTCGCCCAGCGATGCCTCGCGGGCGACCAGGCGCCGACGCAACGCTTGCCACCGCTCGCTGCGGGTGTCGACCAGGCGACCGCCCTCGAGCCGGGAGGCGAAGAGCACGCCGCACTCCTCGAAGACCTCACGCACGGCGGCGACGAGGATCTCGCGGGTGAGCTGCTCATCGGAGTCGAGCCGGGCGGCCCAGGCGTGCACAGGCGGCCCGGCCCAGGGCAACTCGGCGCCGTCACGGCGGTCGACTCCGCCGCCGGGAAAGACCAAGGTGTTGGGCGCGAACGCCATCGTCGCCACCCGCAGCAGCATGAAGACCTCGACGCCCGGACCGTCTTCCCGGTCGCGCACCAGCATGACCGTCGCGGCCGGGCGAGCCGGGGGTGCGGCCGGGCGACCGGCCGCCTCCCACTCGTGTGCGTGCGCGTCCAAGGCAGGGGTATGCCGGGTGGGGAAGTCACGGGTCACGCTCGCCACGCGGGCCTCCTGAGTGCTGCTGGTGACGGTCAGTCGCGGGGCGCGACGGAGACGACGATCTCGACCTCGACCGGGGCACCGAGCGGCAGCGCCGCGACCCCGACCGCCGACCGGGCATGGACGCCCGCGTCGCCGAAGGCCGCGCCGAGCAGCTCGCTGGCTCCGTTGATGACGCCCGGGTGCCCGGTGAACGCCGGGTCGGACGCGACGAAACCGACGACCTTGACCACGCGAGTCACCAGGTCGAGATCACCGATGACCGACTTGACCGCGGCGATCGCGTTGAGCGCGCTCGCGGCCGCCAGCTCCTTGGCCTGCGCCGGGCTGACCAGTCCCTCGCCCTCGCCGACCTGGCCGGTGGCGGCCATCGCGCCGTTGACCATCGGCAACTGGCCGGAGGTGAAGACGAGGTCACCCTCACGCAACGCGGGAACATAGGCCCCGACCGGCATGACCACCTCGGGGACGGTGATGCCCAGCTGGGCCAGCCGCGATTCGACCTGACCGAGCGCGCCCATCACGCACCTGCCGTCTTGGGGCGCTTGAGGTAGGCCACCAGGCTGGTGCCATCGGGCCCGGGCACGACCTGCACGAGCTCCCAGCCGTCGGCCCCCCAGTTGTCGAGGATCGCCTTGGTCGCATGGACGATGAGGGGGACGGTCGCGTATTCCCAGGTGGTGAGTGCGCTCATGCGGTCACTCTAGAGGGGAGGGCCGACGGACGGCATACGCTCTGGGTATGCCGTTGACGTCATCACCGGCCCGCGCGAGTGGGTGGCCAGGAGTCCGGCTGCATGTGGTGACCGGCAAGGGCGGCACCGGAAAGACGACCGTGGCGGCAGCCTTGGCGCTGGCGTTGGCCGGGCGGGGTGCCCGCGTGCTGCTGGCCGAGGTCGAGGACCGGCAAGGCATCAGCCAGGCGTTCGACGTCCCGCCGCTGCCGCCGACCGAGGTGCCGATCGTGTCTTACGACCACGGTGGTCAGGTGGTCGGGTTGGCCGTCGACGCCAAGGCGGCGCTGCTGGAGTACCTGCAGCTGTTCTACCGATTGGGCCGCGCCGGAGGGGTGTTGGAGCGGTTCGGCGCGATCGACTTCGCGACGACGATCGCCCCCGGAGTGCGCGATGTGCTGCTCATCGGGCGGGTCTACGAAGCCAGTCGCCGCCGGGTGGATGCCAAGCATCACCGGCACAGCGACACCAGCCCGCTGGCCTACGACGCGATCGTGCTCGACGCTCCACCGACCGGGCGGATCGGGCGCTTTCTCACCGTGGGGTCGGAGGTCGCCGGGCTGGCGCGGATGGGTCCCATTCGGGCGCAAGGAGATTCGGTCAACGAGTTGCTCACCTCGCCGGCCACCCGGATCCACATGGTGACCCTGCTGGAGGAAATGCCGGTGCAGGAGACCATCGACGCGGTCGACGAATTGCGCGGCCTCGGCATGGCGATGGGCGCGATCGTCGTCAACCAGGCCCGACTCGCCGACGGCGAGGACTTCCCCGATGCCGATCTCGCCGACTGGGTCGATACCCTCACCGCAGACCTGCCCACCGTCGGCATCGCACCCAAGCCGGCGCTGGTGACGGGTCTGGTCGAGCAGGTGCGCGACCATGCCGCCCGCGAAGACCTCGAGCACACCCACCTCGACGCGCTGCAGCAGCTCGAGCTGCCCATCGTCAGCGTGCCCGCCCTCCTGGACGGCATCGACCCCGACGCCCTGCGCGAGATCGCCGGGCTGCTCACCGACCAGGGCATGGCCGGGCGAACAACCGCGCGATC
>Ga0116175_1002135_pt1 | contig 12229 bp, 8 predicted proteins | sample AD_UKC125_MetaG_FD_89802 | JGI IMG/M metagenome (GOLD analysis project Ga0116175, IMG submission 89802) | Active sludge microbial communities of municipal wastewater-treating anaerobic digesters from USA - AD_UKC125_MetaG | ecosystem: Engineered > Bioreactor > Anaerobic > Digestate | place: USA... | reverse complement strand
GGGCGTCCAGTCGTTGCCCTTCCAGTCGGTCAGATGGGCCGGCTTCTCGCCGCCGATGCCCTCCCACCACACGTCACCGTCGTCGGTCAGCGCGACATTGGTGTACAGGGTGTTGCCGTGATCGATGGTGTGCATCGCGTTCGGGTTGGAGTCGGCGCTGGTACCGGGAGCGACACCGAAGAAACCGAACTCGGGGTTGATCGCGTACAGGCGACCGTCCTCACCGAACCGCATCCAGGCGATATCGTCGCCGACCGTCTCCGCCTTCCAGCCGGGGATGGTGGGCTGGATCATCGCGAGGTTGGTCTTACCACAGGCGCTCGGGAAAGCCGCCGCCACGTAGTAGACCTTGTTCTGGGGGCTGGTGAGCTTGAGGATCAGCATGTGCTCGGCCAGCCAGCCCTCGTCGTGCGCGAGCACCGACGCGATGCGCAGCGCGTAGCACTTTTTGCCCAGCAGCGCATTGCCGCCGTAGCCCGAGCCGTACGACCAGATCTCACGGGACTCGGGGAACTGGGTGATGTACTTGTCAGGGTTGCACGGCCACGCCACATCGGCCTGCCCCGCTTCCAGCGGCGCACCCACCGAGTGCAGGCACTTGACGAAGAAGCCGTCCTCGCCGAGCAGCTCGAGAACCGGGGTGCCGACGCGGGTCATGATCCGCATCGACAGGACGACGTACTCCGAGTCGGTGATCTCAACACCGAGTTTGGGATCGTCGGAGCCGAGCGGGCCCATGCAGAACGGGATCACGAACATCGTGCGGCCGCGCATGCTGCCGCGGTAGAGGCCGGTCATGGTCTCGCGCATCTGGGCCGGATCGACCCAGTTGTTGGTGGGGCCGGCGTCCTCTTCCTTCTCGGAACAGATGTAGGTGCGCGATTCGACGCGGGCGACGTCGGCGGGATCGGAGTTGGCCAGGAACGAGTTGAGCTTGCGCTCCTCGTTCAACTTGGTCAGGGTGCCGGCCGCGACGAGTTGCCCGGTGAGCCGATTCCACTCGTCATCGCTGCCATCTGACCAGACGACGGCGTCGGGCTGGGTGAGTTCGGCGATCTCGGCTACCCACGCGAGGAGTGCGGCGTGCTTGGTGGGGGCGCTACTCGGATCCAGGCCAGGAATTGTGGCTGACGTCATGAGGTCTCCTCGTGAATGGTGCCGACCCTCGGTAAAGCCGTCACCTGCATTGCGGCGTTTGCCCAAGGGTACCGGCACCGAGCGCTCGTTAGGTAGCCGCCCCCGAGTGAGATTGTCCGCATTCGCGCCGGCGGTCGCCGCGACGTCAGGCCAGCCGTCCGGTGTCGGTGGACCGCCACGTACCGCTGCCGGTGTCCAGACGCTGCGTCGTGTAGCTGCCGTCGCGGCCGACCTCGGTGATCAGGTCCACCCGGCCGTCGGCATCGGAGTCGGTGTATACCGCCATCCCGTCCGGTCCCGGCCTGGTCAGCGAGTCGGCGATACCGTCGGCATCGGTGTCCAGGTCGGCCGGACCCAGATCCCACACGTCCGGGCCCTGCGACACCCACAGGTGACCGGCCGGGCCGGTACCGGAGGGATCCGCGAACGGACCGTCGGGGGTGGGTGAATGCCCGCCGACCGGTTGTCCGCCACCTGCCCCGTACTCGTCGGCGCCGCCGAACATGTCCTCGTCCACACCCATCACCTGCTTCCTTCCGCTTCGGTTCGCACTGACGTCCCGGGTTCCGGTGCGGGGTGCCCACCGCCCGGTTCCGGGTGATCGCGGCGCGGCGGGCCGCGATCGGGTGCCGGGGGATCCGGGTCGGTCAGCACCGCCAGCCGGTCACCGAGTTCGCGGGCGGCGGCGCGCACGGCCGCCCGCGGCCCGGAGACCCGGTCGCGGTGCCGGGCCAGATCCGCGTCGATGGCGGCCACCTGCCGGCCCGTGTCCCGGCCGAGCCGATCGTGGTACCGCCCGATCTGGCCGGTGACCTCGATCTCCGTCGATGACGACCGCGAGAGCACCAGCCGTTCGCCTGTGGTGCGCAGTTCGGCGATCGCGGCGGCGGTCGCCGCCCGCAGCCGGGCACGGGTCGCGGACGTGCGCCGCACACCGATCACCCACACCGCGATCGCGAGCCCGGTCAGCACCGTGACCGGGGTCAGCAGCCGGTCCGGTACGTGAGCGGCGTCCATCGACGACGCGGCCGCTCCGACCGCCCGGCCCACCCCGAACCCCGTCGACACCCCGAGCAGCGCGAACAGTGCGTCCTCGGCACCCCGGCGAGGACCGGCAGCCGCGGCCGGTGCGATCACGACCGGATGTGCCGCCGGTGCGGGCCCGGCACCGGCGAACCCGCCGATTCCGGCCAGACCGACCGCCGCGGCCTCGGCCAACCGGGACGCTGAGAGCTGGTCGAGGTGGCCGGCGGCCGAGGTGAGCAGGCCGTCGAACCACGTCCGGTACAGCGCCACCTCGTGTCGGCCGAGCCGGTCGCACCGGGCATCGGCCACGGCGGAGAGCGTGCGCACCACGGCATCGAGTTCGTCGACGATCTCGGCCCGTGCGGCCGCGAATTCGACGCGGACCGCGGCGTACCGTTCCGCGCGGCCACGATCGCGGCCGGCCAGGATCACCCGGCGCCGGTCGACCAGATCCCGGGACAGGCGTGCCGCGTCGTCGTCCAGCGGCACGGCACCCACCGCGTCGGCTTCGACGAGCCCGACGCCGGCCTGCCGCAGACCGTGCCGAACCTCGTCCGGAGCGGACACCACGCAGGTCAGCCAGTCGGTCAGCGCCGCGATCCCGGAGTCGCCCCGGCGCGCGGCGACCGCGAACAGCGGCAGTCGGCCCGCCGGGTCGAGTACCGCCCGGATGCGGCGCAACATGTCGGGCCACTCCCAGTAGGCGTCGATCTTGTTGCACACCAGCGCCACCACGCCTATCTCCTGGCGCAGCTCGGCCAGCAGTGCCGACTCCTCCTCGTCGACCGACGAGGACGGGTCCACCACCAGTACCGCCACCGCCGCCGCATCGGGTGCGCCGGGGTCGCGGTCCGCCCAGTCACCGACGACCAGGTCCGGGGCGACCCGGGCGCACGCACCGATGACGCTCGACACCCCGGTACCGCCGACACCGGCGAACACCACGGCCCGCCCGGGCACCGGCACCGTCGCCACATCGCGGCCGGTCACCGTCCTGATCTCACGGATCGTCGCCGTGTCGAGGACGGTGGTCACCGGCCCCGCCCAAGATCGGCGAGCAGTTGTTCGGCGGCGGCGCGTTCGGCCCCGGCCGCGGCGATGCGGTCCGCGGCCATACCGAGTTCGGCGGTGCGGGCATCGGCGACAGCCCCCGCGCACGCAGCGATGTGCGCCCGCAGGGCGCCGATCCCGCTCGCACCCCGCAGGAGTCGCGCGACCTGGGCGGCGTCGGGGCCGATCGCGCCCGCACGGAGTTCGCCCAGCACCAGCTCCACGCCCCCGCCACCCATGACGCGCAGCAGTTCCGCCCGCAACCGCCCCTCGTCGTCGCCGCCGACACCGGTGGGAGCGGCGAACCGGGCGTCGAGGTCGGGGACCGCCTCACCGGCCGCGGCGAGCGCGGCCAGCAACCCGGTCTGAGCCGATGTCGGGGCGGCCACCGCCCACAACCCCGAGACCGCGAGCACCGGGCGCCCCAGCGCGCGGGCGCACCTGGCCGCCGTCGATGCGGCCCCGGCGCCGAACGGCCAGGCCGCGTCGTCGGCACCGGCTTTGTGGGTGGCCGGGCCCGATCGATACACGTCGGCCTTGGTCAGTACAACCACCGTGCGCTCGGCCGGCAGGTCGTCGATGATTCTCGTGTCGCCCGCGCGCGGCGGTCCCGACAGCGTATGACACCACAGGTCCGGCAGGGCGTCCGCGGGCCCGGGCGACACGCCCACCTCGATCGACAGGACCTGCCGCAGGGCGGACGCGAGCGTCGAACGCCCCGATCCGGGCCGTCCGGTCACCGCCGTCGACAGTGCCCGATGCCGGGCCCCGATCGCGTCGGCCAAGCAGGTAGGGACGGGCCGGGCGGACGCACGGGTGCGCGGCCGGCCGTCGCTGTCCGGTGCACTGGGCTCAAGCAACGAATCCCCCGATCGCCTCCCGGCGTGCCGCCCGCCACCGGATTCCGCCGCCCTGAACGTCGAATGTAACCCGCATCCGCCGACCTATGGCACCCCCTCGGGCGCATCTGTGGATAACTTGGCACGATAACCGGGTGAGCGAGCAGCACCCCGAGCAGACCGGGCAACAGCACCAGGACCCCGGCGCGGCCGGCACCGAGGCGACCGACCGGACCCCCGACGAGACGAGCACCGACGAGCCGGCCACCGACACGCCGACCACCGGCCGACCGGCGACCGACGCGGACACCGGACCGTCGGACGACACCGATCGGAGCCGGCTGTTCCCCCGGGTCACCAGCTTCCGGTTCCGGCGCGGCACCCTGACCTCCGGCCAGCAGCGCAACTGGGAAACGCTGTGGCCGAAGCTCGGCCAGGACCTGGAGATCGGACGTGACCGCATCCCGCAACCACGCCTGGATCTGCCCGCGCTGTTCGGCCGACAGGCCCCCACCGTGCTGGAGGTGGGCAGCGGCACCGGTGTCTCCACCGCCGCGATGGCCGCCGACGAACCCGACGTCAACGTGATCGCCGTCGAGGTCTACAAACCGGGGCTGGCCCAGCTGCTCGGGCTGATCGACCGGGGCGGGCTCACCAATGTGCGGCTGATCCGTGGCGACGCGATGGTGGTGCTCACCGAACTCGTCGGGCCCGGCACCCTGGACGGCGTGCGGGTGTTCTTCCCCGATCCGTGGCCGAAATCCCGGCATCACAAGCGCAGGTTCCTGCAATCGGGCACTATCGAGCTGATAGCCGATCGATTGCGGCCCGGTGGCGTCCTGCACATCGCGACCGACCACGCCGACTACGCGGTGTGGATCGCCGAGATTCTCGCCACGCAAGATCGTGACCGACCACATGTCATCCCGCTCACCACCGAGTCTCCCCTGCTCTTGACCCGGCCGACCACCAAGTTCGAGGGCCGTGCCGAACGTGAAGGGCGCAGAGTCACCGAGTTCGTCTACACCCGGCCGTCGCAGGACGGGTGAGACCGGAAGAATCAGGAACCCTCCCCCACATGGTTGATCGTGACACCCCCGCCCACGCGGAATCGGCACCCGAGGCGTCGGCATCCGCCGGTACCGCGGACGGGCCGCGACGTTTCGGTGAGACGATCTCCGGCCGACTCGCGGCGCCCCGCGTGCTGCTGGTGTGGGATGCGCCCAACATGGACATGGGGCTCGGCGCGATCATCGGCGGCCGGCCGACGGCCGCGTACCGGCCCCGGTTCGACGCCCTGGGCCGCTGGTTGCTGCGCCGCACCGACGCCCTCACCACTCCCGGAACGTCACCCGAACCCGAGGCCACGGTGTTCACCAACATCGCGCCCGGCAGCGCCGAGGTAGTCCGCCCGTGGGTCGACGCCCTGCGCAATGTGGGTTTCGCGGTCTTCGCCAAACCGAAGCTGACCGAGGACAGCGACGTCGACTCCGACATGCTCGCCCACATCGAGCTGCGGCGCGAGCACACCGGCCTGGCCGGTGTGGTCGTCGCCTCCGCCGACGGCCAGGCGTTCCGTGAGCCACTCCTGGCCCTGGCCGCCGAGGGGATCCCGGTCACCGTGATCGGATTCCGCGAACACGCGAGCTGGGCGCTGTCCTCGGACGGGCTGGAATTCACCGATCTGGAGGATATCGACGGTGTATTCAGGGAACCGTTGCCACGAATCGGCCTCGATTCACTGCCCGACGAGGGCGCCTGGCTCACCCCGTTCCGGCCGCTGCGCGCACTGTTGCGCTAGATTTCCGACCGCCACGACTCAGCGGTAACTCAGGCGGTGCTGAAACAATCGGGCCGATAGACGTACGCTCATTGTTTTCAAGGCACAATCGTCACGTGGAAGGAGCCGGCAGTGTTCGGAGCCATCGGCACCATGGTCTTCCGGCTGCGCTACGCGGTCATCGCGGTGCTCGTCCTGCTGATGAGCGGCCTGGGCCTGTTCGGTCTCGACCTGGGTAAACACCTCAGCCAAAGCGGCTGGTTCGACCCCACGTCCGAGTCGGTCAAAGGGTCCCAGATCGCCGACACCGCATTCGGCCGTGACCACAAATCCGACGTTATTCTCCTGATCACCCCACCCGAGGGCACCAAGGTCGATGACGAGGAATTCGGCCGGAAGGTCGAGAACTTCATCAACACCCTGGTCGACGAGAATCCCGATGTGGTCGGCCGCGAGGATCCGGGAATTTTCGACCCGTTCCAGCCCGCCGGCGACAATGCCGCCTCCCGGGCCGCGCTGGATATGAAACGGGAACAGTTGTTCTCCCCGGACAGGACGCAGGCGTTCGTCTCGATCGGCATCAGGGGTGACAACGACACAGTCATCCTGGAGAACTACAAGAAGATCGAGGACCAGTTCACCGGAATCGCCGAACGGTTCGATCTGCCGGGAACAACGTTCCAGACAGCCGGCCTGCAGCCCATCGCCGGCGCGATGGCCCGCGGCATGGACGAGGACATCCACCGCGCCGAGCTGATCGCGCTGCCGCTGGTCGCGCTCATGCTGTTCTTCGTGTTCGGCGGTGTGGTGGCGGCCGTGCTGCCGGTGTTCATCGGCGGCCTGACCATCGCCGGTTCACTCGGCATCATGAAGATCCTGGCGTTGACCACCGAACTGAACATCTTCGCCCAGTCGGTGGTCACCCTGATCGGTCTGGGCATCGCCATCGACTACGGCCTGTTCATAGTCAGCAGGTTCCGGGAAGAACTCGCCGAGGGCTATTCGACACAGGCGGCGGTCCGAAGAACCGTGATGACGGCGGGACAGACCGTGGTCTTCTCGGCGACGATCATCGTCGCCGCGCTGGCCTGTCTGCTGATCATGCCGCAGGGATTCCTCAAGTCGGTGGCCTACGGCGCCATCGCCTCGGTGGCCCTGGCCGCGATCCTGTCGATCACCGTGCTGCCGGCGACGCTGGCGATCCTGGGACCACGCGTCGACGCCCTCGGGCTGCCGTTCCTGCGCCGCACCAAGACCAAGGCCGAGATCGAGAACGGCTTCTGGGGGCAGCTGGCCGGCTGGGTGATGCGCCACCCCATCGCCACCGCCGTCCCGGTCATGCTCTTCCTGCTGGTGCTGATCGTGCCGTTCGCCGGCATCAAGTTCGGCGGCATCAGCGAGGCCTATCTGCCGCCGGGCAACGAGTCACGGCAGGCTCAGGAAGCCTTCGACGAGGCCTTCCCGTCGCAGCGGACCGAGGGCATCAAGCTGGTCATCGCCTACGACACCAACGACTCCGAGGTCACGGAGAAGCTGCAGTCGATCGCCGATCAGGCCAACGCGATCCCCGGATTCACCAAACAGTTCGACGCCGAGGGCGATCAGCAGGGTCAGTACGGCGAGAACGGTCCGGCGATCATCGAGATGTCGGCGGGGCTGGTGGACCGCAACACCGCCGCCGAGGCCATCAAGGATCTGCGCGCCATCGACACCAACGGCCTGCAGATGTGGGTGGCGGGCACCCCCGCGCTCACCCAGGACTCGATGGATGCGCTGATGAGCCGGCTGCCGCTGATGACGACGCTGCTGGTGCTGATCACCGGTCTGCTGATGTTCCTGGCGTTCGGGTCGCTGATCCTGCCCATCAAGGCCGCGCTGATGACGGCGCTGGGCCTGGGCGCCACACTCGGCATCCTCACCTGGATCTTCGTCGACGGTCACGGCGCGGGGATCGCCGACTTCACCCCCGGCCCGATGTTCGCGGCGGTGCTGGTGCTGATCATCGCGATCATCTTCGGCCTGTCCACGGACTACGAGATATTCCTGCTGTCCCGGATGGTCGAGGCCCGGCAGAAGGGTGCCAGCACCACCGAGGCGGTGCGGGTGGGCACCGCGCATACCGGCGGCATCATCACCGCGGCCGCCGCGATCCTGGTGGTCGTGACCGGCGCGTTCGGCCTGTCCGAGATCGTGATGATGAAGTACATCGCGTTCGGCATGATCGCCGCGCTCATCCTGGACGCGACCGTGATCCGCATGCTGCTGGTGCCCGCGACGATGAAGCTGCTCGGCGACGACTGCTGGTGGGCGCCCCGGTGGATGCAGACGATGCAGCGCAAGATCGGGCTGGGCGAGACGATCCTCGACGACGAACCCGATCAGTTGCGCGACGGCGATACCGGCGCCCGTGTGGCCCGCAGCGCGGGCAGTGTGGTGGCCGAGGCACCGACATCGGTGCTGCGGGCCGCCCGCGCCGCCGGTGTCGCGCGGCCGATGGCCTCACAGGTCCGTCGGTCCAACCATCCCCTCACCGGACCGCCGCCACCGCGCCCGGACTCCGCCGCGCCCAAACGGCCGCTGTGGGCTCCCGGCTCCCCCGCCCCGGAACCGGCGGTCGGCGGGGAAACCCCGGCGGTGACGTCGGTGCCCGACGACGCGGTTCGGCCACCGGTTCCCGCGGCCTCGAAGGCGACCGCATCCGGCGCGTCGTCGCGGTCCGCGGAGCCGGCGACGGAGTCCGCCGGACGCGACACGGCACTGCCCACGGTGCGATTCGCCCCAACCCCCCAGCCCATCGGCGGCGGCGGCTGGAAGACCTTCCGCACGCCGCGCCTGACGCGTTCGGGCCGTGACGCCCGGGCACACACCCTCGACACCGGCAGCTGGACACTCGGTTCGAGTGGTATCCGGTCGGGATCGTTCCCCGCGCAGCCGGCCACCGAAGCCGTCCGGGCGATCGGTGAACCGGCCCGGCCGAACTCGGACACCAGCCCGCCCGAGCCTCCGGGAGGTCCCGCGTCGGTTGATATTCCGCAGCGGATCACCGACACCCGGACCGCGCAACCCACCCCTGCGGAGCCCACTCCCGAGCAGTCGGGACCCGAACAATCCGGGTCCGATCGACCGTCCGGCGCACGCCGTCGCCACGACGGGCCCGACCAACGGCCTCCCGCCGCACGCCCGAACGGGCGACGTCCGTCCCGGCGACGCCCGTCCGGGCCACCGGCCGGGCCGGGCCCGATAGCGCAGGCCCCGGCACCGCTGCCCCCCACGGCCCCGGCCGGTCCTCCTCCCACCCGCACACCGCCCACCACTCCTGCCCCGCCCCGGCGCGACCCGCAGGCCGATCCGTCGGTGCTGGCGCGGCGTCCCGACCTGGGTGGGCGGGGTACCGACGGACCACTGTCCGCGTCGTTGCAGCCCGAACGGGCCCGCAGGCCGCGGCTGTCCGCGTCGTCACGGCCCGACGGTGAGTCGCTGCTGGAGCGGGGTCTGTCGCCGGAGAATCGTGAGCACGACGCCTCCGATCAGCCGGCGGACAACCCTGTGGCCGGCAACCAGGAAACAGGCTCGCGCAGTGCCGACCGGCACGCCAACCGCGACGACGACAAGCAGATCCGTGTTCAGGACCTGTTGCGGCGCAGCCAGAGCGAGCAGTAGCACCGCGCCGGACGCGGTGTCTCAGTCGAGCCCGTTCTCGATCGCGTAGCGCGCCAGCTCCACCCGGTTGCCCAGTTGCAGCTTGCGCAGCGATGCCTGCACGTGGTTTTCCACCGTGCGGTGACTCACCCCGAGTCGGCCGGCGATCTGCTTGGCGCTCAGGCCTTTGGCCACATGCCGAAGCACCTCTGTCTCACGTTCGGTGAGTGTGGGTTTGGCCGGTGAGGCCGGTTCCCGCGACATCCGCCGGTACTCCCCCAGCACCAGTCCGGCCAGGCCGGGCGTGAACACCGCCTGTCCGGAGCCGGTGGCGCGCACCGCCTCCACCAGTTCGGATTTCGACGCCGACTTCACCAGATAGCCGCTGGCGCCCGCCTTCACCGCGTCGAGGACGTCGTCGCGTTCGTCGGAGGCCGACAACACCAACACCCGCGTGCCCGGCGAGGCGGCGAGGACGGCCGCCGTCGCCTGCACACCGCTGCCGTCGGGCAGCTGCATGTCCATGAGCACCACATCGGGCAGCACCGCCCTGGCCCGGCGGGCACTGCTGCCCACACCGTCGGCGGTGGCCACCACATCGAAGCCCTCGTCGGTGAGGTCCCGCGCGACACCGTCACGCCACATCGGATGGTCATCGACCACCATCACCCGCAGTCTCGGCTGTTCGTCGTTCATCGCATCCTCTCCCTGTTGCTCACGAACTCTGCTGTTGCTCACAAACTCTGCTGTTGCTCACGAACATGGCTGTTGCTCACGACATGCCACGGTCCACGGTCCATTCCCATTCTGTGCCCGCGCCGGGCGAGGAGACGAGCAGCACCCGTCCGCCGAGTGCTTCGATCCGGCCGACGATCGATTTGGACACCCCCATCCGGCCGTCTCGCCGAGCCTGCTCCAGGCGTCCGGGTTCGATACCCACACCGTCGTCGCGCACGCTGACCACTACCTCGTCGTCGAGGTCTTCGAGCAGCACATACGACCGGGCACCCGGTCCGGCGTGCGTCCTGGTGTTGGCGATCGCGTTCGTCAGTGCCGCCCGCAGTTCACCGGCCACCTCCCGACCCACGGGCACCGGGGTGCCCGGTGCGCTCACCGACACATCGTCGGCGGCCAGTCCGCGCAGCACGACGGTCAGATCGACGGTGTCGGTGTCTCCCGCCGCGTCGTCGGCGACAGCCACGATCTGGGTGTCGGCCTCGCCGATGTCGGCGATCATCATCCGCAGCGCCCGCTCCTGCTCACCGGCCAACTCGGCCAGCCGGGTGCTCGGACCGCCGATCTCGCGGCCGTGCTTGGCGATGTAGGCCAGCGTCTGCAACACCCCGTCGTGGACCTGGCGGGCCAGACGCTCACGTTCCTCGGCTGCCGCGGCCCGGCGTTCGGCCGCGCTGAGCGTCTCGTGCAGCCGGCGCGCGGTGGACCCGGCGATACCGACGGCCAGCCCGGCGGCGACGATGACGATGATCGTCGCGTTGCGGCCGAGGTTGGGGTCGAACGTGCCTTTCACGATGGTGCTCGACGCGCCGATCACCAGGCCGGTCTCGATTCCCGACCACGGCCCCCACAGCAGGGCGGCCGAGATCATCGCATTGGTGGCCCACAACGTGGTCGGCCATGTCTGGTTGCCCAGCGCCCAGTGGTCGTCGGCCACCAGCATCGTCGACAACATGAGGGCGACGACGACGGTGATCTCGCCGGCCACCCAGTACCTGGTGCGGGCGAAACCTCGGTAGTAGCCGACTCCGCACGCGGCGGTGACCACGGTGAGCACGCCGAACAGCGCCCAGGCGACACCCGAATGGGTCAGATCGTCGTTGACCGCGATGTGGAAGCCGAGCGCGTAGCAGTAGCTGACCGCCCGGAACAACTGCGCGCCACGCCAGAGCGGACCCACCGGATCCGCGTCGACGATCCCTGGGAAACCGGGCAGGACACGACCACCGTCGGCGCCGCCCGTCGGTCGTTCGGACGACGCTCTGAACCCCTCATTCACAATCGCATAGCAGGGGGGTCGCTAGGGTAGCCATCATGTGCTCGGACGGCGATACCCAATCCGGCCGGCCGGCGCGACAACGCTGGCGGTGGGTCAGATGGGTGCTGCTGGTACTCATCGCGGTGACTCTCATCGTCGAAGCGGTACTGATCTGGCCCAAACTCAAAGACGCGTGGGCGAGCATCGGAGAACTCAACTGGGCGTGGGTGCTCGCGTGCATCGTCGCGGCGATGCTGTCCATGGACAGTTTCGCACAGGTCCAGCGCACCCTGTTCCGGTCCGCGGGCGTACGGGTGTCGCAGTTCAAGTCGCTGTCGGTGGTGTTGGCGGCCAATTCCCTGAGCCAGACGATGCCGGGCGGGCAGGTCCTCGCGCCCGCGTTCACCTACCGGCAGACCCGCAAGTGGGGTGCCACGCCGGTGGTGGCGTCGTGGCAGGTGGTGATGTCCGGGCTGCTCGCCGGGGTGGGTCTGGCGGTGCTCGGCTTCGGTGGCGCGATGATCGCGGGCGCCAAGACCAGCCCGTTCTCGGTGATGTTCTCGGTGCTCGGCTTCATCGCAGTGGCCGCGTTGCTGCAGTATTTCTCCACGCACCCCGAGAGCCTGCAGTCCACCGGCGTCAAGATTCTGGAGTGGATCAACCAGTTCCGCAACAAGCCGCTCGATCACGGCGTCGCCAAGCTTTTCGAGACACTCGAGCAGTTGCGGGCCGTCCAGCTGAACAGACGCGACACGACGGTCGCGT
>Ga0116175_1002128_pt1 | contig 12251 bp, 9 predicted proteins | sample AD_UKC125_MetaG_FD_89802 | JGI IMG/M metagenome (GOLD analysis project Ga0116175, IMG submission 89802) | Active sludge microbial communities of municipal wastewater-treating anaerobic digesters from USA - AD_UKC125_MetaG | ecosystem: Engineered > Bioreactor > Anaerobic > Digestate | place: USA... | reverse complement strand
TTGTCCACGGCGTCGCCCACCAGGGTCTGGAAGTCCACCATCAGCGCGGGCGGCACGCCAAACTCGGCCGTCACCCCGGCCACGTCGCGGCGCTTGCCGTTCATGGTGTCGATGATGGTGATGCGCTCGTCCACCAGCTGGCTCAGATCCTTGTCGCCGCTCGATATCACCACGCGCAGGCCCTGGGCCGCGGCCGTCTTGGCCAGGGTGCCGATCACGTCGTCGGCCTCCACGCCGGCTATCGCCAGCACCGGCCAGCCCAAGAGGCGCACCACCTCGTGGATGGGCGCGATCTGCGCGCGCAGGTCGTCGGGCATGGGGGAGCGGTTGGCCTTGTACTCGGCGTAGATGTCGTCGCGGAAGGTGGGGCCGCTCGCGTCGAACACGCAGACCGCGTAGTCGGCCGGCACCTCTTTCTTGAGCGCCTGCAGCATGTTGATCATGCCGCGTATGGCCCCCGTGGGGCTGCTGGCCGGGTCGCCCGGCACGGCGCGCAGGTCGGGCATGGCGTGGAAGGCGCGGTACAGGTAGCTGGAACCATCGACCAGCACCAGGGTTTTGGATTCACTCATGGGGGGATTGTGCACATAAGCCCGCGGCAAAACCTGCACAATCATGGGCCTCGACGGCGGCGCCATGGGGCGCCGCGCCGAGCCATTCACGCATTCTCCCGCCATGAAATACATCGTTGCACTGCTGGCCTGCGCCGCCTCCACCCTGGCCCTGGCCGATAGCGAATTCAAGAACGTGCCGCCGCTGCTGCACAAGTCCATCCAGCACGGCGGCGTGACGGCGGCGCAGTTCGACGGCGGCGTGCTGCGCGCGCAGCTGAACAAGGCCGAGGTCACCGAGCTGGTCTACCAGACCTTCGTCTTCCACAACATCTGCGCCCGCGAGTGGTATGAGCCGCAGCAGTTCGCCAGCCTGGGCCTGGCCCGCGTGGAGCTGCTCAACGCCAAGGGCGACCAGGGCTTTGCCTTCGACACGCGCGGCAACGTCTGCACCGAGATGGGCCGGCTGGGCAAGAACTTCCGCACCTTCATAAGCCAGTACACCGTGGCCTGCACGGCCAGCGGCTGCCCGCCGCAGCGCTGACCCGCGCCCTGCCACGACCTACAATCGGCGCCATGCGCGCCGTTTATCCCTTTCTGCTGCTGGCCGTCGCCAGCGCCCCCGCCCTGGCACAAAATACAAGCCAAAACCCGTCTCAGCCCAATACCACTGAGCGCGGACAGCTATCAACACAAGAGCAAAAAGCCGATGACCGGCGCGAACCGCGCGTGGAGCGCATCGTGGTCGAAGACGCCGGCAGCCGCGTCGATGAGCTGCGCGTGGGCGGCCAGACGCAGCACATCACGGTGCAACCCAAGACCGGCACGCCCCTGCCCGCCTACGAGGTGCGCGCCAATGATGGCGCGCGCGCGCGGCCCGGCAACTTCAACCAGTCCGACTCGGTGACCGCGCCACGCGTGTGGAACCTGCGCCAGTTCTGACCTCCCGCGCCCATGCCGCCACCACCGGCGGCTGCGCCGCCCTCCCGCCGCCGCACGTTTCTTTCTGCTGACCCATGGCCGTTTACACCGAAGTCTCAAACAAAGAGGCGCGCGAGCTGCTGCGCCGCCTGAACCTGGGCAAGCTGCTCACGCTGCGCGGCATAGAGGGCGGCATTGAGAACACCAACTACTTCGTGACCAGCGAAGCGGGCGAATATGTGCTGACGCTGTTCGAGCGCCTGAACGCCGAGCAGCTGCCGTTCTACCTGCACCTGATGCACCATCTGGCGCACCACGGCATCCCCGTGCCCGACCCACAGGCGGACAAGTACGGCGAGATCCTGCACCAGGTGGCCGGCAAGCCAGCCGCCCTGGCCACCAAGCTGCGCGGCAAGAGCCAGCTGGCGCCACAGGCCGTGCACTGCACCGCGGTGGGCAACATGCTGGCGCGCATGCACCTGGCCGCGCGCGACTACGAGCGCCAGCAACCCAATCTGCGGGCCTTGCCCTGGTGGAACGAGACCGTGCCCGTGGTGCTGCCGCACATTGGCCCGGAACAGGCCGAGCTGCTCACATCCGAGCTGGCCTACCAGAACCATGTGGCTGCCGGCAGCGCCTACGCCGCGCTGCCGCGCGGGCCGATACACGCCGACCTGTTCCGCGACAACGTGATGTTCGAGGGCGAGGAGCTCACCGGCTGCTTCGACTTCTACTTCGCCGGCGTCGATACCTGGCTTTTTGACCTGGCCGTGTGCCTGAACGACTGGTGCATCGATCTGCCCACCGGCCGGCACGACGAGCAGCGCGCCGCCGCCCTGCTGGCCGCCTACCAGGCAGTGCGCCCGCTCACGGCGGCCGAGCGCGAGCTGCTGCCGGCCATGCTGCGCGCCGGCGCGCTGCGCTTCTGGCTGTCGCGCCTGTGGGACTTTTACCTGCCGCGCGAGGCCAGCATGCTCAAGCCCCACGACCCCACGCATTTCGAACGCGTGCTGCGCGAGCGTGTGCGGCACCCCGTCCATCCTTGATATTCCTGCCTGCCAGGGCCATCGGGCCCTGGGGTACAGTCGCCGCACCATGAAACTGAACATCGTCCCCGCGCGCACGGGCCTGCAATGGGTACGCCAGGGCATCACCGTGTTCTGGCGCCAGCCCATGGCCCTGTCCGCGCTGTTTTTCATGACCATGGCCGCCATGTCGCTGGCCACGCTGCTGCCGCTGGTGGGCCCCGCCGTGGCACTGGCGCTGCTGCCGTCGGCCACGCTGGCGATGATGGTCGCCGCGGCCGAGGCCAGCCAGAACCGCACGCCCACACCGGCCTTGATGCTGGTGGCCTTTCGCACCGGCAAGCAGCGCCTGAACGCCATGATGAGCCTGGGCGCCATGTATGCCGTGGGCTTTCTGGGCGTGATGGGGCTGTCGGCCCTGATCGATGGCGGCGAATTCGCGCGCGTCTACCTGGGCGGCGCGCCACTCACGCGCGAGGTGGCCGAGTCCGGCGACTTCCAGGCCGCCATGTGGCTGGCCATGCTGCTGTACGTGCCGCTGTCGCTGCTGTTCTGGCATGCGCCGGGCCTGGTGCACTGGCACAACGTGCCGCCCGTGAAGGCGCTGTTCTTCAGCATCGTCGCCTGCTGGCGCAACTTTGGTGCCTTCACGGTGTATGGCCTGTCCTGGCTGGGCGTGTTCCTGGCGGCGGGCCTGGCCATGAGCCTGCTGGTCACGCTGCTGGCCGCCGTGGGCATTGGCGCGAGCATGGCCGGCGGCATCATGGTGGCTACGGCGATGATGCTGGCGGCGATGTTCTTCACCTCGGTGGTGTTCACCTTCCGCGACAGCTTTGCGCCGCCCGACACGCAGACGAACGGCGACGAGCCGGCCCCGGGCGCAGATCCATCGCACTGAACCATTGCCCTATCGTCCGGGCAGCAAAGGACTGACCGCCGTCCCGGCAAAGGCCGCGATCCCGGGATGCCATTGGCCAGCGTGAACGCTGGATACCAGCCTTCGCCGCGATGACGGGCGCCAACCACCGCTGCTTGCCGCGTCAACGCAACACCACCGCATGCACGCGGTCACGCCCGGCATGCTTGGCGGCGTACAGCTGCTCGTCGGCCTGGGCCAGCAGCTGCGCCGCATCCGTCTTGCCGCCAAGCAGCGTGGCGACGCCTATGCTCAGCGTCAGGTGCGGGGGACTGGCCAGCTCGTTGGGCAGGGCCATGCTGCTCACGCCCTGGCGGATGCGCTCGGCCAGCATCTGGGCATCGGTGGCCGCGGTTTCGGGCAGCAGGCAGACGAACTCCTCGCCGCCGTAGCGCGCCGCCAGGTCGGTGGCACGGGTCACCGATGTGTTGAGCACCCGGGCCACGGCGCGCAGGTAGTCGTCGCCAATGGCATGGCCATAGCGGTCGTTGACATGCTTGAAATGGTCCAAATCCACCATCAGCAGGCTCAGCGGCGCGCCCGTGCGCTGCTGGCGCGCATGTTCGCGCAGCAGCGCATGGTCAAACTGGCGGCGGTTGGCCAGGCCCGTCAGCCCGTCGGTCTGGCTCTGCCTTTCCAGATCCTGGTTGACCGCCTGCAGAGCCTGCTGCTGCTGCAGGATGTGCTCGTTGCTGGCCGCCAGCAGGCGCGCCAGGCGGCGGTAGCGGTACAGCAACGCCGCCAGCACCACGACCAGCACCAGCGCCCCCGCGCCGGCGGTCAGCACCACCAGGTGCCAGCTGCGCTGGATCACATAGCGCTGGATGAACTGGCGCTCGCCGTCCTCATGCTCGGCCACCGCGCCGGAAACATCCAGCACCGCCAGGTAGCGGTCAAACGCCTGCACGATCTGCTGGTTGCGTGGCGAGGCGTGGAAGTAAAAACCGTAGACCCGCGGCGCATCGTGCAGAGTATGCACCACGGCCAGGTCAAAGTACTCGTGCTGGTAGCGCTTTTCTTCAAAAACCGCCTTGCTGAACACGGCCACGTCGATACGGCCATCGCGCAGGGCCTGAAACAGCGCCTCGCTGGTCACGTCGTCAATGACCACCAGCCGATCGGACGCCATCACCGTCTTGAGGAGGCTCTCGGACGCCACGCCCTTGAGCACGCCCACGCGGTAGGGCGCCAGGTCGGCCAGGCCGCGGATCTCCGGGCGCCAGTCCTTGCGCGCGATGACGGCGTAATGGCTTTCGTAGAACGGCCGGGTGAAGATGCCGCGCGCGGCGCGTTCGCTGTTCGCGCTCAAGGGCAGCAGGACATCGGCCTGGCCTTCCTGCACCAGGCGGATTTTTTCAGCGATGGACAGGTCCCGCCGCTGAATGATTTCATAGCGCAGCCCCAGGCGCTCGGTGATGAAGCACCACACATCCACGCCGATGCCGGAGTAGCCATCTTGCGTGTCGTGGCGCGCCATCGGGGGCGCGTCCAGGGGCAGCACGCGCAGCGGCGCCATGGCGCGAAACCCGGCCAGCTCCTGGGCGCTGAACTCCACCGGCTGCGTCAGTCGCACCTGACCGCCGCAGGCCGCCAGGGCCGGGAGAGAGGCCATTGCCACCCAGGCGACGCACAGCGCGAGCCAGACACCAAGCCCACGCCGCCCGGGCCGGTGCGCCAGCCACAGGGGAGTCCAATGTCGCCTCTGACCCATGAAAAAAATTCGCCAGGAGTTCCGGAAACCGCACCAAAAGATGAAGCAGATGGCCAGCCGTTCAACGGGCCGCCACCACGCCGCTGGGATTGTGCCACCGCACCTTGCGCGCGCCATGGGGGCAAACGCAAGCCAAAAGCGCCAACAGAGCTGCCACGCATGGGCGTGGCAGCTCCCTGGTCGGTACCGCCGACCGCATGGCTCCCTGGGCCATGCTGCTTGCGCGGGTCAGACGCCGATCGCACCCCCATCGGCCTTCTGGATGACCACGGTGGCTGCCCGCGGGCGCACCGTGCCCGTGGGCGCCAGCGTGGCGTCACTGCTGCCATAGGCGGGCCAGTTGCCAGGGTGCTGCACGTTCAGGAAGATGGTCTTGAAGTCCGGCGTGCAGGCAAAGCCGGTGATCTCGGCCGCGTTCGGGCCGACGAAGAAGCGGCGCAGATCACCCTGGTTGGCGGCGTTGATGGCCGGCCCCGGGCCCTTGTGCTCGGCCAGCGCGCCGGGGATCACCGCCAGCATCTGGTCGTTGGTGGCCCGGGCGACAGCGTTGTTGCGCCCGCCGTCGATGCCGTTGTCGGTCTGTATCCACAGGATGCCGCGCGCGTCGAAGGCAATGCCGTCGGGGCTGGCCAGCTGGTTCAGCGCGCTCAGGCCGGAGCGGTTGGTGTCGGCTGCTGCGGCGGCGTCAGAGCCGAACACGAAGATCTCCCAGCGGAAGCTGTTCGCGCCCGCGTCGTCGTGCCAGCGGATGATGTGGCCGTTGACGTTGTTCAGGCGCGGGTTCGCCGCGTTCGTGCCCGTGCCGGCATTGCGGCTGCTGTTGTTGGTCAGCGTCAGGTACACGTCGCCATTCGTCGGGTGCACGGCTGTCCATTCGGGACGATCCATGGGGGTTGCGCCCATGAAATCGGCCGCGCCGCGGGTGTTGATCAGGATTTCATCGAGCGTGGCGTACCTGCTGCCCAGCCGCGTACCGTCCTTGCCCACGCTGTCGGGCGTGAGCGGCAGCCAGCTGCCCGTGCCATCGTCGTTGAAGCGGGCGACATAAAGCGTGCCCTTGTCCAGGTACTTGGCGCCCACGGCGAGGCGATCCGTGCGCCTGGCATCGGCAGCATCCCAGGCGGCATCGGACACATAGCGGTAGATGTATTCGAAGCGCGAGTCGTCGCCGGTATAGAAGGCCAGCGGCTTGCCTGCCTGGGGCAGGCCGTAAGCCGCCCCCTCATGGGCAAAGCGGCCCATGGCCGTGCGCTTGGTGGCAATGCTGCCGGGGTCGTAGGGGTCGATCTCCACCAGATAGCCAAAGCCGTTGACCTCGTTGCGCCAGTCGCTCAAGGCGTCCGCGCCCGATGGCGTGACGTTGAAGCGCGCGAACTCGCCCTGCGCTTCGCTGCCGTCCCCGGAGGCGGTTTCCCATTGGTAGCGGCCCTTGCTGGTGGGCACGCCGACACGCTTCTGGTGCGCGGGCTGGTTGGCCTTGTCGGTGTTGACGAAGCAGGCGGCCCAGTTCTCCTCGGCCGTGAGGTAGGTGCCCCAGGGGGTCGTGCCGTTGCCGCAATTGTTGTTGGTGCCGCGAACCTGCCTGCCGGTGGGCGAGAACGGCGTCTTGACCCAGTCGGTGCCGCTCACAGGGCCGGCCAGGGCCATGGGCGTGGCGGAGGTGAAGCGTCGGTTGTACCTCGAGTTCTTGACGATGGCCCAGCTGCCGCCGCTCTTGCGGATATGCATCACGGCGACGCCATGGGCGTTGATCTCCTTGCGCACCTCCTCGGCCGGGCGCTTGCCGCCGACCATGGTGGGGCCGGCGGGGTGCAGGGCCTGCTCGTCGATGTATTCGTGGTTGACGACCAGGATGCCCTCGGTGGAGCTGCCCTCCAGCGCAAAGTAGTGCATGCCATCGTGGTGCATGCCCGTGGAATGGAGCAGGTCTGTCGAGCTGTTGTTGCCGTCCTTGTCCCATTCGGCGGCGTTGTCGTTGAGCGGCGTGCCCCAGGGGCCCAGCACATGGGCCACGTAGCCAGCGGGCACCACGCAGGCATCGGTCATGGAGGCGGGCAGGGACTCAAAGCCGAGCTTGAGACCGGGCGCTGGCACGGGAGCCGGCGCGTTGCCCTGGCCGTCACCGCCGCCACATGCGGCCAGCCCGGAGCCGGTCAGCAGGGCCAGGGCGGCGCTCAGGCCGCCGCGGGCGACCGTGCGGCGCGACAGCCTGGCCTGCAGGATGGCGCTGAACGGAACATTGTCGGCATGGTTGCGAACCACCTTGTCGGAAACAGACTTGCTCATGAGAGCCACACTCCTCGCGTTGTGAAACATGGATTGGAGTGCTCAGTCTAGAAATCGCTTGTGACGCCGGCGTGACAGCAGCAAGGGCACGCAGGCAGCGCCCCGATGCCATGCGCACAGGCGGGCACGGCCCGGCGCGGGCTGGGTTATTCCACGATGGTCAGCTTGGCCACCGCCAGCGCCAGCCACTTGGTGCCATGGCGCGGAAAGTTGACCTGGGCACGGGCGTCGTCGCCAGCTCCCTCCAGGGCCAGCACCTTGCCCTCGCCGAACTTGGTGTGGAACACCGCCAGGCCCACGCGCAGGCCATGCGCCGGAGCCTCCTTGCGCGGCGGCACGGGCGGGCTGGTGAAGGCCTCTGATTTGAAGCCAGATTGGCCTCTAGCGCCCGACTGATAAGCGCCAACAGCTCTCATATCAGGAGCATAACTGGCAAACCCCTGCTGCCTGGGCGTGAGCCACTTCAGGCATTCCTCGGGCAGTTCGTCGAAGAAGCGACTCCTGAGGTTGTAGCGCGTCTGGCCGTGCAGCAACCGGGTCTGCGCGTGGCTCAGATACAGGCGCGCTCTTGCCCGCGTGATGGCCACGTACATCAGGCGGCGTTCTTCCTCCAGGCCGCCCTGGTCGCTCATGGCGTTCTGGTGCGGGAAGAGTTCCTCCTCCAGGCCACCGATGAACACGCAGTCAAACTCCAGGCCCTTGCTGGCGTGCACGGTCATCAGCTGCACGGCGTCCTGCCCGGCCTGGGCCTGGTTGTCGCCGGCCTCCAGCGCGGCGTGGGTCAGGAAGGCGGCCAACGGCGACAGGGTCTCACCGGTGTCGGCATCGACCAGGGGCTGGTTCAGCAGCGGCGCGTTCGGGTCCAGCCCCTGGCTGGCCGGGCTTTGCGTGAGCGGCGCGCCGGTTTCATCGATCGGCAGGGCCACGGCGTCCTTGCCAAAGCCCTCCTGCGTGACAAAGCTCTCGGCCGCACTGATGAGTTCATCCAGGTTCTCCAGCCGGTCGGCGCCTTCCTTTTCGTTGCGATAGTGCTCGATCAGGCCGCTGGCCTGCAGCATCTGCCCGATGATGGCGCGCAGGTTCTGCCCCTGGGTCTGCTCGCGCAGCACGTCGATCATGGCCACAAAGGCGCCCAGGTTGGCGCCGGCCTTGCCGCTGATGCTGCTGACGGCGTCGTGCAGCGAGCAGCCGATCTGGCGCGCGACATCCTGCAGCGATTCCAGCGAGCGCGCCCCTATGCCGCGCGCCGGAAAGTTGACCACGCGCATGAAGCTGGTGTCGTCGTGCGGGTTCTCCAGCAGGCGCAGATAGGCCAGCGCGTGCTTGATCTCGGCGCGCTCGAAGAAGCGCAGGCCGCCATACACGCGGTACGGCACGGCGGCGTTGAACAGCGCCGATTCGATGACCCGGCTTTGCGCGTTGCTGCGGTAGAGCACGGCGATCTCGCTGCGCGTGGCCGTGCCACCCTGCACCAGTTGCCTGATCTCGTCCACCATCCACTGCGCCTCGGCCAGGTCGCTATTCGCCTCGTACACGCGCACCGGCTCGCCCGGGCCTTGGCTTGTGCGCAGGTTCTTGCCCAGGCGCTTGCGGTTGTGCGCGATGAGCGCGTTGGCCGAATCCAGGATGTTGCTGTAGCTGCGGTAGTTCTGCTCCAGCTTGATCTGCCGCTCTACGCCAAACTCGCGCACGAAGTCCTGCATATTGCCCACGCGCGCGCCGCGGAAGGCGTAGATGCTCTGGTCGTCGTCGCCCACGGCGATCACGCTGCCCCGGGTTTGCAGGCGGCCATCGACCATGTCGCCCGCCAGCAGCTTGAGCCAGGCGTACTGCAGCTTGTTGGTGTCCTGAAACTCGTCCACCAGCATGTGGGCAAAGCGCCGCTGGTAGTGCACGCGCACCGGGTCGTTGTCGCGCAACAGCTCGTAGCTGCGCAGCATCAGCTCGCCAAAATCCACCACGCCCTCACGCTGGCATTGCTCCTCGTAGAGCTGGTACAGCTCGACCTTCTTGCGCGTGTCCTCGTCACGCACCGGCACGTCACGCGGGCGCAGGCCCTCTTCCTTGCAGCCGGCAAAAAAGTAGGCCAGCTCCTTGGGCTTGAAGCGCTCCTCGTCCACGTTGAACTGCTTGCACAAACGCTTGACGGCCGAGAGCTGGTCCTGCGTGTCCAGAATCTGAAAAGTCTGCGGCAGGCCGGCGAGCTTGTGGTGCGCGCGCAGCAGGCGGTTGCACAGGCCGTGGAAGGTGCCTATCCACATGCCGCGCACGTTGATGGGCAGCATGGCGGAGAGGCGCGTGAGCATCTCCTTGGCCGCCTTGTTGGTGAACGTGACGGCCAGGATGCCGCCGGGCGTGGCCTGGCCGGTCGAGAGCAGCCAGGCGATGCGCGTGGTCAGCACGCGCGTCTTGCCCGAACCGGCGCCGGCCAATATCAGCGCATGGCCGGCGGGCAGGGTGACGGCGGCGAGTTGTTCGGGGTTGAGACCGTGCAGCAGCGGCGCGGCCTGGCCCGATGGCGGCACACCGGCGCCGGAAAGCGAATCTTGTGGGAGCATGGTGGAATTGTAGGAAGCCCACCGGAACCCACCGATGAAAACCCCTGCCCTGATCGCTGCCGGCCTGTGCGCGCTGCCGCTGGCCGGCGCCCTCGCCCAGCCCTGCAGCAGCGACCACACGCCGCGGCCGGCTGCGTTGTTCGAGCGCTTCGTCAGCGCCGATTGCGCGACCTGCTGGAGCGAGCCGCACACGCCCGCGCCGGGGCCGTCGGCCCTGGTGGTGGACTGGATCGTGCCCACGCCCTCGGGCGACGATGCGCCGCTGTCGTCCGCTGCCACTGCCGATGCGCTGGCGCGCCTGCAGGCCCTGGCGCGCGCCGCGCCGGCCGGCACGGATGTCCATACCGACTCGCTCATCACCGCGCCCGGCAGCCTGCGCGTGGCCATGGGGCCGGCCGTCAACGACTACGTGGGCACCATCATCCGCTTCAGCCCGCCACCCAAGGCGCGCCCGCCGCTGCGCTTCTGGCTGGTGCTGGTGGAGCAACTGCCGGCCGGCGCCGAAGCCAGTCCCGTCGCGCGCCATGTGGTGCGCAATGCCTGGCACGGCGAATGGCCCGGCGGTGCGCTGTCGGATCTGCGCCCCATGCGCATTCCCGACGGCGCCGATGTCGAGCGCCTGGGGCTGCTGGGCTGGGTGCAGGACGCTGCCGGGCGCACCGTGGCCGCAGCGCAGGCGCTGTGCGCCGGCCAGCCGGTCCCCCTGCCGCGCCCCGAATAGACCCCGCGACCTTCTGCACATCCTGCGCACCCGTACAATCAATCACCGGGCCCAAGTTTCTTGACGCCCGGTTTTTTTGCGCCTGTGCAAACAGGGTTCGGCGCCGCCAGCTGCGGCAGTGCCCGCAAAGCCGGAGCCCAAGCCAAGCGCCCCACGCCAGTGCAATCCTGCCCTGGTGACCTTTTCTAAGGAGCTTGGAACCTCATGGAAATCTTCGACTACGACAACATCCTGCTGCTGCCACGCAAGTGCCGCGTGCAAAGCCGATCCGAATGCGACGCCAGCGTGGAACTGGGCGGGCGCCGTTTCAAGCTGCCGGTGGTGCCGGCCAACATGAAAACCGTGGTGGACGAAAAAATCTGCGCCTGGCTGGCCCAGAACGGCTACTTCTACGTCATGCACCGCTTTGATCTGGACAACGTGCGGTTCGTGCGCGACATGCGCGCCCAGGGCTGCTTTGCCTCGATCTCGCTGGGCATCAAGCAGGCCGACTACGACACCGTCGATCGCCTCAAGGCCGAAGGGCTGACGCCCGAGTACATCACCATCGACATCGCCCACGGCCACTCCGACAGCGTGCGCGACATGATCGGCTACCTCAAAAAACACCTGCCGCAGTCCTTCGTCATCGCCGGCAACGTGGCCACGCCCGAGGCCGTGATCGACCTGGAGAACTGGGGCGCCGACGCCACCAAGGTGGGCGTGGGCCCGGGCAAGGTCTGCATCACCAAGCTGAAAACCGGCTTTGGCACGGGCGGCTGGCAGCTGTCGGCCATGAAGTGGTGCGCGCGCGTGGCCACCAAGCCCATCATTGCCGACGGCGGCATCAGAAGCCACGGCGACATCGCCAAGAGCATCCGCTTTGGCGCCACCATGGTCATGATTGGCTCGCTGTTCGCGGGCCACGAAGAGTCCCCCGGCCATACCGTGGAGGTGGACGGGGAGCTGTACAAGGAGTACTACGGCTCGGCCAGCGACTTCAACAAGGGCGAGTACCGGCATGTGGAGGGCAAACGCATCCTCGAACCGATCAAGGGCAAGCTGGCCGACACGCTGACCGAGATGGAGCAGGACATCCAAAGCTCCATCAGCTACTCGGGCGGCAAAAAACTCATGGACATCCGCAAGGTGAACTACGTGATCCTGGGCGGCGACAACGCGGGCGAGCACCTGCTGATGTGAATTTTTTGCCATCTTTTCTGGAGGCACCCAAACTTGGTGCATAATTCGCGGCTGTGCTGCATTGCAGCGCCTCTGAAAAGAGAGGGCTCTTAGCTCAGTTGGTAGAGCAGCGGACTCTTAATCCGTTGGTCGAAGGTTCGAATCCTTCAGGGCCCACCAATACAGCAAAGGAAAGCGCGCTATCAAACCGGTAGCGCGCTTTTTTCTTGGTGACAGTCTGGTGACAGTTTTGGGCTCGATGAACATCTTGACTGCTTGATGGCGCTCCCCTGATTTTCATTTTTCGCGGACGTGAAAATTCGATGAACCGGCCCGTTACACCATCGCCGCCCGCCCGCGTCCAGACTCCCCCCCTCCCCCCAGCCTCAGCGCCGCGTCAA
>Ga0116175_1002116_pt1 | contig 12291 bp, 14 predicted proteins | sample AD_UKC125_MetaG_FD_89802 | JGI IMG/M metagenome (GOLD analysis project Ga0116175, IMG submission 89802) | Active sludge microbial communities of municipal wastewater-treating anaerobic digesters from USA - AD_UKC125_MetaG | ecosystem: Engineered > Bioreactor > Anaerobic > Digestate | place: USA... | reverse complement strand
TATTCTTCTTTGTATGCTGTCAATCCAATATGTCTATGAACGTTTCTTATTCTCTAATCTTTGCTATTCTTTCGTTTAGCGGGTGCAAAAGTATAAACTTTTTATTCCCTAACAAACTTTTTTCTATCTTTTTTTAATCTTTTTTCTAATAACCTAATTATCAAAAATTTAGAAATGTTTATAGAAAAACTAAAATACTCCTGTTTGCTTTTGAGCGTGCAAAACTAATCCTATTATTTTAATTTCAAAAAAAAATCCTAAGTTTATTTATATAAAATTTTTAAAACCATCAAAATCAATAACATTAAACCTCAAAATTGTGGAGTATGGAATACATTAAAAGATAATTATTCGAATCTTATGGTTTTAGAAGGACTAATTTTAGTAACTAAATAAGAAGGCACAATTAAGACCAGTAAGCAAATAAAAAGTGTTAAGATATTAATCAATAAAATATTACTTAAACTAATATCGACTGGCGCTACATTTACATAATAATTTTCTGGATTTAATTTTATTAATCTAAAGTGTTTTTGAATAAATAAAAGTGTAATTCCTATAAGATTCCCAATTAACAAGCCTTTGGATATTAAGTAAAATGCATTATATAAAAAAACTTTTCTTATGGAAAAATTATTTGCTCCCAAAGCTTTGAGTATGCCAATTGTTTTTGTTCTTTCTAATATGATTACAAGTAAAGCAACAACCATATTAACAGTAGAAACAGTAATCATAATGATGATTACAATTATAATATTAAAATCAAAAAGTTTTAACCACTCAAAAATGTAATAGAATTTTTCGACTATAGTCTGAGAGTCTAAAGTAGAGGAAGTTTCACTATAAACTTCTCTGCCTTTACTTTCTATTTCATCAAAATCATCGACAAAGACTTCAAATGAACCTATTTGATTTTTACTCCATTTGTTAATTTTCTGAACATGTCTTATATCACCAATTATATAAGCAGAGTCAAACTCTTGGAAGCCTGAGTCATAAATACCCACAATTTTAAAATTTCTTAAATTATAACCTTGACTTTCCTCTTTCATGAAATATGTAACAAATTCATCTCCAAGTTTTAAGGAAAGCCTATTGCAGAGATATTTAGATATTAGTATCTCATTATTTAATTGTGACTTATTATTTGGTAATCTTCCTTCAACCAGATATTCTTTTAAATTCTCCCACGCATAATCTTTACCAACTCCTTTGAAGATTATTCCCTCAAATGCCTTTTCTGTCCTTATAATACCTGCCTTACTAGCAACAGCTTGGACATGTTTTATTCCTGCAACTTCAGTGAATTTTGGATAAAACTTTTGGTTTATAGATAACGGCTCTATACTAACATCAGATTGATTATCATTATAATTTGAAATTATTATATGACCATTGAAAGCTGAAACCTTTTCTCTAATTTTTTTTTGAAGACCTATACCTGTTGCCACTGAAACTATCATCATAATTATCCCCAATGCTACTGCCGATATTGCAATTTTTATAATTGGAGCAGAAACATTACTTTTATGGTCTTTGGATGCAACTAGTCGCGTTGCTATAAAATATTCTAAATTCAAGGTAAATGAAATATAATTTGGTTTTCAAAAATACAGTTTTATTATTTGTTTTACTAATACTTGCTTGTGGAAGTTCAGGTAAGAGTGTAGAAAATAGAGAAAAGAAAAAAGAAGTTATTACTGAAACAGCAAATAAGGAAATAGTAACCGGCGTAGAAAACACTTCGGCTTATTTATCTTTATTAAAAGGTAAAAAAATTGGCGTAATCACCAATCAAACGGGTATCATAAATATTGAAAGTGAAGAAACTAAAATAACTTCAAACGGAACAAAAGAATATTTAAGGATATTTAATACTATTAGTATAGTAGATTTCTTTATAAATAATCAAATAAACGTACAAAAAATCTTCGCTCCAGAACACGGATTTCGTGGAACTGCTGATGCTGGAGAACACATTATAGACGGAAAAGACACGAAAACTGGATTGCCCATTATATCTTTATATGGAAATAACAAAAAACCAAAACCAGAGCAATTACAAGGAATAGATATAATGGTTTTTGATTTGCAAGATGTTGGCGCACGCTTCTATACATATATATCTACCTTACATTATATTATGGAAGCTTGTGCAGAAAACAACATTCCGTTAATTGTTCTGGATAGACCAAATCCTAATGGTTCAATAGTTGATGGTCCAATTTTAGAAAAAGAATTTTCAAGCTTTGTTGGCATGCACACTATTCCATTGCTACACGGAATGACAATTGGAGAATATGCTCAAATGATTAATGGTGAAAAATGGCTAAAAAACGGCATTCAATGTGATTTAAAAGTAATACCATGCCTTAACTATGAAAGAAAAATGTTTTATAGTTTACCCGTAAAACCTTCGCCCAATTTACCAAACGACCAAGCAATAAATCTATACGCAAGTTTGTGCTTATTTGAAGGTACTAATGTGAGCGTTGGTCGTGGCACAGAAATGCAGTTTCAAATTTATGGTTCGCCTTTTTTACCAAAAAGCGACTTTAGTTTTACTCCAATTCCAAACCTTGGAGCAAAAGATCCAGTTTATAATGGCAAATTATGCTATGGCGAAGACTTATCAAAAATTGAAAAAGTAACCCAATTAGAATTAAAATGGCTTATAAAAGCTTACAATTCTACAGCAGATAAATCAAAATTTTTCAATGATTTCTTCGTAAAATTAGCTGGAACCAAAAAACTTCGTGAACAAATAGAAGCTGGAATTTCTGAAACAGAAATCAGAAAATCGTGGGAAAAAGGTTTAAATGAATTTAAAGAAATGAGAAAGAAGTATTTGATTTACAATTAATTTTTAACTTCAATAGTCGGATTAACTTTTAAAAGTTCTTTAATAAACTCTTCTCTTTCATTTGGCGAAATAAATATTTCGTCATACTTATTATAAACAATTCCAATTCTATCTAAAGATAGTGCTGGCGAACTCAATGGCATTCTAGTTCTATAAACTTTATGAATTGATTGAATTGGAATTTTTGTTCTCCAAATAATTAAATTTTCGCCATCAATTTTATATTGAATACTTTTTGCCAGAAAGTAAAACAACACTAACAAAGCTATAAAAACAGCAGAAAGAACATATTCTTTACTCAATATTCCATCTACAATTGGATATCCAAAAGCAATTAATATAACAACAATCAACCACCAATCAACTTTTGATTTATATATTTTCATATTACAAAGGTAATTTTTTCTTCATTTCCTCAACTATATTATACGCCGCAGGACAAATAGCAATATTTTTCAATGTTAGATTAGATATCTGATAAAATTTATTTCTATCCGTGTGTGGAAACTCTCGACACGCTTTTGGTCGCACATCATAAATCATACAATAATTTTCAGCGTCAAGAAAAGTACAAGGAACACTTTGCAACACATAATCATTATCTTCATCAATGCGAAGATATTGCTCAATAAACTGTTGCGGTTTTTGTTTGAAATGTTTTGAAATTCGTTCAATATCTGCCAAAGTAAAAAGCGGACCAGTAGTTTTACAACAATTAGCACATTGCAAACAATCGGTTTTTTTAAATTCCGCATCATGCAAATCCTGCATCACATAATCCAAATTCTTTGGCGGCTTCTTTTTCAGCTTATCGAAATACTTTTTGTTTTCGTTATGCTTATCTTTGGCTAACTTTTGAATATTGTTTAAAATTTGTTACAAGTTTCAGGTTTCAGGTTTCATGTTTGACACCACAAAGTTAACAACTTTAAAACTTGAAACTTTAAACCTGAAACTAAAATTAATGAAAGACCTTTTTGGAAAAGCCATACTCGATTTTCAAACCAATAATTCGCCAGAGAATATAATTACCGAAACCAATATTTCTGAAGCAGACGAAATGGAGGTTAGTTATCTTTTTAGAGATTTTAAATCCATGCCAAAAATCGAACAAAAAGCATTACAACTCTGCAAAGGAAAAATTCTTGACACAGGTTGTGGAGCAGGAAGTCATTCGCTTTACCTTCAAGAAAAAGGTTTTGATGTTACCGCTATAGATATTTCAGAAAATGCAATAAAAACGTGTCAACTTAGAGGTATAAAAAACGCTAAAGTTCAAAATATTTTAGATTTAGAAAATGACAAATTCGATACCATTCTATTATTAATGAACGGAACAGGAATTTTTGGAACACTCAAAGAAACATCAAAATACCTTCAAAAACTAAAATCACTTTTAAACCCTAATGGTCAAATTCTTATAGATAGTTCAGACATAATTTATATGTATGACCAAGAAGAAGATGGAAGCTATTTTGTGCTTGCCAATACATATTATGGCGAATTAATTTTTACTATTCACTATAGAAACCAAACCGAAGAACCTTTTCCTTGGCTTTACCTCGATTACAACACCTTGCAAAATGCTTCAAATGCTAATGGTTTAAATTGCGAACTGATTATGGAAGGTGAACATTTTGATTATTTAGCTAGAATTACAATGTAATCAAATCAGTTGTTTCAATAATTTCTTTCAATGCTTTATACAAAACCTCTAAATCCTCTTGGGAATTGTAAGCATTTATAGAATATCTAATGTAAACATTCCCATTCAATGGCATTACAGGAATTTGAATGTTGTGTTTGGCATATAACAACTCTTTTAACTCCATTGGTTTAGAAGTTTTTACGGGAATACTTGCCATTTGTCCTAAAAACACATCTGTAATAGGACAAATAGGTTTTGTGCCAAGCAAATCACAAAAACGTTGATAATTATCTCTAACTATTTTTTTACAATCACTTGAAACTTGCTTCCAGTTATTAGTTTCAAGAAATTCAATCACTTTTGGCGTACATAAATATTGTGAAACATCTTGTGTGCCTTGATATTCGTGATAATCTAAAAACTGACTTTCGCTAGGAAACAAACTTTCATAACCCCAACTTACAACCAATGGATCAATATCGTTTTGAAATTCATTTTTTACATAAAGAAACGAACTTCCTTTTGGTGCTAACATCCATTTATGCAACGTCCCTGTGTAGAAATCAGGGTTGAGTTCAGTAATATTTAAATCAATATGCCCTGGAACATGTGCACCATCTACAATAGTTATCAAACCTAGTTGTTGTGCTTTATCGCAAATTTCTTTCACTGGAAAAATCAAAGCAGTACTACTCGAGATTTGGTTCAAAAAAACCACTTTTGTGTTTTTGTTGTATCCTTTCCAAAACTCTTCAATGATTTGCTCTTTTGAAACAATGGGCAAACTAATTTCTTGTCTGATATATTTTGCGCCAGTTTTCTTGCAATAAAAATTCCATGTTCTATCCATTGCTCCATATTCATGATTGGTAGAAAGAATTTCATCACCAGCTTGAAGCTTCAAACTTCGCATGACTGTGTTGATGGCGAATGTGGGATTTGGTGTAAAAAAGAAATCATCTACATCGCAACCAATATATTTAGCCAAAGGAACTTTTGCTTCTTTTAAATAAATAGGTAATTTTTTTTGAATAAAATTTACTGGTTCACTTTCGAGTTCTAATTGAAAACGTTGATACTCTTCAAAAATTGGTTTTGGGCAAGCACCAAACGAACCATGATTTAAAAAAGTAATGTTTTTATCTAACAAAAATTGTTCTCTCATTGTGTTGATTTTTGGTAAAAATAAAAAATCCCAAACTAATCGTTTGGGATTTATACATTATTTGATTTATAAATTTTATAATGTAATTGGTAGCGAATAATGAACTCTGATTTTTTTTCCATTCTGTTCACCTGGTATCCATTTTGGGCAAGTTTTTAAAACCCTCACAGCTTCTTCACCTGTGCCTTGTCCAATATCTCTCAAAACTTTAATATCCGTTAGACTTCCATCTTTTTCGACAATAAAAGTTACGAATATTTTTCCATGCAAATCGCCATTTGGCTTTTTGTAATTTGTAGAAACAAATTTGTAAAATGCACTTATTCCACCAGGAAATTCTGGTTTGACTTCTATCCCGGCAACACTATATACTTGATTATCGTCTTGACTTTTTGGTTCAGGTTCAGGAATAGCTACATCATTTTGTCCAAAAAACAATTGTGAAGAAAATAGTAAAACGAAAAAGAAAAATCTTTTCATATTATTGCATGTATTTCATCATCAAAGCTTGAATTTCACCTTGCAAAGCAGCCATTCCTTCTTGAGACTTAGTTGCAATTACCTCTGATTTTTCAGCCATTTTTTTCCCAACTGGACTTTCATAAAATGCTAACATCGCTTTGATATCCTCTTTAGTAAACTCTTCCATGTAAACTTTGGCAGAAGCTTCATAAATTTTTGGCATTAAGGCATCAAACTCAATTAAAAAAGCTGCTTGTTTCTCTTTTGGTATCATTCCAAGTAATTGTTTTTTTGCAGCAGCCATTTGTCCTCCAGAACCACTCATTTCAATCACTTTTAACACATCTTTTTTCAATGCATCATCTTGAGAAAATCCAAGCTGTGTTGCTAATCCAAATACGGCAATAAAAATTAATTTTTTCATATTTTATAATTTAAGGTATATTCAAATATTTATGTGTTTGTAAAGATACACGCCATTTTGGATTATTCATAACATAATCAACAATTAATGGTGTCATTTCTTCTTTTTTGCTCCATTCGGGTTGCAAAAAAAGTATTGTTTTTGAATTAACTTTTGCAGCTTGCTCTTCGGCAAATTGAAAATCATGTTTATTATAAATAATTACTTTTAACTCATCTGCAATTTGGTAAGCTTCTTCAACAGGTAGCTTTGTTTTCTTTGGAGAAAGACAAAACCAATCCCAATTTCCAGTGACAGGATAAGCACCAGATGTTTCTATATGAACTCTTAGATTTTTTTCTTTCAACTTACTAGTCAATAAGTTCATATCCCATGTCAATGGTTCACCACCTGTAACCACAACTGTGTCAGCATAACTCGATGCATTGTTAACAATCAAATCTACATGTGTTGGCGGATGAAGGTCTGCATTCCAACTTTCCTTCACATCACACCAGTGGCAACCTACATCACAACCACCTATTCTAATAAAATAAGCAGCTGTTCCTGTATGAAACCCTTCTCCTTGAATAGTATAAAACTCTTCCATCAAAGGAAGCATTTCACCTTTTTCTACCGCTAGTTGAATTTCTTTGGCTATCATATTCTAAAAACAAGACTGCAAAGATAGGGATTTATAAAAGTTCAAAACGATTTTATTGAGGAATAAAAAACCGCTCAATTGAGCGGTTTTTACTATTTTAAAAGTTTCATTGCCTCTAGAGCGTAACTATCAGCTGGGTTTAATTCCAGCGTTTTTGAAAGTAACTCTTTTGCTTTAGTCTTATCAAAATTTGCAAAATGTGCTGCCATGTTATTGTATGACTCTATAAGCTTAGTTTTATTTTTTGCAGCTTCTGCTTCACCTTTTGCCAACGTCAAATCAATATATTTTTGGTAATTTGTTGCCATTGCCTCATCATTCTCAAGCATATTGTAAATTCTACCTTTGTAAAAATAAGACTCTGGGTAATCAGCATTTCTAGAGATAACAAAATCAAGTGCTTTATCAGCTTTATCCATTGCAACTCTATCAATTGTTTTTGCGTCTTTGTTTCTATTTTCTGTGATGATGCATATTGCATAATACAAACTGTCTTCCATAGCAGTTTTAGAATCTTGATTTGCCATTGCTAATTCAAAAAACTTAGCTGCTACACCATATAATTTCTGCCCAAAATATGCCTTTCCTGTTTCATTAAATTCTTTTGAAAGAGCATTATCCATTTCAGCTGCTTTCTTCAAATCTTCTGTTGCTGCTGTTAAAAGAGCATTGTCAATTGTTTTACCATCAGCACTTACTCCTTTTTTCAATTTAGTTTTTCCAAGATATAAATAATCCATTGCGATTTTTTTAGTTTCAGGATTAGAAATATAGTCTTGAAGAGCTTTCAGCGCTGCATCATAATTTCCATTTTCATATGCTGAATAACCTAAATATCTGAAAATTCTAGGGTTAATTCCGTCCAATTCTTTCATCTTATTGGCTTCAGCTTCTAAAGCTTTATAATCTTTGGCAATGATCAAAAAGTCAGCATGACGCATTCTTGATGAAATAGAATAATCTGTAAGGCTCATGTATTTTTCATAAAAACCTAGAGCTTTTTGGATATTCTCATTGTAATTTTTCAAATCTGTATTTCCCCACAAATAATAGGTTTCTGCTAGCTCACGATATACAGGACCATAGTTAGGATTGATAGCAATAACTTCGTTATATGCTTTTACAGCTTCGTTGAATGCTTTTGCACCTTTTAACAAAACTCCTAATTGCATTTTTGCTCTTAGTAATGAACTATCAGCTTGATAAGCATTTCTGTAAGCAACATAAGCTTCATTTTGATTTTTATCACCATAATACGCATCACCAAGTGCTAATTGAACTTGAGCATCTGTTGGGTTTATAGCTTTTGCTTTTGTCAAAACCTCGATAGCTTTTTTATAATCTGGCTTATCAGAATTCATATAGGCACGAGCAATGTATACATACTCTTCTATATCTTTCTTTTTCATGTCTTTGGTTACCAAGTCAAATTTTGCTTGTGCAGCAGCTTTGTTATCAGCGTCCAAATCCATCTGAGCCAAACCAATATTATTGAACTTTGCTCCTTCGGAAGTAGATAAACCTCTTTGGAAATAAATTTTTGCTGAGTCGGCAATGTTTTGTTTTAGATAAACATTTCCTAGCAAGAATGTAGCTTTACCATTAGATGGTTTGCTTTGTATAATAGATTTTAAAATTCCTTTAGCTTTTTCATATTGTTCCGCATCAGTAGCTTTAACGGCTTGTTCAACATCTTGTGCTTGAACATAAAACGCCGAAGTAAGCATTGCAAAACTCAAAATCGTTCTCTTTCTCATTTTTCTATAATTAATTTTTAATATTTACTATGTTAGGTCTTGTCACGATTTTTCTGGAAGGAAAATTTTCAGGAACCAATCCTGATTTTAGAATTATTCTTTGTCCTCTTTCTCCAGCAACAAAGGATGCAAATCCCATTCCTAATCCCGAATAACCTTGACAATTGATAATATACAAATCACGTGCCAAAGGGTAAATTCCTTTTGCTAGGTTGTCTTGGCTTGGATATACATATTCCTTTTTGCCAATACCTTTTACACTCATAATATTGAGTTTATCAACGTTATCTTGTAAATCTAAAGTAGGCTGAAACATCCAATTTATTCCAACTACTCCAATCATACCATCATTTTCAGCTACATAATTTATCACCTCTTTACTCGTCTTGAATGAAAATATATTTTTCTGATTTACATTTTTCAATCCAATAACATTCAACAAGGTTTTGTAAACACTTGAATTAAGGTTGTCAAAAACCAATCCTTTTATTCCTTTAATTTCTTCACCATTCATAAATTTTGCAACGTCTTCCAAATTTATCAATGTGTCTTGAATAGACTTATTACTTACAAAAGCTACACCATCAAGTGCAAATGGCGTAATTTTTGGCGTAATTTTTCTTTTATTTAAAATACTCTTTTGTTCAGTATCAGTCAAGCTTCTTGATAAAACTCCAATAGTTGCCTTTCCATCAAACAAATCATTCAACACTTCATTTTCAGATTTTGAAACTAATGTGAGCTTTGCTTTGTATTGCGTTTCAAAAACCAATTGTTCGTCCTCAACAATAGGAAATATTGACTCATCAACATGAACAGTTGCTTTGCCTTCTAAAATACTATCTAGATTACTAGCGTCTTGTTTGCATGCAAATAAAACTCCAAACATTGTAATCAGAAAGAATCCAAAGTGTTTTTTATTTATTTTGCTTTTTATCATTGCTTATTAAAAAATCTAATGAAACGAAGAAAAGAATATCCGATGATAATTATCCCTAAAACTGTTCTCAAATTATCAGACAAATTTAGAGGAAGTTTTTTCCAAAATATTACCATTAATCCAAATGTTAAATAAATCAAAAAAAACAAAATTCCTATAACGAGAAGAAATCGCTCTTTAAGCGATTTCTTCTTAAAATTATCAATCAATTGTTGAAACATTTACTCAGCAGATTGAATAGTAATAGGTAGTGAGTACTGAACTCTTACTTTTTTACCATTTTGCTCACCAGCATTCCATTTTGGACAAGATTTTAAAACTCTAATAGCTTCTTTACCTGTTCCATAACCGATATCTCTGATTACTTTAATATCAGTCAATGAACCATCTTTTTCAACAACAAATGTTACAAAAACTTTTCCTTTTAAACCTTCTTCCTCTGGAACTTGGAAATTTTTTCCAACAAATTTGTAGAATTTTTCCATTCCTCCAGGAAACTCTGGTTGTACTTGAATACCTGCAGTGTTGTATATCTGTGTATCTTCTTCAACCACTTGGTTAACTGGTCCAGTTCCAACATCTTCTACTGTTAATGGAGCATCTGGATCTCCTTTTATAGTTTCATTACCAAGTTTTTTATCCTTGATATCTTCAACTTTTACAATCTCTTCTACAACATCTTCTGTTTTTGCCACTACAGGTTTCACAAATTTCACCTGATCCACTTTTGGAGGTGGCGGTGGTGGTGGTGGAAGATCTTTAGGTTTTTCTTGTTCTTTTGGAGGTAACTTTACAGTTACAATTTTTTGATTTAGTGTTTCATCCTCATCTTTTCCACTTGGTATCAAGTCTATGATTAATGGTGAGGCAACAGCCAAAGCAAAAATAGCACCTCCAATCAAAAGTGATTGCATCGTAGTTTTTGGGTTATCCTTACGAAGCTCATAAGCACCATAGGCTTTGTTTTTCCCTTCGAAAACGATGTCTATCCACTGTCTTTTTAATAAATCTAATTTCATTTTTTTATATTTTAAAGATATGGAGGTTATTTATTCATTTCATCAACCAGCTTTTGTTCAGCTGGAGGTATATCATTAACTATAGCATAAGTAGGAACTTTGCAAATAGCCATTTCATCAAGAATATCGACAAGATTTCTGTAAGTTGCCTTTTTTGTAGGCTTGATAATTACAATCAATCCTTTCTCTTTGTCGCCAGTAACTTGAGGCACAGAAACAACCCTTTTCAATAATTCTTTTCTTATTCCTTCTTTTCCATAAGTCGAACTTTGTGGTGCGCCATTTGGCTCAGGAGAATCTAAAAGCCCATGAAACCACTTAATTTTATTATCTTTTCCAAGAATAATAGTCACTGTTCTTCTTTGGTCAACATTAATTTTAGTCGAATCAGTATCGTCTTTACTCTTATCTGGCAAACCTAAATCCATAGATTGAGGTTTAGATAATGTCGTAGTCAACATAAAGAATGTTATCAAAAGGAACGCCAAATCCACCATGGCAGTAAGGTCAACTTTCGCACCAGACTTCTTACTTCTTACCTTGCCACCTTTGCCTTTGCCACCGGAATCACCCGTATTTAATTCAGCCATTTTCTATTATTTTTAATAATTTTTCCCTCTTAAACCAGTAACTAGGTTGAAGTTATTGATTTTTTGATCCTGTAGCATATCCATTATTTTTTTAATTTCTGGATACATCTCTTTAGCATCTCCTTTTATGGCAAATTGTAACTCTTTTTGATTTACATCAATATTTGCTTTTCTAGAGTATAAAATCCAATCGTTTAATTGATTGTTTATCGAATCGCAAGGAACACCAGGCTGAACACCTGCTCTGTTTCTATCAGAGTTTTTCATTGCAATCAATTGTTTCAATCCTTCCATAGGCACACCAAATTCGTCAATCAAAGAGAACTGTTCTAACTCAGCATCTGTGAATTCCATTTTGTATTTTTGTGCCATATATTCAAGTGCTGCTTTGCGCACTTCTCTACCTTTCACACCGAAGAATACTTTTTCCTTACCTTCTTTTTTTCCTACTACAATCATAGCCAAATCTGAATCGGGCAACTTTGTTTGAACAGTTGATGATGGAGTATCCACAGGCAACGGTTCTGGAGCTTTAGCTGTAGCGGTCAAAATAAAGAATGTAAGCAAAAGAAACGCCACGTCACACATCGCAGTCATGTCGATGGAGGTAGATTTTTTTGACATTTTTACTTTAGCCATATTCTATTTCTTTTAAATAATTAGAATACTAACTAATTATGATTTTAAACTTCCTCTAAATTTTCTGTAAGTGTTTACAATTGTAGAACCTGCTTCATCAATTGAGTATGTTAAAGTATCAATTTTTGAAGTAAAGAAGTT
>Ga0116175_1002111_pt1 | contig 12307 bp, 14 predicted proteins | sample AD_UKC125_MetaG_FD_89802 | JGI IMG/M metagenome (GOLD analysis project Ga0116175, IMG submission 89802) | Active sludge microbial communities of municipal wastewater-treating anaerobic digesters from USA - AD_UKC125_MetaG | ecosystem: Engineered > Bioreactor > Anaerobic > Digestate | place: USA... | reverse complement strand
CTGATGACCGTCGTGGCCTACGACGCGGGCTCAGGGGAGGACCTGCGGCGAGCCGCAGTGCTGGCCCTGGGTCAGTTCCTCTACTTCGGTGGCACGGTCTGGTATGTCAAGTCGATGATCCGCAAGCGGGGCAACCTGCGCTTCCGCGGGCTGAGCGTGGGTTGGCATGCACTCTCGACCGTCGCGGTGGCAGCCTCCTCCCTGCCGTTGGCAGCCGTCTTTGCCATCCTGACCATGCGCGCGTGGATCGTGCCGCGCTTTTCGTTCTCTCCCAAGCAGATCGGCATCGCCGAGATCGGCAGCACGGTTGCGGTCGCGCTGGTGTCGCTCTTGACCGTCAGGTAACGGTCGGCTGTTGCCGCGTCAGCACCCGACGGCCCGCGGCCGCAAGCGCGCTCACCTCTGCGCTGGTCTCTTCGGGCAGGTCGGCCAGGGGCCACCAGCGCACATCGTGCGACTCACTGCTGACTCGTGGAGTGGCGCCGGGCGCAGTCACCCCGGCGAACCGCACATCGAGGTGTTCCCGGCAGCGACCGAAGGCCCCGATGAGTCGATGGCGGTCGAGTTGGGCCACGATCGGATCGATACGCACCCCATCGACACCGGACTCTTCGGCGACCTCACGGACGGCCGCGGCATACAGGGAGGCGTCCCCCGGCTCGAGATGGCCACCGAACTGCAGCCACACCCCGGCCTTGCGGTGGTGGGTGAGCAGCACCTGCTCCAGGCCATCGTCCAGCACCAGCACACTGGCGGTGAGGTGCTCCGGCGGGCCGGCCTTCGCGACCGCGCACGGGTGGCGAGCCAGGTGGGCGAGATAGTCGGCGCGCAACGCCGCCTGCGCCGGGTCGGGTGCCGACCACGCGCTCAGCAATGCAGTCGCATCATCATGCAACCGCCGGTATGCCGTCCGGTCACTCCCGCTCAGGGCGGCGATCTCGTCGTGAACCTCAGGCATGCGGATCAGGCAGGTGGGGCGGTCGGAGGCTCGTCGCCGAAGGAGGCCAGCAACGAGTCGAGCTCCGCGTCCATGGCGTCCCGAGCCGCCGGGGCACGCCGACGGTCGACATAGCCGAGCGGGTCGTCGAGGTCGACCGTCGTCGGAGCCAGATCGGGGTGAGCCCAGGAGCCGTCGCGCAGGCCGACCCCGCCGGCAGCCTCGAGAGCGGCCCACAGGTTGCGGGCATCACGCAATCGGCGCGGGCTCAACTGCAGACCCACGAATCCCGAGAACGCCTTCTGTGCCGGCCCGCCGAGCCGGCGGCGACGGACGGCTTCGCCCAGCGCGGCCGCATGGGGCAGGTGGGCGGAGACCGCCTGGTCGGTGATGAGGTCGACCCAGCCCTCGACCAAGGCCAGGGTGGTCTCGAGTCGGGCGAGCGCCGCTTGCTGGGCGGGCGTCGGGGCCCGACCGAACAGTTGGGCTTGCGCGAAGGCCTCCTGCATCGCCTCGGCGTCGGCGAAATCGACCGAGGACACTGCCGACTCGATGGCGTCGGTGTCGATGGTGATATTGCGGCCGTAGTCGCGCACGCCGGCTTCGAGGTTGGCGGCCAACCAGGGCACCTGAGTGAACAGGCGCACCCGAGCCGCCTCGCGGACGGCCAGGTAGAGGCGCACCTCCGCGACCTCCAGGCCCAAGCCCTCGGCGAACTCGTCGATGGCCGCTGGCAGGAGTGTCACCGAGTGATCCGGCACCACCGGGAGGCCGACCTCGGTGCCGCTTACGACGTCAGCCGCCAGGGCACCCACGGCGTGGCCGATCTGGGCGGTGAACAACCCGGCCGAAACCCGCTCGAGCATCGGGGTGAACTGCCGCAGCAGCCCATCCATGGACATCCCCTGGGCGCCGATCCGGGCGGTGAGGTCCTCGGGGAGCCCGAGCGCGGCCAGGTCGGGCAATTCACCGCTGGCACCGAGGGCGTCCAGTTGCTTGCCCATGGCCGCGCTGCCTGCCGATGCGACCCCGGTGGCCACCGGCTCGAGCAACTCAACCCACGAGGGCATCGTCGCCTCCACCCACTCGGCCCGACTCCAGGCCCGGGCGAGCCCACCGGGGGAGTCGAACGAGGTCACCGGGTCGATCCACAACCGGGCGACGTCGACGGCGGACTGGACATCTCGTCGGGCCCCCTCAGTGACGCTGCGCTCTCCAGCCGCAGCGACGACCTTGCGGGCCAGGTCGGTCGCGCCAGCCAACCGCGCGCTCTCACCACCGTCCCCGAAGAGCATTCCCAACTGTTGCTGCAGCAGCGCGGCCTGCGGGGATGCCTCGGCGTCGCCCTGCATCGCGGCGAGGAATTGCTCCATCTCCGGCGGCAGTTGGGCGTCAGGACCCAACAGTTCACGCAGCAGCGCGGCGAAATCGGGCAACTGCTCGTCGCGGTCGGCCATGATGGCTCCTGGTTTCTCGGGTGCACTCCGAGGCTATCGAGTCGTGACACTCGACCGGGCCGCGGACTGACAGGATGGGCTCTGCAGAGGCAACAAGCAGGAGGCGGCGTGAGTTCCCCGACGCGACCAGGGGGAGTGCCCGGACAACCCGGTCAAACTCCCGTGCGCGTCGCGGTCGTCGACGCGACGAGTGTGCCTGCCGCCCGGGTGTTGTGGGCGCTCCGCCGGTGGCGTTCGAGCACGCCCGGGGCAGAGCACCCCATCGGGATCGCCACCGTGCCCGACACCACCACAGGGGTGCAGTGGCGGACCGCCGATCCGGCTGCGCCCGGGGTCCTCGCGGCGTTGGGCGATGTCGATGTTCTCGTGTGGGTGGCCGCAGAGACGGACCTGGAATCCGCTCTGCAGCGTCGGCCGACATCTCGCCGCGAGAGTCTCCTGCGCACCGCACAGACTCTTGTCACCGCTGCTGCCGCGGCCGGCATATCGCGCCTGGTGGTCGTCACCTCGGCCATGGTCTATGGGGCCGAGGCGGGCAATCCGGTGCCGCTGCCGGAGGACCACCCGCTGGGGGCGGCTCGCGACGGGGGCGTCGTCGGCGACCTGCTGGCCGTCGAAGACGTGGTGAGCGAGGCCCGGCGGGTGCATCCGCAGCTCGAGATCACCGTCGTGCGGCCGGCGGCTCTCGTGGGACTGGGGATCGACACGGTCGTCACCCGGCATTTCGAGGCGCCCCGGCTGCTCACCGTCAAGGGAGCCGAGCCCACCTGGCAGTTCTGCCATGTCGATGACCTCGCGACGGCCGTCGTCGTCGCCGCGACCCAGGACCTTGGGCCTGCCGTCACGGTTGCCGCGGAGGGCTACCTCGCCCAGGATCGGGTCGAGAAGATCTCCGGGATGCGCCGCATCCAACTCAGTCAGGCGACGGCGCTGGGCACGGCCGCCCGGCTGCACCGCTTCGGGGTGCTCCCCGCCCCGGCCAGTGAGTTGGCCTTCGCGATGTATCCCTGGGTGGTCGAGCCCGCAGTGTTGCGCGCCGCCGGGTGGCGACCGGCATACGACAACGAGACCTGCCTGGGGGTGCTGCTGGACGCCATCCGGGGCCGCCGCGCGCTCGCGGGGCGCCGGGTCGCCCCGAAGGATGCCGCCCTCGGTGCCGCGAGTGCGGCCGTGGCGCTGGTGGGGACTGCCGCAGTGCTACGCCGAGCCCGGCGTCCCTGAGCCAGGGTCCACCGCACGGCCATCCCCAGGAGTTCGGGGTAACCTCCCGCCTGGAGACCCACCCGACCCGCGGAGTCTCTCGATCGGGCGGACCCGTTCGACGATGGACATGACAGGAGCCCGCAGACCGTGACGCGCAGTCCTCGTGCCGTCCTGGCCGAGATCCGCACCGATGCCCTGTCGGTCGACGAGCTGCTTGCGGCCGTCCGCACCCCCGAGGCAGGCGCGGTCGTCGTCTTCGTCGGCCAGGTGCGCAACCACGACGACGGACGGTCGGTCGAGGTGCTCGAGTACTCCTGCCATCCGAGCGCGGCGCAGGTCGCCTCGGCCCTGGCCGATCGGCTCGCTGCGGATGGGCAGATCGCGCGGATCGCCGTGGTGCACCGGGTGGGTCGGCTGGAGATCGGCGACCTCGCGATCGTCGCCGCAGTCGCCGCCCCGCACCGCGCGAGTGCGTTCGAGGTTTGCCGTGCACTCGTCGACGAGTTCAAGGCCACCGTGCCCATCTGGAAGCACCAGGTCTTCACCGACGGTCGTGAGGAATGGGTGGGACTGCCATGACGCAGCCTCCGTTCCCGGGCCCCTGGCAGCAAACCCCAGCTTCAGGGCCGGCCGATCCCCGCGAGCCGGGGCCCGCGCCCGCACCGGAGGGTGAGGTGAGACGGCATACCAGGCAGGGGTGGTTGTCCAGGCCGGGGACGAGACTGGCCTTGGGAGCGATCGCCTCGTTCGGGGTCGGGCTGCTGGTGAGCTTCGTCCACCTGCCTTACGCGATTCTCATGCCCGGGCCGGCGACCGACGTGCTGGGCACCTTCGCCGCGGCCGACGGGTCGACCACCCCCCGCATCCAGATCAAGGACGCGAAGACCTATCCGACCTCGGGGTCGCTGGACTTCACGACCGTGCGGGTCGCAGGCGGCCCCGGCTATCCGGTCACCGTCGTCGACCTCGTGACCGCCTGGATCGATCCGACCCGAGATGTCCGGCCGGTCGACGAGATCTTCCCTCCAAACGCCACCAAGGAGCAGGTGGCCGAGGAGAACCGCGTCGAAATGGCCGGGTCGCAGCAGGAAGCCACCGCGGTCGCGCTGCGAGCGTTGGGCTACGCATTGTCGCCGGTCATCACCATCGGGTCGTTCGCGACCGATGCGCCGTCCAAGGGCGAACTAGCCGTCGGTGACGTCATCGTCTCGATCCAGGGCGCGTCGACCAAGGATGGGGCTGCGGTGCGAGCAGCCATCCAGCAGGCCACTCCGGGAGACACCATCGAGATGGTCGTCAAGCGCAACGGCGCGACGGTCACCACGCACCCCAAGACCGGGAAGGCATCCGACGGTCGCACCATTCTCGGCGTGGTGCTGCAGGGCGGCTACTCGCTGCCCTTCCCGGTGACCATTGACGCCGGCAACGTCGGCGGCCCCAGCGCAGGCCTGATGTTCAGCCTCGGTGTCTACGACAAGCTCACCGAAGGCTCCCTGACCGGCGGGAAGTCGGTGGCCGGCACCGGCACCATCGACGACTCCGGCGCAGTTGGCCCGATCGGCGGGATTCGGCAGAAGATCGTCGGGGCCGAGCGCGCCGGAGCGACCTTCTTTCTCACCCCGAGCGACAACTGTCCCGAGGTGTCCGGGTTCGACCATCCGGGTATTCAGGTCGTCAAGGTCGCGACGTTCCACGACGCCAAGGCGGCGCTGGAGACGATCGCCAAGGGCGACACCGCGGCGCTCCCGCGCTGTGACACCACCCCCTAGGAGGTATGCCGTGACCGACCCGACTGCCGCGCACCCGGTGCCGGTGACCGACCCGTTGTCGATCGTCGCGCTCGAGACCGAACGGCACGTCGCGGGGTTCGGCTGGGACCAGCCGCCGCGCCTCTTCGCGCTCGTGCCGACCGCCCGGTTGATTGCCGAAGAACCGGGCCTGGCCCAACAGCTGGGCACCACCGGTGTGCCCGGTGCGCTCACTGCCGTCGAGCAGGACGGCCTGCCGACGACCTCGGATGTCGTGCAGTTGTTGGCCCAGATCGGGTGGCCGCCGGAAGTCGCCGGTGCGGCGGTCGCGGTCGAGCGGATCGTCGTGCCGCCGGAGGCCGAACGCGACCTGCCGGAAGACCCCGAAGAGGCCATCCGCGTGCTCGCCGCGCACCCGGACCGCGCCGACGTCCGCCTGCTGGTGGCCGTGCTGCGGGACGGCCCGGCCGTGTGCCTGCTGCGGCAGCGGGCACACGACCGGGACGACCGCGTGGCCTCCGGCCAGGACATCGCCCCAGGGCTCATCCACGCGCTGCGCGCCACGCTCGCCGACTGAGCGTTCGGCCGCCTGCCGTGGCGGGACTACCTTCGTCACCGAGCGGGACGCACGGCATACCGGCGCCTGGGCAGGTGCACTGGCAGCTGCGGGACCGGACGGCATACCAGAGGATAGGTATGGTGAGCGCGTGAGCGAGCGCGACTGGAACCGTCCCGAGGACCCCGACGAGCCCTCCGAGGGTGCCGGAAGCGACCCGCTGGCGCGGGCCGCCTTCGGGGCGCGGCGGCGCTCACCGCTGGCGACGACCGTTGCGATTCTCGTGGCGCTGAGCGTCCTGGTGAGCTTGCTGGCCAACGTGTGGACCGAAGTGCTCTGGTTCGACTCGGTCAAGCTCAGCTCCGTCTTCACCACCCGCCTAGGTGCCCAGCTCATGCTCGGGGTCGGCGGCGGGATCATCACGGCCGCACTCGTGTGGTCGAGCCTGTGGTACGGGCATCGGTCCCGGCCCATCTACGCGCCGGTCACCCCGCAACAGGACGCCCTCGACCGCTACCGCGCGGCCCTGGAACCCCTGCGGCGCGTCGGTACCGTGGCGCTGCCGCTCGGCGTAGGCCTGGTGTCCGGACTGGGGGCCTCGTCGCAGTGGGAGACCTTGCTGTTGTGGCGCAACCAACAGCCGTTCGGCGTGACCGACCCGCACTTCGGGCTCGACGTGGGGTTCTTCGTCTTCGCCCTGCCGTGGTGGACCTTCGTGGTGGCCTTCCTGTCGATGGCGGTCATCCTCGCCGCGCTCGCGGCTGCCTTCACTCACTATGTCTACGGTGGCTTGCAGCTGGCCAACCGCGGGCGCGACACGACCCGGTCGGCGCTCGTGCACCTGTCCGCATTGCTGGCGGTCGTCGTCCTGTTGCGCGCTGCGAGCTACTGGCTCGAGCGGTTCTCGCTCTCGCTGCAGACCTCGCGGCTCATGACAGGCGTCCAGTACACCGACGCCAACGCTGTGCTGCCGACCAAGGCGATCCTCGCGGTCGCGTCGATCATGTGCGCCGCGATGTTCCTGTCGGTGATCTGGACCCGCTCCTGGCGCCTACCGGTCATCGGCACGGTGCTGCTCGTCGTCGTCTCGGTCGTCGTCGGCGGGATCTTCCCGGCCCTCATCCAGAATCTCAAGGTCACCCCCAGCGAGTTGTCCCTCGAGTCGGAATACCTCGCCAAGAACATCGCTGCCACCCGCGCGGCATACGGGCTCGACCAGATCAAGGTGGAACCCTACCGGCCGACCGCCGTGGCCTCCCAGGAGAAGTTGCGGGCGACAGCCGGGGCGATCCCGGGAGTGCGGCTGGTCGACCCCAATGTCGTGCAGCCGACCTTCAAGCAGCTGCACGCCGTGCGCAACTACTACGCCTTCCCGGACACCCTAGACGTCGACCGCTACACCCTCGATGGAGTGTCGACCGATGTCGTCGTCGCGGTGCGCGAACTCGACCTCACGGGTGTGCCTGCGGGGCAACGGAACTGGCTCACCGATCACACCGTCTACACCCACGGTTATGGCGTCGTGGCGGCCTTTGGCAACCGGCAGAGCGATGGTCAGCCGGTCTTCATCGAATCCTCGATCCCGGCGAGCACTGCCCTCGGCGAGTATGAACCGCGGATCTACTTCGGTGAGCAGTCGCCGCTCTATTCCATCGTCGGAGCCCCGCAAGGGCAGTCTCCCCGGGAATTCGACTACCCCGCCCAGGGGGAGACCCAACAGGTCAACACCACGTATGCCGGGCAGGGCGGCGTCGCGCTCGACAACGCCCTCAAGCGGTTGGCCTATGGAGTGAAGTACCGCGAGATCAACTTCCTGCTCTCCGACGCGGTCAATGCCAGCTCACGCCTGCTGGACATCCGGGCTCCCCGCGAGCGGGTGGAACGGGTGGCCCCCTGGCTGACCCTCGACGGCAACGTCTACCCGTCGATCGTCGACGGCCGCGTCGTGTGGATCGTCGATGGCTATACGTCGACGGCGAGCTACCCGAACTCGCAAATCAGCCAGATGGCCACCTCGACCTCGGACAGCACGACGGTCAACCGACGCTCGGTCACCAGCCTGGAGCAGGGGCAGGTCAACTACATCCGCAACTCGGTCAAGGCCACCGTGGACGCGTTCGACGGGTCGGTCAACCTCTATCAGTGGGATGAGGCCGATCCCATTCTCAAGGCCTGGATGGGAGCCTTCCCCGGCGTCGTGCGTCCGCTGAGCGACATCAGCGCCTCGCTCATGTCGCACCTGCGTTACCCCGAGGACCTGCTCAAGATCCAACGCCAGCTGTTGGCGCGCTATCACGTGACCGACCCCGGCACGCTCTTCAACGGCCAGGCCAACTGGCGGGTCCCGAGTGACCCGACCCAGGAGACCCGCAACACCGACCAGCCGGCCTACTACCTCTCGATTGCCATGCCGGGTCAGGCGGCGCCGGAGTTCTCGCTCACGACGACCTTCATCCCGGCCGGCACGAGAGACACCCGGGAGATCCTCACCGGCTTCCTTGCCGCGGACTCGAATGCCGGATCGTCCGCCGGCAAGCGGGCCGAGGGCTATGGCACGCTGCGGCTGCTCGAACTCCCACCAGACAGCAATGTCAACGGTCCGGGCCAGGTGCAGAACGCCATCAACTCCTCGAGCCAGTCGTCGAAGGCATTCAGCCTCACCCTGTCGCAGTTCTTGAGTTCGGCTCGACAGCAGGGGAATTCGGTCATCCTGGGCAACCTGCTTGCCTTGCCGATGGCGGACGGGATGCTCTTCGTGCAGCCGATCTACCTGCAGGGCAGCGCGTCGAACCCGTTCCCCCTCGGGCGGGCCATCGTGGTGACCTTCGGTGACAAGTTGGCGTGGTCCGACACGCTCAACGGCGCGCTCAACGAACTGTTCGGCGGTCAGGTCGCACCGACGACTCCCACGACACCGACCACTCCGACGACCCCCACGACACCGACCACTCCGACGACCCCCACGACGCCGACCCAACCGCCGGACTCGGGTACCCCCTTGGCGACCGCGATCGCCGACGCGCAGAAGGCCTTCGCCGACGGCGAGGCGGCGCTGCGGGCGGGGGACTTCACGGCATACGGGGAAGCGCAGAAGCGCCTCAAGGACGCCCTGGCCCGAGCCGCGGCGGTGTCGCCCACAGGATCCTTCACCGTGAGTCCCACTCCCGCGCCGACCTCCTGAGACGCGACTGGTGCGCTGCGGCGAAGGTCTCGCGGCCCACCGGATGTCGTCGCGAGTAGTCGTCGATTTGGTTCTCGCGGAGGGGTCACGTAAGGTGGCGCATGCCGACGCGGGGTGGAGCAGCTCGGTAGCTCGCCGGGCTCATAACCCGGAGGTCGCAGGTTCAAATCCTGCCCCCGCTACAAAGCTTCAGGCTCGGAGATCGCAGATCTCTGAGCCTGAACGCATTCGAGATTCGATCCGACAGCCAGAAACCCGCCAGAAACCCGGCCGAGGAGCGCTCCGGAGGCCCGTTGCGGGGAACGGCATGGGATGTCATGGGGCGCCACGGAGGCGCGTGGAACGGCGGCGCGGAGTTGGCGTCGAGGTGCTGGGTTCGCAGGCCCGCCCCCGGATGGCCAGTTGGAGCAGGTCATCGAGGTCATGCTCGGCACGTTGGCACGTTGGCACGTTGGCACGCATCGGCGAGGTGCTCGCGATTCGCAAGTGCGACGTCGATGTCACCGCTTCTCCCGCGACAGTCCGTATCTGCGGAACGATCGCCTCCCCGAAGGGCAAGCCCATCCATCGCCAACCTCACCCCAAGACGCAGAAGACGACCCGAACCGTTTCCGTGCCGTCCTTTGCTGCTGAGGCGCTCCGCCAGCGATTCGTGATCATCGCGGGTGAAGAGCCCGAACACTTGATCTTCTTCAGTCGCAACCACACTCCACTGACGACGAACAGCATCCGTCGCCGACGGCGCGCGGTGCTGGAGGGCGCCGAGATTGAGGGTGTCACCCCCGCACTCCTTCCGGCGGACCGTTGCCACGTTCCTCGATCGTGCCAGCGGCCCGGACCTGGCGGCCGAGATGCTCCGGCTCACGTCCAGCAAGGTCACCAAGTAGCACTACATCCAGCCTGACGAGACCGTCGACCCGGTCACGGCTCTACCGCTGTGTAATGAAATGCATTACGTTAGGCGTGTGTTCGTACGCGTCGACTGGTCGAAGCGCGGCGAGTACATGCAACGCAAGCACGGCATCACTCCACAGGTGGCCGATGACGCGCTTGACGACCCAGACCGGATTGTCATCCACCCCGACTACAACAGCACAAGCGGCGAGAGTGTCCGAATCATCGGCTTCTCGACCATCGCCGACGACATCGTCACGGTCATCGTGCTTCAGCACGACGGAACCGAGTACGGCGTCAACGGGTGGTCTGCCAACGAGAAGGACCGCCGCATCTACAACGAAGGCAGCTACGCCGGCGAGGAAGGAGAAGTCCGATGAGCAAGAAGATCGACGACCTGCTCGCCGCCGAGGCCAAGGCGGTCGAGGAGGCCGAGGCAATAAGCGACCCGAATGAGCCGTTGCCGGCCCACGTCAAGGTCACGCGCGGACACCCACGTGCACGCAACCTCCAGGTCCGCTTCCGCGACGACGAGTTCGACGAGCTGACGCAGTACGCCGAACAGCGCGGTCTACCTGTCTCGACGGTGGTGCGCTCACTCGTGCTCCAGGCGATCGCTCCGGCCGACGACCTCATGTCCGCACTGGACAAGCTCGAGACCGACCTCGCGGTAGTGCGACGCAAGGCCCTCAGCGCCTGACCGCCGGTAGGTTCAGTTCGTGGCACTCGCGGCGTTCATTCTCAACGGCACCCGGTACGAGCTGTCGAGCGACGTTGTGGAGGCGCGGTTGGTCGGCGTGGTGCCGGGGCCCATCCGCGAACACGCCGCCCAGGTGAACGGGGTCTGGTATCTCGTGAAGCAAGCCTTCGAGGTCGCCGTGGGCGTGCCACGCTCGGAGTTCATCTCCCACACGGCAGGGCGACACTTGGCAACGCTCGGCTTCCCGCTCCAGGGAAAGGTCGAGAGCCGGGACGAGGCAGCAGCCGCCACGGCGACAGCCAAGCCCGCCTTTACGGTCGTCCGCGACTTTGGCGGTGAGGAGTGGCACACGGAAGCCAACGTGTAGGCATCAGTCGTGACCGCGCTGGTCGCGCGCGGCTATCGCGTTCTTTCGGTAGCGAACACCGCGACCAAGGAACACGGTATCGACGTGATCGCCTCCCGCGACGGCGCAACCGTCGGGGTTGAGGTCAAGGGCTACCCGACCAGTAACTACGCCGACCCAGCTAGGGCCAGCGAACGCAAGAAGTGAACCGTCCTGGGTTTCCCGGAGGTGCTGATTCAGCAAGGGAGACTTGTCTCATGGCAGCACCGAGGAAGTACGACATGGAGTTCCGGGAGCGGGCGGTGCGGATGTATCGCGATCGTCTGACCGAGGGGCGGGATTCGAAGGTGGGGGCGCGACGTCATGTCGGGGCCTTGCTGGACCTGAACACGGCCACGCTGCGGAACTGGATCGAGGAAGGTGAACGGGCCGAGGGTTTGCGGGCACCGTCTGCGGCTGTGCGTGCGGTTGACTCCGAGGAGGTGCGGGCACTCAAGAAGCGGGTGCTCGAATTGGAGCGAGCGAACGACATCCTCAAGACCAGCGCAGCTTATGTGGGTGATCGGTGTCAAATGGGGGCGTCGGCGAGGCTTTGAGGAGGGCGTCGTATACGGCTCGGCGGCCGGTTTGGCCTTTGGCGTCGGCCTCGGCGCGCAGTGCCTGCATGGCCGGCCCTGCGGCGTCGGCGGGCAGCACGGCGGGCTGCCTTGCCGCGTACAGGATTTCGACCTTCTCGGTGACGGTGAAGTATTCGTCGGCGACGACGCGGTCGGCGATCCGGGCGTACACCGTGGTCATCGACAGGTCGTGATGGCCGAGCAGGGCGGCGATGGCTTCGAGGCTCATGCCGCGGTTGATGGCCTGGGTGGCCAGGGTGTGGCGCAGCTGGTGGGGGTGCACGTGACCGATCCCGGCAGCGGTGGCGGCTTTCTGGACGGCCTTGTCCACGCGGGTGGGTGGGATCGGGCGGCCCCGTTCGGTCAGTAGCAGGTCGGTTGCCTGCCAGTCGGGGCGGGCGGTGATCCACGCGTCGAGCAGGTCCTTCAGCTGCGGGTGCAGCGGGATGTACCGGTCGGTGTGCAGCTTGCCGACGGGGGGGTGCGCAACCAGTAGCCGGTGCCGATCTGAACGATCGCGTCGCCGGTCAGACCGAGCAGTTCGCCGCGGCGCATCCCGGTCCGGGCGAGGGTGGTAACCATGAGCCGGTCGAGAGGGTCGGGCAGGTGCTTCGTGGCGGTCATGAAGGCGGCGGCCTGGGCGTCGTCGAGGAAGCGCGGGAGCGGCT
>Ga0116175_1002110_pt1 | contig 12313 bp, 12 predicted proteins | sample AD_UKC125_MetaG_FD_89802 | JGI IMG/M metagenome (GOLD analysis project Ga0116175, IMG submission 89802) | Active sludge microbial communities of municipal wastewater-treating anaerobic digesters from USA - AD_UKC125_MetaG | ecosystem: Engineered > Bioreactor > Anaerobic > Digestate | place: USA... | reverse complement strand
ACACACAAAGTGATGTATTCACTTATTCAAACCAAACAACCGTGAATACAACCAACTATGATGGTGCTTTTTCGCCTAGAATAGGATTAATTTTTAAACCAAGCAATAATCACTCTTTATTTGCCAGCTATTCCAATTCATTTGATGTTAACACAGGACAAGATGACAACGGAAAAGCATTGAAACCAAGTATTGTTGACCAATATGAAATAGGAATAAAAAACAAATTATTTGATGAAAGAATACATTTGAATGTTACTGCTTATCAAATTACGAATGATGCTTTTTACCAACAATCGCTTGCCAATGGAAACACCTATTCCTATGTGAAAGTTCTTGCCGGTGAAGTGCGAAGTCAAGGTGTAGAAATTGATCTTATATCTAATCCGTTTGAAGGATTATCTATTCTTGCGGGTTATAGTTTTAATGAAACAAAATTTACCGATAGCGATTATTATATACCTGGAAGTTTGTTGCGTTACAACCCGAAAAACACAGCTAATTTGAATGCTAATTATAGCTTTAAAGGCAAACTAAAAGGTTTAGAAATTGGTGTTATTAATTCTTATGTTGGCGAAAGATATGCAGGTCGTTCAACAAGAACGCAAGTTACCAATGACAGCAGAAAATTAATCTTTATTAATGACTTTTACCAAATGGATGCAACAGTAGGATATACTTACAAAAAGTTAAGTATTCGAACAAAACTGAGCAATGTATTTAATGAGTTGAGCTACAATATTCATGATGATAACAGCTTAAACCCTATTGCACCAAGAAATTATTCAGTTGCTTTAAATTATACTTTTTAATATGATTTCACCATTAAAAGCCAGAAATATCCATAGAGATTTAGGGTATTTCTACATCGGATTGATTATTTCGTTTGCCTTTTCAGGAATATTGATGAACCACAGAGAAATGTGGCATCCTGAAAAATATACGGTTCAAACCAAAGCCATTTCGGTAAGCATTCCAAAAGACACCGAAATTACCGAAAAATATGCTGAGGAATTGGGAAAACAATTAAGTATAGATGATAAAATTCGCCGTCATAAAGTGAAAGACGATGAATTGAAAATTTCGTTTGAAAAAAACGATGTTGAAATCGATTTAAAAACAGGCAAAGGCGAAATTGTAACCTTTATAAAAACACCCATCATCAGCCAAACCATGAAATTGCACAAAAACACTTCCAATTGGTGGATTTATTACAGCGATATTTTTGGGTTGTCTTTAATTACTATTGCTATAACCGGCGCCATTATGATACCCGCAGGAAAATTTACGTTTAAAAAACGTGGTTGGAAACTGGCATTGGCAGGATTGATAGTGCCTTTATTGATTTTGATTTTTGTTTAAGGTTGAAGAAAGCTCCGATTTAGATTGGAGCTTTTTTTTGGTATATTTGTGTGAATTTATTGTAACAATAAACAAACTAGCAGGCATATTTACAAAACGAAAAATATTTTGGTTAATTAAAAAAATGTAGTACATTTGTACCAATCGAACTCGCCACGCTTCATTACTTAATTGTAACGCGTACCCAGGCGGGTCTTTTTTTTTAGATATATGGCAGATAAAAAAGACTACCCGAAAAAAATCATATCATTTGATAAGCAAATAGAACAACTTCTTGAAAGAGGTATGATAATTGAGGATGTTGACACTGCAAAAAAATTTCTTAGAAACATAAGTTACTTCAGATTACAAGGGTTTTGGTGGGAATTTCAAGTTGATAAAGACAATCATAAATTCAAAAAAAATACAACTTTCGAAAATGTAATTGACTTGTATACTTTTGACCGTAAACTGAGACTGTTAATATTTGATGCTTTAGAGAGAATTGAAATTTCACTAAGAACTAAAATGGTTTATTATTTATCCATAGAGACAGATCAATGGTGGTTTGAAGATAAGAATATATTTTTTAATGAAGATTTCTTTTTAGAGTCATTAGAAGATATTGATAAGGAATTAGGTCGGACCAAAGAAATTTTTATCGAAAGCCACTATGACAAATACGGAACTGAAAACAGACCTCCAGCATATAAAACTCTAGAAGTTTTATCCTTTGGTTGCTTATCTAAACTTTATAGCAATTTAAAAAATGAAATTGTTGCTAAAGATAGAATTGCAAAAGAATTCAACCTACCTAACCATAACTTTTTAAAAAGTTGGCTTCAATCATTTAATACTGTTCGTAATATTATAGCACATCATAGTAGATTGTGGAATAGGAATATTGACATTCCTCCAAAAAGTTTACACAAAACAGATTTTAAATTCATTCAAATACCCGATAATTTAAATTCATTATATCATTGCTTATCATGCATTGTCTTTGTTTTAAACAAAGTTTCTGAAGGACATACTGTCAAGGAGAAAATCATTGATTTATTAAATGATAATTCTTTTATTGATATTAAAGAAATGGGATTTCCTGAGAATTGGAAAGAACAACCTTTATGGGATTAATGCTACTGCTAACTGGCGTTTGGCAAAAGGCGAATTTTGAGTAAATTCAAATTTACATTTCGCAAGAAACTTTATCTTAAATCTCTATCCTTGAGATTTGAAAAACAAAAAAACCTCGCCTATTGCTAAACGAGGTTATATTTTATCTTCTTGCCTTAAAGTATTCTTCCAGATTGTCACAACTTGATAAATCACTAAAATAATCTGGATATGTCGTTTTAAGTTTTTTAAATCCGCTCATAACATTCTCTTTGGCATAATCTTCCATTCGCAAACACAATGCTTTGAACTTATCCGTTTTGGCTGTTTCATAAGCCAAATGATAATATTTTTGTGCTAAGTTTCCACTACGGTATTCAATTTCGTCAATATAAGATTGATCGTCATCCTCATCATAAAAGTTTGAAGTGGAATTATAACGGCGCATCATCCATGAGTTTCCATATTGTGTCATGCTTAAATAACAATTAGCAACCAAAAAATAGTAATAATCTCTATTCTTTGTTTTTGGGTTATTGGCAAGTTTCAAGTATTTAATCAAATGTTGTGTTACTGATAATTTGGTTACCACAAACTTTTCTACATGCGGAATAAAACTTTCTGTATGTTTTATATCATAAAAAGGATTTTCATCAAATGTATAATAATCGTCATATTTATCTCTTTCCCATGAATTATAATTGTCATTCCAATACTCATTCCCTAGCAATTTAAACGTTTTTTCAGCTAATGCTAATCTATTTTCTCTGATATATTTTGTACCTAATAAATCGGTTAAATAGTTTTTATCTTTAAGCAATTGACTATAAATAGTTTTGCTAAAATCATCATCCATTTTTGAATTCAATTTATTGATTACAATTTGTAATTCATTGGCACTATAAACAAAATCCAGATAATCAAAATACTCATAAAAATATTTCAAATTACCCGAAGTTTTTTGTCGATTACCTTGCCATTCGACTGTTTTGTTCATGTAATAAGAAGAATAATAATCTAAACTATTCACTTTATTCCCATAACCAATCAATGCCATAGCATCTGGAAGATTGTTTCTAAACTCTAATTCTCTTCCTATTGAAAATAAAAAACGCTCGTCAGTAAGGTTTTTTAAAATGATAGGTTTTGCTTCTTCTTTGATAATCGCTTTGCCTACTTCTTGATTAGAAATGATACACAACGCTTTAATTTTTTCAATTAGAGAAATTGATTTTTCGTTTGGATATTGCTTTTCAAACGCATCAATTTTATTCAAACAAGTTTGAAAATCTCTTGTCATAAAAAGCAACTCAATTTGTGCTGCTTTCCATAGTGACGCATCTTTAATTTTTGAATAGTCAACAGCGTTTACAAAATCTAAAACTTGTTGTGCATACAATCTATCTTTTTCTGAACGTTCACGAAGTTTTTCGGTTGAGTAAACTATACCTTGATTATCGTTCCACCAATAGGTAGAAAATTCTAAAGAAGGCAAATAGTTAGTATAATACGGTGTATAAATCCAATCTTCTATTTTATTAATTTCTCTTAACAACAGAAAATCTAAAATTCGGGATTTAGTGCTATTGGCATAAATCTCTTTTAAATAATCAAGATTGGGTTCTAATCGTTGCACGGAAGCATAAGCATAAACATTTGCAATTTCTTGCTTCGTTTTTGCGTTAGTCAATGCGTTTTGCAAATTAAATTGGTCATGAAAATAATAATAACACGCATATTTTTTCTCTGGTGAATACGCCATGATATTGGCAATATCAACACTGGCATTCTCATTTTTGAATGCGTTAAAATACAATGCCCAATAATAGAGATAATCTTTTTTGCCTTGCGCAAAATGTTTTTGAAAAAGAGTATTTATTAAATCTTGCTGACCGTTATAATAGGCAGTTCTAATGGTTAGAAAAGCATATTTTCGTTTTAAATAATTGCTTTTCTCCTTCTCTATTATCTGCTGCAACTTGTTTAAAAATGGTGAAATATCTACTCTTTTTGTTTCTCCTCTTTCCCAAGGATCATCATACTCAAAGTTATTTACGTCTTCACATTTTTTGGCAATTATGAGATATTGTATAACATTATCAAGTTTGTTATCATATAAATATTTCAAAAATTTATTTGAAGAATTCCTTGAAATATCGGTTAATTTATAGTTGTTTAAACATTCATTGATGTCTTCGATAGGTACTTTTTTATGTACATAATTGTACCAATCATCTACATTGGACTCGTATTGATTTTTATACTCATAATCGAAACCAAAAAGTGATGCATTATACCAAAAAGCACTAAAATCAGTATAATTAAAATACTCTGGCAAGAATAATGAATACCTCACATCTTCACCATAAGGTGAATAACCACAAGAAAAAACTTTACTAAAACTACTTAGTAAAAGCGTCGTAAAAACCAGATATTTCTTCATTGGAATATTGTGTAAAAGTGCTACTGTCTAAATCAAATAAACTGATGGTTGTGTTCTTGTCTAAGCTTACATTTTTTTTAATAATTGCAATCGCTTCGTTGATGGTACTTACCGAAATATCTTCACATTTTAATTGGTCACCAGCTTTTAAATAGGTTTGATAATTGATGCTGGTATCTTTTTCAACTTGATACCAAAGTGGTTTTACATTTTTTGCAAAACTTTTTACTTCTTTAGTACTCAAATTTACCAACTGCATAAAACGATTGTTCTGATACATTTGTGTCCAATAAAACGCAGGTAATGCAATATCTAAATGTATAGGATATGATTTTTTCTCATTGAGGTATTTTTTTAATTCATCAATGTCAAGAATAGAATTTTTGTCTTGTTGTGACAAGGGTTTTATCAAATTATAACACATCAAAGTAGCTTTATCTACAGGCGGAATTCCCATAATATCAGGATATTTGTATGGATACAATCGCAGCGTGCAACTCAATTCTTTTTTAGACAGTTCTTTAATTTTCTTTAATAAGTAAAAATATTTGTCTTTGGTTGATTTTGTCCAATCGCAATCAATTTGAATTTCGTCATAAGTAAATATTGCTTCTTTTCTTCCTGAATATTCTACTTCGGAGCTATATTTATTTATTAAGAAAACAATATTGTCGGCTAATTTATCTAAAGACTTTTCGTCATTATATTGAAATATTCCGTTTTTAATAAAGACTGTAGGTACAATTTTAACCGAATCCAATTCTTTAAAATCATAATAACTTGGTCTGTTTTTCTCAAAAGGAAAATTTCCTCGAGTTTCGCTATAATCTACTTCAAAAAGTTTGACATATAACTTTTTTACTTTTAGTTTTTTTATTTGACTAAGGTTTTCTTGACCAAGCGAATTTCCTTTCCAGTAGTAGAAAGCACGCTCAACATTTTCAACTTTATCTTCTTTTTTACAAGAAAAAAACAACGTTGAAAACAAGACAATAATTAAGATTTTTTTCATGGGATTACCTGTTTTGGCTATAACGTAAAATCGTATTAAAAATATATATTTCTAATCAATTATTTTCAAAAAAAACCTCGTCTATTTCTAAACGAGGTATATATAAAAAACACTTCGGCTGAGCTCAGTGTGACAACTGCTAACTGAGACTGTAAACTGTTTACTTTTTCAAAGGAATATTCGCCAAAATCTCAAGCAAAAACTTCCAGAATTTTTGTGAAGACGAAATACTGGCTCTTTCATCCGGGCTGTGTGCCCCATGGATGGTTGGTCCAAACGAAATCATATCCATTCCGGGATAATTTGTTCCTAAAATTCCACATTCTAAACCCGCATGACAAGCCACTACGTTTGGTTTTGTTCCGTTTTGCTTTTCGTAAATGTTTACCAAAACATCTAAAATTTCGGATTTTACATTGGGTGTCCAACCCGGATAACTTCCTGAAAAATCCACTTCGCAACCAAATAATTCATAAGCAGAACGTAACGCATTAGCCAAATCAAATTTTGAACTTTCAACTGATGAACGTGTTAAATTTTGAATAGAAATTTCGCCGTCTTTTACTAAAACTCTTGCAATGTTATTAGACGTTTCTACCAAATCTGCCATATCTGCACTCATTCTATAAACGCCATTGTGCGCTGCATAAATTGAACGAAGTAATCCTTCTTGAACGCCTAAATCCATTACTTTACTTGGCAAATCTGATTTTACAATTTCGATGGTCAAATTGGGTTCCATTGTTTTGAATTCAGCTTTGATGTCGTTGATTATTTCTTGCATGTCAAACACAAAAGCTTCGTCATACATACAAGCAATTATCACTTTGGCTACACTTTCACGCGGAATGGCATTGCGCAAACTTCCACCTGATATTTCACTAATTTGAAGTCCAAAATTCTCAAAACCGTCAAATAAAAGTCGGTTCATGATTTTGTTGGCATTACCCAAACCTTTGTGAATATCCATTCCTGAATGACCACCATTTAACCCTTTTACGGTGATGGTGTAACCTACAGAACCATCTGGAACTTCTTCTTCATTGTAACTTCTTGTTGCAGTAACATCAACGCCACCAGCACAACCTATGTCGATTTCGTCATCTTCTTCGGTATCCAAATTCAAAAGAATTTCTCCTTTTAAAATTCCGCCTTTTAGGTTTAAAGCACCAGTCATTCCTGTTTCTTCATCAATGGTAAACAATGCGTCTATTGCTGGATGTGGAATGTCTTTGCTTTCTAGAATTGCCATAATGGCTGCAACACCAAGACCATTATCGGCACCAAGAGTTGTACCTTTTGCTTTTACCCAATCACCATCAACATACATATCAATTCCTTGTGTAAGGAAATCGAAATTGGTATCGTTATTTTTTTGGTGAACCATATCCAAATGTCCTTGTAAGACAATCGTTTTACGGTTTTCCATTCCAGGAGTTGCAGGTTTGCGGATGATTACATTACGGATTTCATCTTCAAAGGTTTCAAATCCTAAACTGTTTCCGAAGTTTTTCATAAACTCAATCACTCGTTCTTCTTTTTTAGATGGACGAGGAACTGCGTTCAAATCGGCGAATTTGTTCCAAAGTGCTTTGGGTTCAAGGTTTCTAATTTCTTGGCTCATAATTTTGAGTATATTTCTAATATTGTATTTTTAAATTCAGGCAAATCATATTGAAGAACACTCCAAACTAGAGGAACATCAACGGCAAAGTATTCATGGATTAGTATGTTTCTTAAACCAACAATTTGTTTCCATTCCACATTTGAAAAATGTAATTTTATTTCATCAGAAAGATGGTTCGTAGCTTCACCAATAACCTCTAGTTGACGTACTGTAGCATCAACTAACATTTTATTGGAAACAAAATTATCATAAGAATTGTTTTGAATATAATCTTCAATTTGATGAATTGCTTCTAATATATGTTGAATTCTTACTTTATCCTTAGGATTTTGAAACATATATTATCTTTTTTTCTTTATCTACAATGGGTTTTAGATATTTTGATAAACCATTTGAAGAAACTAAATCAACAGGTTTTTTTAAAATATTTTCCAAATCAAACTTCATTTGAACAAATAAAAGCCCTATTCTTTTAGAGTAATCTAAATCAACTAAAATATCAATATCACTAGTATCATTAGCTTCATCTCTAACAACTGAACCAAAAACATAAGCTTTTAAAACAGGTTTTGTTTCAAAATATTTATTTATTTCGTTTATTTGTTTATTGTTTAATTGCATAAGCAAATATAATTATTCTTTTGTGCAAATAAAAATTGTAAAGACAAAATACATTCTTCCTTTATTTCTGCTTTTTCAGATAGTGTTTCTGAAAGTGATTGCTTTTTTCCCTGAAATTGTAGAACGTTTTTATAGCAATGGATTGTATATTTTTATCTCAAAAATAAACCGAACTATTTTTGGTTTTTTTAGTTTTTCTGTTGGTGATATTTTGTATGGAATACTCATTATTTATGGGATTTATTGGTTGTATAAAAACTGGAAAACACATTGGAAACAAAAACTTTTATCTATCATTAGTTTTGCATCTGTTTTTTATTTTTTGTTTCACTTTTTATGGGCATTGAATTATTATCGTGTTCCACTATTTGAAAAAATGAATATCAAGCGTGAATATACTGATGAAGAGTTGATTACTTTCACCGAAAAGTTGATAACTAAAACCAATGAAATTCAGTTTAAAATAACCAAAAATAAAAATGCTAAAGTAATTACTCCATATAGTCAAGAGGATATATTTGATCAATCGATTTTGGGTTATGATAACTTAGCAAAGCAATATTCTTTTTTTGAATATAAAATCAAAAGTCAGAAGAAATCGTTGTTTAGTTTGCCGCTAACTTATATGGGTTTTGGTGGTTATTTGAACCCATTTACTGGTGAAGCACAAGTAAATGACAAATTGCCTATGTATGGTTTTCCTAATGTAATTTGTCATGAAATGGCGCATCAAATAGGTTTCGGAAGCGAAAGTGAATGTAATTTCATAGGTTTTTTGGCTTGCGTGAATAACAATGATTTGTATTTCCAATATTCAGCAATGAGTAATGCGCTTCGCTATTGTTTGAGTAATGTTGGGATGAAAAATGAAAAAGAGTTTGAGCGATTAAAAAACAAAATCAACCTTGGAATAATAGAGAATTTTAAAGAAAGTGAATTGTTTTGGCAACAATATGACACTTTTATAGACAAAGGTTTTCATGCTTTTTATGATCAATATTTAAAAGCAAACCAACAAGAAGAAGGCATTGATAGTTATAGTAAATATGTTGACCTTCTAATTAACTACTACAAAATCAAAGGTTTATAAAACAACAATTGTTTTATTTTTATGTCTTAATCAAACCTTAAGAATCGTTTTTGTGACTTTGGCACACGTATTGGAATATCCATTTCAACAAAGAAATTTTGTTCGAAGATGCCGAAAATCGAAAGAGTAAGCAAAACACAAAAAACGATTTGATTATGAAAAAAATTACACTATTAGTAGCTACAATTTTACTGGCTGGAAATGTAGTGAATGCTACAGAGGTAATCAAAAATTCTGTAGAGGAAAGAAGAGGTCATTTTAACTTTGATGAACCTATATCATTTGTGGAAAGAGGAATTGAGTTTTTTGTTTTTCCAAACGGTGATTTCGATTTCAATACTCGTCCAGATGATAGCCAAGGCGACTATATGTTTAGAACTGCTGGAAAAAGAAGTACAACTGTTGCAAGCAGAAGACCAATAAATTATGGCGTGCTTATTGAGCATGATAGTTTTGGTAGAGTTAGACGAATAGGAAATACATTTATCAACTATGATGCAATGGATAGAGTGAGAAGAATTGGTAGTGTATATATGACTTACAACCGTTTTGCACTTACACAAATTGGTGGTATGCGAATAATATATGACCGTAGAGGTGAAATTGTTGATATGATTGGTAGTGTCAAAGGCTGGAGAAACGATGGTTATGCATACCACTACTCACCTACTACTTATTACTATGGTAATACAAACGGTTACAGCAACGATGATTACTACTACAGAAAAAATGATGATAAAGAATAGATTGGTTAGTTAATTGTTTTTGGTTGGTTACCTGAAACCCTGCAAAGTTTAAAACAATGCAGGGTTTTTTATTTATGAAAATAGTTTATCTTGCTAAGATAATTACAACTCAAATGAATAAAATTCTCATCTCATTTCTTTTTATAATTTTATTGACAAGTTTCAACAACCAAAATAAATTTGTTGAACCAACGGGAATTTACAAGCTTAACAATATTTATAAAAGAAATGGCGACGATTTTTATGGTTATATTGGAGAAATTAAAGTAGAAAAAATAAATGCAGAAAAGATAATAATGTCATTTTTTGTAAGTAAAGGCGCACCGAGTTATAATTCAGGCTCTTTTGTGGACACATTAATTTACTTGGATAACCGAGCAATCTATAGAGATCCTGAGTATGATTCAACCTGTAAAATAACTTTTGATTTTGACAAAAAGGGAATAACTGTTAAAGAGGAAACTGCCGACTATAATTTTGGTTGTGGATTTGGACATGGTGTTGTTGCTGACGGTTTTTACAAAAAAGTCTCAAAATAATTATAAAATTCAATAAATGCAAAGAGAGCTTATTCAAAGAAGAGGTTTCTCAAAAAGAGAAGCCAAAATATTGGAAACAAAAGTTGTCTATAAGTCAACATTGTTTGGGAGAGTCACCGAAGTTTCAATTCTATATGAAGATTTAACAAGAAACAAAGAGACTTATCTTTTGAATAGAAAAAACTTTTTCATTCCAGTAATAGCTATTGGTTTTTTGTCTTTTTCAACTTTTATATATAGGAATGACAAAGAATTTCAAAATGACATGGGAAGTTACCAATGGATATTTTGGGGAGTTTTATTTATAATTTCAACTATTATATATCTGCTAAGTATAGAAAAACTGTGGAAAATAAAAACTCAATACAATACTTATCTTTTTTTCTTTAAAAGTATTCCAAATAAAAAAACAGTTGATGATTTTATAGAAACTCTTTTTGAAGTTCGTGACAATTATCTCAGAGAGACTTATTTTCAAAAACCTAGCAAGAACTTATCTTTCGAATCTCAAAAGAAAAATCTACAAAAGTTACGGCAGAATGAAGTAATTTCGGGCAATGAATTTAAAAACGCAATGCAAGAGTTAGAGGCAATGTTTAATTATGAACAAAGAAAAATTGGTTTTAATTGAAAGCTCATTATATAGAAGACATTTAGATAATGTGTTTTGTTAATCTAAAGTCTTTTTATATTTTCTTTATCTTTAACAAGAAGATAATGTCTTCCACCAACAAAAAACTATAATTAATGAAATTTACAAATTTAGAACGATTGCTACCTTTTGGATATTTGATACTCGTTATCCTTGGAATAGTGAAGGAAAGTGTTTTTTATTATTTCATTGGGGTTAATATTTTGAAATATTCTAACCTTATGGATGTGTTGATTAGCCCTATCTCTGACCTTACATCGTATCCCATTGTTTTGGGTGCTTTTTCGTTTTACGTATTGATGCTTTACTTCTATTTCATATACATTTCGAAAAAAACAGATAAGAAATGGGTACATAAACTATTGAAAACTGAAAACTTATCTGAACCATTAACTGATGAGGAAATCAAAATAAGACTAGGTAATAAGTTTCTTTCAGTAACTGCATTTGGAATTATGACTTTTTTTCTGGGAATAGGAATTGGCAATGGTAAGAAAGTTTCGGATGCAATCAACTCTAATAAATTGATTTACAGACATTCCATTACTTTTAGTTCTAGCAAAACAAAACGTGTTTACTTGATAGGTACCAATAGTGCAAATATTTTTTATGTAGAAAAAGGAAGTAAAAATGTGAAAATTTCTCCCGTTGGTGCAATAGAAAGTATAGAGTTTTTAAAAGTGAAAAAGTGATTTTAATATATAGCTTATGAAAAATATTTTATCCTTAGCTTTAATACTAACTTACCTAGTTGGTTTTTCGCAAACTCCTAATCCCAATATTTATCAAACTTGGTATTTGTATGATATGTTTTCGACAGATGACAATATTCATAATCCTGTTTCGAATGTAACGCCTGCAATTTCGCCACAAATAACTTTTACTGAAAGCATGGAAATCAACGGAATTGGAGCATGTAATTCTTTTTTTGGAAATTATAATACGCCGTTTGCTGATATGATAGGGTTCAGTAATTTCTCTGCTACTTTATCTCTTTGCGAAAACTCTCAGCAAACTTCCTATGAAGGTGCTTTTTTTGGGTTGCTTCAAAACGATGTATTACAACAATACACTATTAACGGAGAAGGAAACAATATGGGATTGGTTATTTCTACTCCATTATTTT
>Ga0116175_1002106_pt1 | contig 12316 bp, 8 predicted proteins | sample AD_UKC125_MetaG_FD_89802 | JGI IMG/M metagenome (GOLD analysis project Ga0116175, IMG submission 89802) | Active sludge microbial communities of municipal wastewater-treating anaerobic digesters from USA - AD_UKC125_MetaG | ecosystem: Engineered > Bioreactor > Anaerobic > Digestate | place: USA... | reverse complement strand
GACCCGCAGGCCGGCGTCGAGGCCACGCCGGATCTCGAACACCTCCCGGGCCTCCGATGCGCGGGAGAAGGCCACGAGGACGGTGCTGGCCCGGGCGCGTGCGGCTTCGGCGACCAGGTCGGTACTCAGCAGGTCAGGAACGCGGTCCACGAGATCGAGTCCGTACTCGGGATTGTCCTGGGCCATCTCGCTGATGGCATCGGCGATGACGCCACCCCCGACCAGCAGCAGCCGCTCACGCGCGACATCGTTGCGGCGCAGATCACGCAGCAACACGTAGACCGGCATGCGCACGAACAGCAGGACGATGCCGGCGAACGACACCCAGACCACGTCGTCGATGGAGATGTTGAACAAGGGCATGGCGGCCATGAATGCGAAGACCCCGGAGGCGACAAAGCCGGCGATCAAGGCCTTGGGCATCTCGTCCAGCGCGCTGAGCTGGAACCTGGCCCGGTACAGCCCCGCCTGCCACCGGAAGATCAGCAGAATCGCCAGACCGAGGATGTCATAGCCAATCGTCACCGGATCCCAAACCACCGTGAACAGGATCAGGAATGCCGCGTCCGACGCCATGAGCAGAAAGCGCTGCCGACGCGCTGACAGCCGCATCGCGGGTGCGTGCACCTTCACTGTTGCCATCGAAACCATGAGGAGCCTCCCGAGACCATCCGTCTACGGAGAGCATCGACAGACATGTGCTCGGGCTTTACGGCGTTATGCAGGAAGTTCGGCATCTCTTCCGCCACGTCGCAGGCGGGCGACCACGATCCCGACGACCAGTGCGAAACCGGCGGCCAGCACGAACGAGACCGCGTATAGCAGTTTCGAGGAGACCCCGGCTGGCGCGTCACTGAGGTCGGCGTCGGAGACGGCGGTGGCCACGAGGTAGGGATCGACCTTGGCTTTGGCCACCACCTGGTCGACGAGCGATTGATTGGCAACCTGCGCGGCGGCGGGATCCGCGAGTTCCGTTTGGATCGTCATGTTCAGGGTCAGCGGAGGGATCTCGACGTTGAGACCGGAGCGCAGGTCACTGGCTGTGACGCCCGCGGCGGCGGCGGCCACATCCACGGAACTACCGGAGACAACGAACTCCGGGTACGTCTGGATCAACAGCGAGATGAGGTCGCGGCCGTCGGCCCGGCCGGGCTGGGGCTGGAACGCCACTACGGAATTCGACGCGTACCGGACCGGCATTGAGGACACGTACCAGAAAAGGGCACCGCCGATCACGAGGAAAGCGACGAGCATGGCAGGCCACTGCCGGAGGACATCACGAGCGTCCACGTGGTGATTCTGCGGATTCTGGGCCACCCTTCGAGCCTACTGGGAATCTGCGGATGATCAGCAGCTTCGGTCATCGTTGCGCCGGTCGAGATCACCTGACTACCGGCAAGAATGTCGGGCCGACATCGAAGTCCGAAGATCCACCCAACTTCTCAGCCGGCAAAACAATCTTGAACCTCCCTAGGATTCACCCAAACGAGTTAACCCACAGATGCGATGTCAAGCCCGACGCGGGGGAGGACGAACTCATAGTCATGGGAACGAATCTGAGTCGCAAAGCACTGTGGATCGCAGTCGTGCTGGCACTGTTCTCGGCGATGGCCGCAGGTCCCGCCTCAGCAGCCGGCTCCGGAGGCGGCGCGAAGAAACTCCCCAGCAGCCGCTCCGGCTCGACTCTGTCCGCCACGACGAACCCCCTGCCCGAGTTCGGTACCCAATTCCACGGCATGTGGTCCTCCTACACCGACACCCAGCGGGCGATGGTCCTCGACACCCTGAAGGCGAACGGTGTGACGACGGTCCGCCTGGACGTCTCGTGGGCGATGCTCAATCCGACCAGCGCGTCGTGGGACACATGGGGCACGAACTTCGTGACGCGCGTTCTCAAGATGATCACCGATCGGGGCATGAAGCCGATGGTGATGGTCTGGCTCACTCCCAAGTGGGTGAGTGGGACCAGCGATGACCGCGTGCCGCCGCAGACCACCACCCAGCTGGCCCGGTGGGAGACCTTCAACCGCCAGCTCGCCGCGAAGTTCCCGCAGGTGACCAACTGGGAGATCTGGAACGAGCCCAATCACAACGACTTCATGCGTGGGGCAAGTGCCTCCGTTTATGCCAAGGTGCTTGCCCGCGGCTACCGCGGCATCAAGGCGGGCAATCCCAATGCCCGCGTCATCTTCGCCGGCACCCAGTTCGTTGACACCCCATGGATCACCAAAGCGCTCAAGGCCGGCGCCAAGGGCAAGTACGACATCATGGGCGTCCACCCGTACATGGCGGTGGGCAACCTCTCCCCCGACAGCCCCGACACCGACGGCATCTGGCGGTTGCGTCACATCCCGAGCCTGCGCAGCGCGATGCTGGCCGTGGGTGACAACAAGCCGATGTGGTTCACCGAGTTCGGATGGCGGGTGGGTTCCACCGGCACCGCGAACTGGCAGCTCGGCGTCGACGAGGCCACACAGGCGAAGTACCTGGCCACGACCTTGCGGATCGTGCGTGAGGAGTACCCCTACGTGACCAGTGTCTACTGGTACCGCGAGTTGGCCGACAACAACTCATCGACGTCCAGCGGATACGGCCTCATCCAGCCCGATGGCACTGTGAAGCCCGCCCTGGCGCAGATACCCGCGATCTACGCCGCGGGCTGACCGCTCGAGCACCCATCGGCTCACTGCCCGCTGCTACGGTCAAGCCAGCATTCGGGTGATCAGCGATGCGGGTCCGGTTCCCCCGCGGGACTGGTACCCAACGGTAGGCTCACCGATGCGGGGGTGGGGAGGAGAGGGCAGTGGGATTCGACACCCGCACTCCTGCACTTCTGCTCATGATCGGCGACCACACGTGGGACTACGGTGCGCTGGCTACAGCGCGAACCTTGGGCCGGGTGGGGGTGCCGGTCTATGTCGCCCTTGCGGACCGGACCAATCCCGTCGTCGCCTCGAAGTATGTGACAGCGGCACTGCCGTGGCTGACGACCGGGGCGGAGTCTGATGATGATCTGGTCGTTGGCATCCGCGGCATCTGTGAACAAATCGGCCGGCCAGCAGTCGCGATCGCCGGGGATGACGAGGCCGCGGTGGTATTGGCCCGCCGGCGCGCAGACCTCGATGATGTTCTCCTCCTACCCGCCGTGGACCCCGACCTGCCCGGTCGACTCGCGGGCAAGGCTGCCCTGACCCAATTGTGCTCGGCGACCGGCACCCCGACGCCGGCCGCCATCTCACCCCGAAGTGTGGCTCAGTTGCACGAGTTCGCGGCAGCCGCTCAATTCCCCCTGGTGGTGAAGAACCCGGAACCCTTCAGTCGACTCGTGGACCGTGCGGTGCCTACCACCACGAAGGTGGACGACGCCGCAGCCCTCTTCGCAGTCCTGGCGCAGTGGCAACCCGGCACGCCCCTGCTGGTACAGGAGTTCCTGCCCCAGCAGACCAGCCAGGACTGGTACGTCGCTGCGGTCCTCACCGACGACCACGAGCCGGCTGTGGCCTTCTCAGGTGTCAAGCTGCGAGCCTTCCCGGACGCCACGGGTGTGGGCACGCTCTCGGAATCGCGTTATAACGCGGACCTGGTAGATCAGGCGATGCGGTTCTGCCGCGACATCGGCTACGCCGGCGTGTGCGACATGGACTGGCGACTGGATGAGCGGGACGGTGTGTTCAAACTGCTGGACTTCAACCCCCGCCGAGGAGCGCAGTTCTCGACCTTCCGGTCCACGGCTGGCGTGGATGTTGTGCGGGCACTGCATCTGGTGATGACCGATCGGCCCATCCCGCCCGGTCGGGAGATCGACGGCATCCGCCACGTGGTGGGCGTCCTGGACCAGCGGGCCTACCTCCAGCGACGTTCCCTGCCCGACGAACCCCGACCGCTGCAGGGATGCGCGGCGCAACGGGCGTGGTGGGCCACTGATGACCCAGCTCCTGGGCTGCGGTTCGCCGCCCAGCTCGGTCCATGGGGCAGGCTGGCGCGTTCGGTCCGGCCGCCGGTGATCTCCGCGAGCACTGACTGGCGCCGAGCGGTGCACACTGACCCCGCACCCGTCCCCTTCGACAAGCCGGGTCCGCCGAGGCCGGTGCAGCGGTGGCGCGCCACGATGACCGTCGACGGCGCTCAGGTCCCTGTGTTGGTGGCCGTCGCGATCGGCGAGGAGGCCACCCGGAGGGTCAAGCATGAATGCACTGCTCGATCATGGGCGACCGAGAATGGGATCACAGTCCCGGAAGTCCTGGCCGAGGGCCCGGACTGGATGGCAAGTCAACTGGTGGAGCTCACGGACAGTGAGGGTACGGAGTACGTTGATGCGGGCCTGCGGGCAGCAGCACTGATCCGGGCCGCTGGCGACCCGCCCCCGGCCGCTGTGTCGGCCTGGGAGGGGTCGAGCCGCAATCGTGCCCAGCGACTGGTGCGGGCCCTCATCGGGCACCTGCCTCTGAGGGAGTTCTTCAGGGTCCGCGCCGAGGCAGCGAACCTCCCGGCAGAGGTGTGGGTGCACGGCGACTTCAGCAGTTCCAACGTGATGAACAGCGACACCGGGATCCGGGTCATCGACTGGGAGTTCGCAGGTCCGGGGGTCTGGGGCACCGACGAGATCCGCCTGTGGTCGACGATGGAGCGACTGGCTGATCGGGAACGGCTGATGACGCACTTCATCGATGATCTTCCCCGCGACCGACGGCGCGATACGGGCATTCTGCTGCACTGGTTGGCGCTACGACAACTGGCGGAGAACCTCGCAGCCCCCCGGCGCTATCAGAATCCCGAGAACATCGCGCTGGGTCACGTGACGTTGGCGGAAGCACGTTTGTGGCGCGCGCGGTTGAGCACGTAGCAGCCAACTCAGGCCGGTGCGGCCTTCTCCCTGCGCACCAGCGCCAGCACGCCGTTGACAGCCCCAGGATCCACCAGTTTGCCCACCCCGAACCACACGGCCAGGTACAGGACCCCAGCCAGCGGCGCAGCGAGGATGATGGGCGCGATGCCCAACAGGACGGGGACCATCGCCAGGCCGGCGATGGGCAGATGGATTGCGGGGCGCCACAGTGAAATGCCCTCGAAACTGCGCCAGACGGTGACCAGCAGGACGCTACTCTGCACGACGATGGTGGCCATGGTCGCGAACGCCGCCCCCGACGACCCGTAGAGCGGGATGAGCCACAGGTTGAGGCCGACGTTCACCACCAGCGCCACCAGCGAGGCGATGAGCACCGTGTTGTTGTGCCCGCGGGCGATCGAGGCCGATGCGGACAGGTACTGCACGGTGTACGGGATCAACGCCAGCCCCAACCAGGCGGTGGCCGCAGCGGAGCCCACCTCGTACTCCGCCCCGAAGAGCAGGGCCGCGAGCGCGCCACCGCTGACGATCATCACGACGGTATAGGGAGTCATCACCGACAAGGCAGTGCTTACGGCCACCTCGTACGTCTTGCGGGCGCTCTTGGCCGTGGACGCGGAGGCGATCTCAGGAGCGGCCACCCGCGCCACCGACCAGATGATGAACAGCACGGTCTCGAACAGCTTGTAGGCCACCGCGTAGTAGCCGACCTCGGCAACCGAGGCGAGGCTGCCCAGCATCACTGTGTCGATGCGGAACACGGCCATGTTCACGACCGTGAAGATGCCGAGGATCCGCGACTCCCACAGAAGCCATTTCATGGTGGGCCAGTTGACATGGCGCCAACGAATCGGCGCCCCGAGCCGGCCGGAGACCCGGATCATCCACAGCACGCCGAGAATGGTGCCGATGCAGTAGGCCGCGGAGAACGCCAGCAGCCCACCACCGGCCAGCAGGACACCGACCGCCAGGGTGGCTGTGATGAGCCGCTGCACCACCATGTGTTTGGAGTACATGGTCAGTTTCCGCAGGGCCGCAGCAGCCGCACGCACGGAGTCGTTGACGGTGTCCACCAGGCACGCCACGGTGATGAGGAACATGACAGCCGGCGTACTCTCGGAGTCTCCCCACGTGGCAACCATCACGATGGCCAGGGCGACCAGTCCCATCACCGTTCGCATCGCCAGGATGTTGACCAACGTGCCGGGAACCGTGTCGGGGTGTTTGCTCCCCTCCCGGACCTGGATCATGTCGAAGCCCCAGACCACGAACGAGTTGGCCAGCATCCCGATGGCGAAGGCCCAGGAGAAGACCCCGAAGTCGTCGACGCCGAGTTCCCGGGCGGCCAGGGCGAACATGACGAAGGAGGCCGCCTTGCCGGCCAGCTCGGCTATGGCCAGCGCCCCGACTGCTTTGGCCGACGACTTGGCCTTGCCGGTGTCGGGCTCCTCGGCGCTCACCGATCAGGCCTTGCATCAACCGGTGACCAGCCGGGGCCGCGCTGCTCCACCATGCCTCGAGCCTAGTGACCTGCGGCCGGCGATTCCTCCAGGTCGCGGATACCTGGCCGGCCCGCGACCACACCGCACAGCCGGACCGGTGGGATAGTGTCGAGTCGGCAGTGTGGGCGTGGATGGCTGCCCGGAGCTGCCCGATCGACCGGGGAGGAGCACCGTGACCCGACGCACGATTGTCATCGCAGCGCTGGTACTCGCTGCGGTGATGACAGCGGGGGCGGTTGCGGCCCTCGTGCTGCGCAGCGGCTCCGATGACGGGACCGTGCTGCTGCCCGCCGGGGCCGAATGGCGCTACAACGACTCCGGTGACGACCTGGGCATCGCCTGGCGGCAGGCGGACTTCGACGACACCACCTGGGCGCAGGGGCCAGCCCCCTTGGGCTACGGGCAGGAGGTTTCGACCGAGGTCTCCTACGGTCCCGACGACCAGGACAAACACCTGACCACGTACTTCCGGACCTCATTCGAACTGCCCGACAGACCAGCGGGCATCGAGTTGCGAGTGCGACGCGATGATGGGGCGGTCGTCTACATCAATGGCACCGAGGTTCTGCGCTCCGGGATGCCCACGGGAGATGTCGCTGCCACAACGGCTGCGGACTACGCCCAAGATGACGGCGAGACTTGGATAGAGGCCGAACTGCCCGGATCGGTGGTAGCCCCTGGAACCAACGTGGTCGCGGTGGAGCTCCACCAGACGAAGCCTGATTCCAGCGATCTCCTCTTCGACATGGAGATCCTGAGTCTGGATCAAGCCCCCGCTGTGGCCGACCCACCACCGGCCAACGCCACGCGGGTCATCGCCGGGGGTGACATCGGCGAATGCGGCGGGGCGGCGCCCGAGACGGCGGAACTGCTCGAACAGGTGCAGGGCTCTTTCCTTGCTCTGGGCGACATCGCCTACCCGAAGGGTGCCCCAGAGGACTACGCCAAGTGCTATGACCCGTACTACGGCCCGTATAAGGACCGGACCTTGCCGGTTCCCGGCAACCACGACTACATGACCGAGGATGGTCTGCCTTACTTCGAGTACTTCGGGCCCACAGCTGGCAGTCAGGATCAATCGTGGTACTCCCGCGACGTCGGTGACTGGCATATCGTCTTCTTGAACTCCAACTGTGAGTTCATCGGTGGGTGCGACGAGCAGTCGGCGCAGTACCGCTGGCTGACAGATGACCTGGCGGCCGCGCAGTCAAAGTGCGTGGCAGCGGTCTGGCACCACCCGCGCTACAGCAGCAGCGAGTACGGCGACAACGAGGACGTGGCGCCGATGTTCAATGCTCTTGTCGAAGCGGGGGGCGACCTGGTCCTCAACGGCCACGCGCACTTCTATGAGCGCTATCCGCGCATGAGCGGCGATGGTCAAACCGCGGAATCTGGCATGAGGGAGTTCATCGTGGGCACCGGCGGGGCGAACCTGTACCCATTCGCGACCGTGAACCCCGCGTCGGAGGTTCGGTGGAACCAGGGCCACGGGCTGCTGCAGCTCGATCTCAAGTCGGATGGCTATGCGTGGCGTTATCTGCCCACCGACACCGGCGTTGTGGTCGACAGCGGCACCGACAGCTGCTGAGGCGGGCACCAGAACGCTGCGGACCTGTGCCCGGTAAGGCATTCTGTGTGTGGGCAGCATCGGCTCTTGCGGGTATCGAGCCGGCGCCGCCGCATGGGGAAGCGGTGAGTCGCTCGATGAAGGAGTTCTGATGACGCCAGAAGTAGTCATTCTTGATCCCTACCGGCCGTATGCCCACATGTTGATACAGCGCCTGTACGAGCGCCACGGCATTCGCACTGTCTGCTTGCACAGCGGCTGGCGGGAACGGTTGCTGTTGGAGGGTCGTTTCGCGGTGCTGCGCTCCAAAGCGGTGTCGGCCCATTACATGGTGGATGACCTCGATTGGAGGACCATCGCTCGCCGATTGGCCAAGCACCATTCCATCGTTGGGGTGCTGCCGTACGAGGAGGGCATGGTCCGGCCCCTGACCATCATCGCCGAAGAACTGGGCCTGTCCTGGTCGCAGCCGCAGGTCCAGTACGCCTTCCGTGACAAGTTCGCCCTCAAACGTCTCGTCAAGGAGAATGCCCCGGGCGTCCGACTGAACGCATTTGCTCGTGTCCGAACCGTCGATGACGTGCACAGCGTGGTGCTGGCGCACGACCTGCAGCGCTACGTCCTCAAGCCGAACTCGGGCAGTGGCAACCAGAACGTCGCGTTCTTCGACCACGATGCGAGCTCGCGTGAGGTCAGCGACTATCTGGCCAACGTGGGGTGTGACGTGCTCATGGAGGAATACGTCACAGGCCCGGAGTTCTGGGTGAACGGCCAGATGGACGCCGATGGAGTGCCAACCGTTGTGGGGATCGGCCGGTACTACCGGATCCACGACAATGGTGTGGAGAACCTCGAGGTGGGCTCTTACTCAGTGCAGCCCAGCGACCCCCTGTTCGCCCCTCTACGTGACTACGCCGAATCAGTCATGACTGCGACGGGCCTGCGCCGCTCCCCGTTCCACCTTGAGGCGATCGTGGACGAGCAGGGGCCGTGTCTGGTCGAGGTGGCGGCGCGGCTCTGCGGCGAACTCGGGACGTTGCTCGACATGCGCCATCACGGCCCCCAACTCAACCTCATCGACATAGCCGCCCACTACTACGTCAGCGATCGCCCGCTTGGCCCGCTCCCTCTCGACTGGGCCCGAGTCTCGCGATCGTGGGTGGCCACCGCCACAGGGGTCAGCCGCCACGATCAGCGACTCGTCAGGGTGGAAGGAGTCGGCGAGGTGGAGCAGTCGTCGTCGTTCCTGTTCTGGATCAAGCAGCCGGCGGCCGGCGACTTCGTCCACAGAACGACCAGTTTGACCACCAGGGCTTGGGCGGCCGCCGTAGGGGGAGGCCAACAGACAGACCCCCGCCACGCGATCGACACCGTGCGGGCCACGATTCGCCTGCATGGCACCGGCGATGGCGAGTTGGACCTGCGCCAGAGGTGGCCGATGTACCGAGGAGTGGCGGGGAAGATCTGGGCGTCGCGACCCCGGCCCTACGAGGCCAAGGCGTTGCTGCGCCCACTTCTGTGACCAAGCAGGATGCGCGACCCGACAACACCTGCACCATGGGTTCCCCGACCGGCCACAATGGAGCTGTGTATCGAGTGCTGATCGTCTCCCCCTACGGCACGACTGCGGGGGGTGCCGAGCAGTGGCTGTTGGGCATCCTGGGCACCGGTGCCCTATCCCAGGCTGGCTGGGGGACCGATGCAATCGTCATGCAGCAGGGGCCATTGCAGGAGGCGCTGCGCCAAGAACACGTCACAGCAATTACCTTGCCGATCCCGGCATCCCCGGCTGGCATCGCCCGCCGGGTGCCAGCACTGCGCCGGGCGATCCTGGCCCGGGATCCGTCAGTGGTGGTGGCCAACGGAGTGAAGGCACAACTGGCGGTCAGCATGGCATTGGCGGGTACGGGTATTCCGACTGTGTGGGTGAAGCACGATCACAGCTACGACAGCACACTTGCCCCGGTGCTGGGCCGCTCCGCCACCCTCGTGGTGCCGACTGCGCTGGAGGTGGGCCTGGCCACCGGCCGCACGGACCTCATCGTCATCGAACCTCCGCGACCCCCCGAGCCGCTGCCCGCGGCGCAAGCGCGTCACGCGCTGATTGCCCACGGGTGGACCCAGAGTACGCGGCTCACGCTGGGCATGATCACCCGTCTCGTACCGTACAAGGGGGTCGATCTGGCGATCGAGGCACTCGCCGACGATCGGTGCCAGGACTGGGAACTCGTCGTGGTCGGCGGGGATGATCCAGCGACGCCTGATGAGAGCCAACGGCTGACCACCCTGGCCGCCGGTCTGGGCATCGCGGAGCGGGTTTCCCTGGTTGGCCCGATCACTGCCGCCGGGCAGCTGCTGACCGCCGTGGACGCCGTCGCCGTGCTGACCAGGCCGGGTCAGGCGGGCGCACCGACCAAGGAGGGCTACGGCATCGTAGCCTCCGAGGCGATGCTTGCCGGAGTGCCGGTCGTGGTGGCGCAAGAGGGCCCGATCTCGCGGCGTTTGAACACCCCGACGGGTCCCGCCGGACTCACCCTGCCCCGCCCAGATGCGGCGGCACTTGCTGATGCCCTGTACACCCTCAGTGAAGACAGCGTCCGCACGAAGATGGGTAAGCGCGGCATCGCGGCTGGTGAAGCGCTACCGACCCAGGACGATGTCGCTCGGCAGTTTCTGGACGTCATCACCGTGGCGGCCGAACTATGAGCGTGCTACTGCCGTTCCTGCTACTGATCGCCGTGGTGGGGTTCGGGCTGGTTCTGTGGCGGCCGTACCTCACCGTGGTGATGTTCGGCCTGCTGGCACCGCTGGGACTCACGCAACTACCCGCTTCCCTCGACGTGATCACGGTGCTGTCGCTGCTGGTCGTGGGAGCGGCGCTGTGGAATCAGCTCACCCGGGGTGCCAGCCTCATCCCGCAGAGTCCGGCGGCCATAGCCGCAGTGGTGTGGTCACTGGGCATCCTCGGGTCGGTGGCTTTCAGCTCTGACTTGGGGCGGGCGGCCGTGCTGGGCACCTGGCAAATCCTCGCGGCCTGGCTGGCGGTGGCCATTGCCTCGCTGGTGGACACCCAGGAGCGTCTACGCGCGGTGCTGGTCGCCGTACTGATCGGGGCGATCATCGTGACCGCCACCGGTCTGTCCGGAGGTTTCAACCAGTCCGGGGTCTTCAACGGCTCCATCGTCGACAACCGAGCCATGGGTGTGTTTTCGCAACCCAACGAATACGGTCTGTACAGCGCGATGATCTGGGCCTTCTCATTGGGGATGGCATGTCTGTGCCGAGGATGGCTACAACTGCTCGCCGGAGTGTGTTCGGTGGTCAGCCTCGCTGGTCTGGCCGCATCGTTCTCACGCGGATCCTGGCTCGGTGCCGTCGTCGCAGCGATCGTGATGGCGGCCCTCATCCCGTTGACCCGTCGCCCGCAGGCCATCGCGATCACCGCGGCTGTCACCACGCTCGGGGCTTCGTTGGTTCTCATCCCCTACTGGCAGTTGCCTGGCCTGTTGATGTCACGGTTCCTGAGTATCTTCAGCGGGGAGTCGAACCCCTACGACAACCGGCCAGCGTTACTGGCAGAGGGTCTGCGGCAGTGGGGTGAAGCCCCAGTCTTCGGCATCGGACCGAACATGTATCCCATCGAATCCCAGACGATCAACTCCGGGACACGCACCCTGCAGGGCCAACATGCCCACAACCTCATCGTCACGATGGGTGCCGAACAGGGCATCGTCGGCCTGATCGCATTGGGACTGTTCGTCACCGCCATCGTGCAGGCAGTGCGGATGGCCCGCCGGATCGCAGTTCCCCGGACCGGATCACGGCCGCGCCACATTCCCCTCGGCACTGCCGTCACGCTGGCGGCCATGGGTGGCCTGGTCAGCCTCGCGGCGGCCGGGCTGGTCGACTATCCGTTGCGCAACGCCCTCACCCGATCCACCACCTGGATGCTTGTGGGCCTGCTGCTCGCCGGCCAGCGCGTGGTGCGCCGTCAGGAGGAAGCGAGGTCGGCGCAGGCAGTGGCTGGCGAGCAGGTCAGCACCGTGTAGACGGGTTTGGCCGTGTTGTCCGCGCGCAGGATCCCGAACCCGTTCTGATGGACGTCGACATCGGTGAAGTCCCGATCGCGATAGACGAACGCCGCCGCAACCTGTGAGATGGAAGCGAAGTAGGCCAACATCCCGGCCGTATAGCGCGCTTGCTCCTGCTCACTCACACCGGCCTGCCATGCCGGCAGCGTTGCGTCGTCGGGATGGACGGAGTAACCAAACTCCGTGACCCAGATGGGCGAATCAGGGTCACCACGCCGGGCTTTGTACCGGACGAGCCAATCGAGGTTGCAGCCGCTGTCCACGCGGTAAGCGCACTCATCCGGTGGGAGATCACCCACAACTGGATAGG
>Ga0116175_1002104_pt1 | contig 12316 bp, 7 predicted proteins | sample AD_UKC125_MetaG_FD_89802 | JGI IMG/M metagenome (GOLD analysis project Ga0116175, IMG submission 89802) | Active sludge microbial communities of municipal wastewater-treating anaerobic digesters from USA - AD_UKC125_MetaG | ecosystem: Engineered > Bioreactor > Anaerobic > Digestate | place: USA... | reverse complement strand
GAGTTCGCGGCCGAGCATCGGGAAAATACCTCCGCCCAACCGACTACCGAAGAATGTCTTTAACAGCGTAACCCAAGGACTTTTACTAAAACGACCTTGGCACTAAAACCGGGGGCACCTCAGATGTTGCCCCCGAAATCTTTGCTTCGGACAAAAGTATTAGCGTCGCCAAAGGTGGCGAAATGCTCTACAACTACACCTACGGAATAAACGATTGTGCCGCCAGGCTTTTGTCGCTTGCGTATTTCGTGGCACGTAATGCAGGTAGACATACCGTCGAACCAGGCGATATCGAACGTGCCTATGCCTCGGCTGATTACCTCTATTTTCGTCAAGATGTTGAATTGTTGAAAAGCCAGGACGTCCAGGAGAAAAGTTTACGCAGCGACCTATGGTGCGATCACTATTTTGAGAGCCTGCAGGCGTACAAGGCTTCCGAGCAGAGTCAAAAAGTGATTCCTGCAAGCGGTGCCATCGACGAATTTACGCGCCGAGAAGAGGAAAAACTCTTGATCGCGGGTTTGAATAGAGAAGAGCGACTTGAGGCCGAAGCAAAGCTCGCAGAAATTGAACGGGCAAGTGGCACAGGGAAGGTGCTCAGAATGAGTCGTCCCAAAGCAACAAAAGAAGCCCTTCTGAAAGGATACCGAGACCTGTAACTGAGAGGATAAGAATGGAGAGCGAAACTATTCAGCATGTTTAGGGATGTCGAAGCCAAATCGCCACTGGTACGATGGGACCTGCTCAAGACCGGGAGAGGCTTGAATGTCTGAGGGAAAGAAAGAAAAAGGTCTGTCGCCATCGGATTTTATGCGGCAGTTGCATCCTGAGTTCTACTCAGACAGTAGTGATCGTACGGCCTATTTGCTCGATGCAGTCACGCTTGGGTATTGCCTCGAAACCATCACTGCTCGCAACCAAACCCATGATTTCGAGATTTTTTGCCGCAAGCTATGCGAGCGCACGATTTGCCCCAACCTGAAACCTGCCACCGGGCCAGAGGGTGGCGGGGACAGCAAGGCCGATACCGAAACTATTCCGATTGCTGACGAGAACGCAACTCTTACCTATGTGGGCGAACCCAATGCCGGTAAGGAGCGCTGGGCGTTCGCCTTCAGCGCAAAGAAAACGTGGGCGGACAAGGCTCGCAAAGACGTTGCAGGCATCGTGGAGACGCAACGTGGCTATCAGAAAATCTATTGCGTTACTGCGCAGTTTGCTCGTGCGAAGGACCGCGCTCGGGTCGAGGACGAACTCACTAAGAAATATGGTCTGACCGTCACTATTCTTGACCGAAGCTGGATTGTGGAGCAGGTGGTCAGCGGTGACCACAGAGACCTCGCATTTAACTATCTCGGTGTTGGGCAGGAGGTCGCGGACACGCGTCGACTGGGGCCGGCGGACTATTCTCGTTCCCAGCAACTTGAAGATATTGAGAAAGCGCTGGGTAATCCAGATGCATTTGCCGGGATGGAAATGCAGCGCGTCACAGAGGCCCTAGTTGCAGCCAAGCTTTCGCGTAACCTGGAGCGTCCGCGAACCGAAACGGATGGGCGGTTTGCACGCGCAGTTCGCCTTGCCAAGCAAGATGGCACTACCCGCCAGAAGCTGGAAGCAAGCTACGAATGGATTTGGACTGCTTTCTGGTGGTTCGACGATGTCACACAATTAAATGATAGTTACGACACCTTCGAAAAGCTCGTGATCGACACAGATCACGCCAAAAACCTTGAGCTTCTGTGCAACCTGGCTCAGCTACTTTTCAACTCGGTTATCCATCAGCATCTAGCGGCCGATGAGGCCAAGCTGGATGAGCGCATAGCTCGACTGATCGATAGATTGAAGTCCATGGCCGCGGACGGCGAGCGGCCGAACAACGCTCTCGAAGCCCGGACCTCGCTGCTCGTAATTCAAGTCAATCAAGCGGTGCTTCAGAAAGATCCGCAGTGGCTCAGTTCGCTCTGGCCGCAGTTCTCCGATGTGGTGAGACAGGCCAAGGGTCTGGGTGAATTTTCTGCTGAGCGCTTGACCAAGATGGTCGAGGTATTTGGCAACGTTGCTGGCAACCATCCCAGTTATGCACGGCTTGTCGACGATGTAGCTGCGTTTGTGTCGGAACGCACTGGCGAAGCTCAGGGAGCGCTTGTGCTCCTCAAGCGCGCTCAGCAGCTCGATTTAGAAGACAACTTCGAAATGATCAGGCTGCTGGGTAAGGCAGCGCGACAGCTCACCAAGCAGGAGTATGCCGATTCACTGATCGAAGCGTTACAACTGCTCTCGCTTGCTTACCGTAGTGCTGGCCTGCTCTGGGCTGCTCGTGCCAGCTGCATTTTCGCAATGGCTTCGATCTTCATCGAAGCAGAAGAGGATAGCGATCTTCCAGCTTCTATCGTGCCCACGGTAATGATGCTTGCGTGGATTTCTGTTGAGCTTCGACACCTGCCAGATGCCCTTGAGGCCATTAGACTGGTTAGGGGTTGTGCGGCTGGACTTCCCCTCGACGATGCATCCAAAGAGCGCGTCGAAAAACGCCTCATGGAGTTCGATCTTATCCTTGGAAGCCAGATTTTGAATTTTTCGGCAGCAGAGCTCCAACGAGTTGTCCAACTGCCTGATGTTCTTGATCGGCTCAGCTTGCATCAGAGCCGAACTTCTCTGCTTTTTGCGCTCGGTCATGAAGCAACGCTCCGCAAGGAGGGCTCAATACCAGAAGAAGAAACCCCAGAACAGGTAGCCGATCTATTCACCTTGCTTGCGAGCCAGCCGGTGTCCAGAAATCTGCACGAGCCTGTCATATTTAACGTGGCAGGGCCGCAGTGTTTTGTATCGAGAGTACAGGGTGTTCGGGTGGCCGTTCATCACAAGGGTTCTGAGGCCTCAATCCTTGCCGCAGAGGTAGTGATCGGTTCAATAGAGGCGCTTTTCGCGACGGTGATTGATCTCCACGCTGCGGCACATACCGAGAACTTCACCATTTCGCTTCAGGAAAGCGCGGAGGCTTTAGCGCCCGACTTTACGGTCAATCCTGAGGAAATGACCGCCTCTGTTCGCTGGCCTTTCGGGCTGGTTCCTGCCACATACAGCCGGCAGGTCGACGTCCAAAAGATGCTGATCAGCTTGGCGGCCGAGATCTTTGCTGTCACGTGCGTTGTGAAAGATGTTCGACAGACGGTCGAACATCTCTTTGAGAATGAGGCAGTGCTCGACCGGATTGCTATGGTTGTGATTGTTGGGAATAGCCATCAGCGTATCTTCAAGAAGAGTCTGTCGAGACTAAGTGATTGGACAACGATGGCCGCCTCGACCTTCACCCTTGAACTGTCACGCCCTATCATCAACCGCCGCACGCTGAATTCTACAAAAGATGATGACGGTGGCGATTCGGCGGCAGACGGTCAACGTGCTCCATCCCTGCCAAACGATCATCGTGATCTCGGTGTTCGCTCAGTTATCGACGTGCATCTTTGGAACCGAGCCGGTTGGACCGGGACGGCCTTTGCCGATTGGGGGGCACCCTATCCACCAGCTGTCGCCCTTATGTTTGGTAACGAAGATGCGGCCAGGAAGATTTTTGCGCGTTGGCGTGACCGCGTTGGGCAGGTCGACGAGCAGGACGAGATATACGTGGCGATAGTGCGAGGTATCTCCGTTGATCACCCAGCCCACTACCGTGTGCTAATCACTTCGCGACTTCCTTCTGAAGATGAGGGCTCAAAAGGTAAGTCGTACATGATGGCATCGCGAATGCAAACGATGCATGCGGAGTCCGATGCCAATCTGAGTCGCTTTCTCAATATTTATGGTCAGTCACGCACCTATTTGCTGCTCCCTGCGATCTTGAAGGGAGGTAGGCCGGAGTTTCTTCTAGACCTCGCGATCCTAAAGCGGGAGTTGAGTGTGAAGGCCGCATCCGAAGTGAACGAGCATGACTTTGAGGTGATGGCGCTTGGACCGGACGGATATCGCAATCGATTCGGCGGTTTGGGAACCAGGACTTAACGGTGTAAACATGGATATCCTGTTTTTCCTCAAGGACCGCACAAGGCTCATTCGCCAGTACTATGAGCTAACAGCGATGCCATTCACCGAGATCATGAGAAAGATCGAAGCGGAGGAGGAGCCTTACATTCCTCCTTACAGCGAAGACGGGGAGCCGCCTTTTCTAAGCGAATGGATCGATGCGAGTGAGATGTTGGAAGTCACGGGGCGCTGCTGCATCTCCATGCTTTCGGCTTCCTTGCAGCTCTACTTCAAGACTTGGGAGCGCGAGTTGAGGGTGAGTTGCGGAAAGGACTTCGCGGCTGCGTTCAAGAAGGAAGGTCTGGTGGGCGGCTATCGGGCCTGCTTGGCGGAACAAGTGGGAATCGAATGGAGTTGCTGCCCGGCTGACCTCGCCATCATCGAACAGGTGGTACTCGCGCGGAACCGTGACCAGCATCCGGAAACTATCACGACGATTCGAGTAACCCATGCTGAGAAGGATTGGCAACGCTACCCGCTGCCGTTCTTTCTGAGCGAGCGGGAAGCAGGACTGTTCCAAGATGGCGAGGGCCAGAGCCTATTCATGTCACCGTCGCTCCATGTCTCGCGGGACAAGCTGATGACGGCAATCGATCAGGTGGAACGCCTGTGCGAATGGCTCGAAGAAAAAATGTTTGATGCCAAGTATCCGTTGCGGAACCGTCACGAGTGAGTGGGAGGATGAGTGCTCCAAATTGCCACTGGAAAGCTTTTTACTAGACCTGCAAGCAGGGAAAACCTCTTGCGCGGTATGCTCTACACAAATGCCATCCTTGCTCGAGAGAGTGCTATCGAAACTGCGGCGGGGCGACTGTTGCCGTCGTCGAGCTATTCGATACGTCCTACTGTCCTAGTTTACGAATTCACTGAGCGCATGGAGGGGGAAGAGCAGGGTCCGGGGGTACTCGTTTCCTCTACTGTTGATCCTTATCTCCAAGACTATTCAGTGGTGGCGTCTTTTGCGTTGAACTGCGTTTGTACGCCCGACGTTGATCTGGCCAGGAGGCTGACGTCCGGCCAGCGCGGACTGTCCACAAGTGTCACTCCGCAGTCGCTTGTCCGCAGATTCTTCGATGGGGAGATCTGGTGCAAGCCAGATGAACTCAGGTTTCTGGAAGAGTTCGTAGAAAAGCTCATCGGACTGCCGCGACGCACCTTTCTAGGCGTTATGCGTGCGCTTCGGACTTACGTCAACGGAATGCACCGCATTGCTGATGATCTGGAACTGGCTTACACATTGCTCGTTGCTTCGGTGGAGTCGCTTGCCCAGGACTTTGACAGCCACGAGAGTGACTGGGATTCGTTTGACGAACGCAAGCGGAAGGCGGTCGATGAGGCGTTGTCTGGGGCAGACGAAGTGATTGCGCAACGCGTCAGGGAGGCCCTGCTCAGGGTTGAACATGTCGCGTTGGCGAGACGCTTTCGAGAGTTCGCAGTGGCCCATACACCGTCCACATACTTTCGTCAGGCTTCCGACACTGCCAATGGTCCGGTGCTGGGGAGATCGGATCTCGCAGAAGTGCTCGGTACGGCTTACCAATCACGATCCAAATATGTGCATCAACTTCGACGGCTACCGGATGCCGTGACATTGGGGCACGGCCACGGCGAGACTGCCGCCGAAGATAGGACCACGCATCTGACGCTTCAAGGACTATCGCGTTTGATGCGTAATGTCATCATCGAATTTGTAGTGCGTCAGCCAACTGTGCTGCATGAGCCATACAACTACCAGCTGGAGCGAAGCGGCGTTGTTCAAGTGCGTATGGCGCCGCAGTACTGGGTCGGTCGCGCTGAGGGTGACATTACGAAAGCTGGTCGCGACAAGCTGGAAGGGTTTCTGCAGCAGCTTGCATCTTGCTTGCTCAGGGAGCCTGACGCGGTCGTGACTGATTTGAGGCCGGTGCTGGCAGTTGCCTGTGAGGTTGTCCCTCGCCTGGAGAAGCGCCTCAGGTTGCCGTACTTGGCTTTGCACGAGCTCTTCAATATGCATGTGGCGAAGCAGCATGTGGCTGTGATGCCGCCGGCAATCGAGGCGTTGATTCAAGAGGAACTAGGAGAACCATCCTCGGAAGCTCTGATTGCTCATGCACTGGCTGGACAAACCGTGCAATGGTCTTTGGAAGTTGATCGAGGGGCTCTGAACACCTACTTGCGGCGGCGCGCCGCGGCTAATGGTCTGAGATTTCATCGCCTGTTTGAAGCCGCAATTGCCTTGGAGTTGGCCGAACGATTTCGATGCGCTGGCGATATGGAAGGATGTCGCGAAGTTGTGGCACTAGCAGTGGAGAACTATCCTGGACACACAGGGCTGTTGGAGGCCGAGATGAATTTGATGCCCGCTGTTCCGATCTGCTGGCGCGATGTCATGCTGTCTTCCGCGGAGCAGCCGCAGCAGCAAAGCGCCTAGCGCTTGACCACCATTCAGTACCCACAAGAAGAATCATGCTTTTCGACTATCTAGCAGCTTTTCCCATCCCCGTTCATGTCATGCCACCAAGGCTGCACGGCTTGCTGGAGCCTGTCGGTTTGTCGCCAAGCCAATTCGTGGAGGTGGCCTCCATGCAGGAATCCGATCCGCATGGAGAGCAAGCGGAGCACCTGCATTTGCTGATGGCGGTGGTTCCCGGGCTTGAAGGTGACCCCATCGAAGTCCTATCTGAGGCAGGCAATGGTGTAGTCGAGTACTCAGTTCCTGCTGGCGACAAACGCGGCTGCTCTGCCAAGTTTTCTCCGTCAATATCGGGTTACGACTACGTTGTCGCGGCGTGGGGTAACGGCTCGTTCTATACCTTCAATTTAGCCGAGAAGGTTTGGATGACGCTCGGATTGACTCCCCGCTGCGTCGGCAACGATGACCAACGTCTGGTCTACGATGACTTGGATCTTCCGGAATTTGGTGTGGCCGAGGGCGAGGTGTCCAGTGACTACCACTGGAACTTGCGGAGAACCGTCAGTTGGCGCATCTCCAATGAGTATCTACGTCGCTACCTTTGGCTGCGTGGCGCTCGGGGTGTGCGAGTCTTCTACTACTCAGCCCAACTCTCAGATGTCCCTGAAATCCGCACGATTATGGGAGGAGAGTCTCATGTGGTCCGCAAGCCTGCGGAAGGAGTTGTTTGGTATGAATTGGACATCCGTGAGCACAAGGGCGGGCTTCTATTACAGCTATGGGCTTCGGTCGAGGCGGTGATGCCAGAACTCTGTCCAGAGCAGACTGCTGAAGGCATCCAGTGGCCCGGCGACGATCAGACCATGACGCACGCGCGTGCGAACGCCTTGGTAGACCAAAATCCGGTCTATCTCGACGACCGGTTCCTCCAAAAGTACGAACAGAGCGCTTTCTACGACTCAACGCCTACTCATGTTTGGGGGCACTGGTACTGCAGCCCGTCATACAGAGGGCAGTGGAGTTTCACTGAATGCCGGCGGATCGGACGAAATCTGATCCAAGTGCCGATGCGTGAGCTGTACAAGCCGAAGCCGGATCGCGAGATCGTGCTTGCCCGATCATTTGCCGTTGATCCGGCCCACTTGGCACACATGGATCTGAATGAAGAGCATGTAGCCGCTAAGGTACAGAGGCTGCTCGATGTGCTTCTACGATTAGGTGACGGCCTGTCGGCACTCGGTGCAACTATGGGACTGAGAAAGTCGGCAGCAGAACTGACCGGCTTTGATCGCGCAGAGGTGGCGGCAAACGGTTGGTTGGCCTACCCGGCGCTCAGTCGGTTGGCACAGGTCGCACCATTGGACATGACCCAACAGATGTTTTTGGCTCGCTGCAAGAGTTTGCACGAGGTGTGGCAGCGCGTTCCAAACGGCTATCTCAAGTCATTGTTGGAGCATGCTGGTTGTCCGAGAGCAGCGATCAGGGAACTCGGAAGCCTCAAGCTGCTGCAAGTGCTCCTGAATATCATTGGAAGGCTGAATGCTCATGAGGAGGCAAGTGATGCCTTTGTCTCAGGCAAAGAGCCCGAAGGTTGGGGAGACCGTAATGAGGCCCTGGCGCCATTGTTCTTAAACAACGATCTTAGGATTGCTGATGCGCACGAAACTATGGAACAGTGCCTGACTACTCTGCAGCGCCTTGGTTTCGATATAGCGAATGTCAACGCGGGCTATGGACGGGCACTCGATTTCGTCATGGACGGAGTCATCACCTCCTTGGGTACCGTGGCCACAGTAATTGAGAGTCTAATGGCCCGTGGTTGAACGACTGAAATGCACTCAATGTGTTCACAGCTTGAGCCTGTTTTGACGCTACTTTGGGCGTTGTTACTGACTACGTTTTCCGTGCCGAATTACCCGGTCGGTAGCTGCTAGGCTGATACAGACCGGAGATTTTTTATGCGCTGATAACGCTTTGATTATTAGTGCTGGGTTGTTACGGACTGTTTTTGTAAGATCACGCCAGCGGGTCTTCACGCAGCGTGAGCGCACATTTCCCCGGAAGGCGGGCGACGCATGCCGCTCACTTGCTGAAGCGAAAGCTCTCCGCCGGATGGGAGTGCCAGTCGCTGTCGCCGGTGAGTTCCAGCACCTGTTTGTGGTACTTCAGGATGGTCGAGCGGTGGCCAACGCTGATCAAAGTCGTTTGCGTTTCCGCCAGTTGCCGGTAGAGGCTTGCCTCGTTGGCGCTGTCCAGCGCGCTGGTTGCCTCGTCGAGGATGGCGAACAACGGCCTGGCAAGCAGCAGGCGGGCGAAGGCAAGTCGTTGCTGCTCGCCGACCGAGAGAACCTTGTGCCAGTCCATCTCGACGTCAAGGCCGCCGAACCTTGCGGCGAGGTCCGGAAGGTTGACCCTTTCCAGAAGGCCCATCAGTTCCTCGTCGGAGACCGATGGATCCTGGTTCGGATACAGCAACTGGCTGCGCAGGGTACCCAGGAGCATGTAGGGCTGCTGCGGCAGGAACAGGATGTCGTCCTCGCGCGGGCGGCAGATGGTACCGCTGCCCGAGCGCCACAGGCCGGCGATTGCGCGCAGCAGCGAACTCTTGCCGCTGCCGCTTTCCCCGACGATCATCAACCCTTCGCCGGGCTTGACGGTGATTGACAGGTCCTTGACCAGAACACGATCGTAGGTCGGTGTGCATAGGGTGACACTGGCGAGGGAGATATCGGCGCCCTCCGCAGACGCGATGGTGCTCTTCCCTTGCGCCCGGCTGCCGGACTTTCCGGGCAGGACCTTGGCGAGGGTGTCGAGGCGATCGATGCCGGCCGCGAAGCGGCTGAGGCCTTCGAAATTCTCGACGATCAGCGAGATGGCGCTGAGTACCGCGGCAAAGGCGCCTGCCGCCTGGACGGCGCGCCCCACTTCCAGTTCTCCCGAGAGTACGCGCGAGGCGACGATGGCGCTGGGAATGACGAGGGTCAGCAGGCTGTAGGCATGCTGGAAGAGATTGAGCGCGAACTGATTGCGGATGAGCCGGATGAAATTGTCGAAAACCCTGGCGAAGCGGCGCTGTACCTGTTTCAACTCCTGGGCCTCGCCGCGATAGAAGGCGATCGATTCGGCATTCTCGCGGACCCGCACGAGGCTGAAGCGGAAATCCGCTTCGCGGCGCAACTGGTTGAAGTTGAGGCCCATGAGCTTCTGGCCGAAGACGAATACCACCATCAGCGTGCCGGCGCAGGCGTAAACCACGAGGAAGTAGACAAGCTCGCGGGAAATCGACCAGAGGACGCTGCTGAAGGCGACCAGCTGCAGGACCGACGCGACGATCACCAGCAGGAAGTACAGCGAGCGCTGGGTGAAGGTGGCAATGTCCTCGGCAACGCGCTGGTCGGGGTTGTCGACGGCGGGATCACCATTCAGCTCGTAGAAATGCCTGTGGCTGAAATAGCTGTCGAGAAAGCGGTTGGTCAGCCAGCGCCGCCAGTGGATGCCGAGCTTGTCGCGGACAAAATAGTAAAGGGCGTAGATGGGAACGGCCGCGATCAGCAGGATCAGGTAGATCTGGATGGCGTCCCAGAACCGTGCTTCATTACGGGCAGCGAGGGCCGACGTAAACTCTCCGGTCTGCTCGATGAAACGCACCGCGAACCGCGTCTGTGCCAGCAGCAGGATTACCAGCAGAGCCAGCAGGCCCCAGGCCTTCAATTTCTCGTCCGAGCGCCAGTACGGTGACGCAAGAAGCCAGAAGCGCTGCCAGAGGTGGCGGTCAACCTTGTTCATTGCTCTCGTGCCGGATCACGATACCGTCGGCGAGGGTGCTCTCCGGTCATGCAGAAAGGATATCTGGTGGGTATTGCTGCACGCATGGAATCTTTTACTCCCGGCACCCCAGCGGGTCAAGCCTGCATCCAGATTCCGGCCCGGGTCGGGTAGAACCGGGGGCGTCTCCGCCCGCAGCAAAGGCGACGGCTCGTCCTCCCCCCGATCGCGCCTCAAGGCCCGGCCGTTGGCCTGATCGGCGAGCAGCTCGCTTTGCCGGCGCCGACGCTGCCGTTCCACCTGAACACCCTGAGCCACGCCGGTCTTGTCACGACCACGCAGGAAGGCCGTTTCGTTCGCTGTCAGGCTGAGATGGGCAGGATCAACGCGCTGGTCGGCTTCCTGACAGATGACTGTTGCGGCGGGCGTCCGGAAGTCTGCAAGCCATCCGGAAAGTGCTGAGCGTTCGCCTGACGCAACGCCACGGCGAGAGGGTTCAGCTTCCGCCGTCGAGCACCGTGAAGGCGATCCCGGAATGCTTTTCCAGACGTTCGATCAGGCGGTCGCCGAAGAGGGTTGCCGGCGTCCAGAAGCCGCCGGATTTCTCCCCTTTGGGCAGGTCGCGGGCGAGGAATGCCGCAGCCTGCGCGAGCATTTTCGCCGTCGACCCGTAACCGGCGTCGCGGTCGCCGGTGACCTTGACCATGATGCTGCGGCCATCGTCGGTACGGCCGAGGAAGCGCAGGTCGTAGAAGCCTTGCTGCTGTGCTTCCGGACTCGGACCCGACCCCGGCGCCGGCAGCACGAAGCGCTCCAGGGCTCGGCGCACCGGGCCGATGGCGCCGGCGGCCATGGAGCCGGCAAGTCCGGCGGTCATGCCCAGTGCCTTCAGCCGACCCTTGACCCCGGGGCCGGCCATGATCGCCTCGTCGTAGCGGAACCCGGTGCCGTAGGCTTGCCTGGTCAGGGCGTTGGTGCGCTGCACGATGCGGGTGTTGATCGCGCTCATGATGAACGGCGCCACCCAGGCCTGGAAATCGCTGTCGAATTCGGCGAATCTGACGTCTGGCTGACGCACCGGCGGCGCGTAGCCTTCCGGACAAAGCGAGTAGGGATTGACGAGTTCCTTGCGCAGTTGCGGATCGGCGGCAGCCTCCTTGACGATGTTCATGATGCTGGCGACGGTGCCGCCCGAGACGCCGCCACGGATGGCCTTGACGCGCATCTTCACGCGCGTGCATGGCTGGCCGAAGCGCTTGATCGCCTCCCGTTGCAGGAATAGCACGCCGAGGTCGGAGGGTAGCGAATCGAAGCCGCAGCAGTGCACGATCCGTGCCCCGGACTGGCGCGCCGTCTCTTCATACCGGTTCAGCATGCGCCGGATCCACTGTGCTTCCCCGGTCAGGTCGCAGTAGTCGGTGCCGGTCTCGGCGCAAACCTTGACCAAGGGTTCGCCATAGAGCGCGTACGGGCCGACGGTCGACACCACGGCCTTGGTCGCGAGGCACATCTTGCGCAGCGCTGCCTCGTCGCCGGCATCGGCGACGACGAGCGGCAGTCTCGTCGCCTGCGGACCGAGCGAAGCCCGCAGCTCCTCGAGTCTGGCGTGCGAGCGACCTGCGGCCGCCCAATCAAGATTGCCGTGGGTGCCGAATTCCTCCAGGAGTTGGCGGGCCAGTATCTTCCCGACAAAGCTCGTCGCGCCGAAAACGATCAGATCATGGTGGGACGAAGCGCTGGTCATGGTGGCCGGGTGAGAAAGGGGAAGGCATCAGTGTCGCCGGTTGGTGACGCCGCCGTCAATCAGGAGCGCCACCAGGGAATATCGATCCGCGAAGCTTCGATCCGCCTGCCGGATAGGCGGCCCCAGGCTCTTTCGGAGCCGGCAGTTCCGGACCTAGTTTGCGGCCACGACAATCTTTGCATAGCGGACTTGAAATCCGGATGCTCTGCCCCTATCATTAGCACTCAACGGAGACGAGTGCTAATAATTGCCTTGCCCGCTCTCGGGCCTGTCCCGGCCAATTCCCATTTTCTGAACTACAAGGAGTCATTTCCATGAATATCCGTCCTTTGCACGACCGTGTGATCGTCAAGCGCGTCGAAGCCGAGCGCACCACCGCCTCCGGCATCGTCATT
>Ga0116175_1002103_pt1 | contig 12318 bp, 13 predicted proteins | sample AD_UKC125_MetaG_FD_89802 | JGI IMG/M metagenome (GOLD analysis project Ga0116175, IMG submission 89802) | Active sludge microbial communities of municipal wastewater-treating anaerobic digesters from USA - AD_UKC125_MetaG | ecosystem: Engineered > Bioreactor > Anaerobic > Digestate | place: USA... | reverse complement strand
TTACCCAGCCCACCAGCGCTCCGGCGCTCGTGGTGGCAGCGATCGTGCATGCCGAGATCATGGCCATGCAGCCGTTCACCTATGGCAGCGGTCTGGTGGCGCGGGCTGCCGATCGGCTCGTGCTGAGTAGCCGGGGTCTGGACCCCGACAACTGGTCGGTGCCTGAGGCGGGTCTGCATGAGCAGGGCAGGCCAACCTATGCGCGGGCTGTTCGCGGCTATGCCAAGGGCGATGTCGTCGGGTGGCTGCGCTTCTACGTGTCGGCGATGGCTGCCGGGACCCAGAACCTCGCCGAATTGGTGGGCTGACGACCTCTGCGGTCCAGACATACTGGTCGTGTGGGTCTACGTCGCTCCTCCGTGTCCCGATCGACGGCGATCGCGCTGCTGCCGGTGCGTGCCGTCGGCCGTTCGGCATCGGTGCAATTGCGCAGCCTCGCCGGCGGTGACCGCGCAGCGCTGAGCAATGCCGCCCGAGCCGCCACCGCCGACGACACCCGGCGCACCCTCGGGGCCCTGAAGGGCGGGGCCCTGAAAGCGGGGCAGTTGTTGAGCACCGTGGAGACTCTCTTCCCGCAGGATCCGGAAGGCCGCTGGCGCACCGCCCTGACCGCAATGCAGGAGGCTAACCCCGGACTGCCCTTCGCCGAGGTCGAGCCGGTCCTGGCAGCAGATCTCGGGGCACGGTGGCGCGAGCGGTTCAGCGCATTCGATGAGTCCCCAGCGGCTGCGGCCTCCATCGGCCAGGTGCATCGGGCCACCATGCGCGATGGCCAGGAAGTGGCAGTAAAGATCCAATATCCGGGCATCGCGGAGGTCATGTCTGCAGATGTCCGGGCGCTGAGCATCGCCCTGCGCGCCACTTCACTGGTAGCCCGCGGCATGGCCATGCCACCGCTGGTCGCCGAGCTGCGCACGCGCCTGGGTGAGGAACTCGATTACGAGCAGGAGGCCCGCTGGCAGAACGCCTTCGCCGCCGCCTATGAGGGCGATCCCGACGTGGTGGTGCCCAAGGCGCTGCTGGCCACCCGCCGGGTGATGGTGTCGCAGTGGTTGCCCGGTGTGCCCTTCGCGCAACTGGCGCTGACCGGCACCAGCGAGCAACGTGACCGGGCCGGGCAGATGTATCAGCGGTTCTTCTTGGAGAGTCCCACCCGGGTCGGACTGCTGCACACCGATCCGCATCCGGGCAATTTCCGATTGGTCGGTGACCGGCTTGGGGTGCTCGACTTCGGGTCGGTGCTGGTGACCCCTGGCGGGCTGCCGGAGACCTTCGGCCGGCTCATCGCCGGCATGCTGGTGGGCGACGACGTGGCCGTGGAGGCGCGGCTACGCGCCGACGGATTCATCAAGGCGGGCAAACGATTCGAAGTTGCCAAACTCGCCGGCTATCTCGCTCCCTTCACCGAACCCGCGCGCCATGAGGTGTTCACTTACTCCCGGGAGTGGCTGCGGACCAATTTCGGCACGATCAATGATCCGCGCAACCCGGACTTCGCTGTCGCGTTGCAGATGAACATGCCCGCGGAGCAACTGTTCACACACCGGGTGTGGCTCGGTCTGGTGGGCGTATTGAGCGGGTTGCACGCCACCGTCAGCGTGCGTGAGGAACTCGTGCGATTCCTGCCCGGTTTCGCCGCCGGTCTGGCGGGTGGCGACGCGCCGAAGGGGTGAGGTTTCCGGCGAGTCCTCAAGAACCCCTTTTCCAGATGCCGATTGTGGGTATAGAAAGGAAGTAGATGACCGAAACGTCATCGAGAACCGGGTCCGAGTACCCACGCGGCGCTGAACCCCACGTCGGGAGAGGTCGGCTTGACTGACCAGTGTGCACGCTTGATCGCTCGGGCCCGGTTTTCCACGTCCGCCATGGTGCGCGGGGCCTGACCACATCGCCGGCGATTCGGTCGCAACGAGCCCTTCCTCGAACCACCTGCCAGTGGCTACATTCTTTCCCATGCCGACCGCCGAGGACATCGCACGCGCGCAGAGTCAACTGCGCGCCACCCACGGCCAGGTCCGGTTGCACAAGACGACCTCCAATCTCTTCCGGAGCCGGGAACCCACTGCCAACGAAATCGATCTGAGCGCCTTCTCCGAGGTGGTCAGTGTCGACGCTGCGACGCGAACAGCTGTGGTCGGCGCCTTGACAACCTATGAGTCGCTCGTGGCTGCGACGCTGCCCTACGGCCTCGTTCCGCTGTGCGTCCCGCAGTTGCGCACCATCACGGTGGGCGGGGCGGTGACGGGGTTGGGCATCGAGGCGGCCAGCTTCCGCAACGGGTGCCCGCACGAGTCGGTGCTGGCCATGGACGTCCTGACCGGGACCGGTGAGGTGCGCCATGTCAGCGCCGACAATGAGTTCCAGGACCTCTTCCTCGGCTTCCCCAACTCCTACGGCAGCCTCGGCTACGCGCTGCTGCTGACGATCGAACTGGAACCGGCGAAACCCTACGTGGCCCTCGAGCACATCCGCTTCGATAGCGCCGCCGAGCTGGCGCAGGCGATGGCCCACCCGCCCGACTGTGACTACCTCGACGCCACCCTGTTCAGCCCTACCGAGATGTACCTGACGGTGGGTCGGTACAGCGATCACGGTGCTCCGAGCGACTACAGCGGCCAGCAGATCTACTACCGTTCGATCCAGCAGCGGCGCCGTGACACTCTGACCATCCACGACTACCTGTGGCGCTGGGACACCGACTGGTTCTGGTGCTCGTCGGCGTTCGGAGTCCAGCAGCCCATGGTGCGCAGGCTCTGGCCTGATCGGTACAAGCGCAGCGATGTGTATTGGAAGATCATCGCGGCCGACCGCAAGTACCGGCTCTCAGCCAGGCTGGACCGGATGCGGGGCCGCGGGCCGAAAGAAGTGGTTGTTCAAGACGTGGAGGTTCCGGTCGAGGCAGTGCCGGAGTTCCTCGACTTCTTCCATCGGGAGGTCGGTATCAGCCCGGTGTGGATGTGCCCGCTGCGCCAACGGGATCCACGGCGCAAATGGACGTTGTACGAGTTCGATCCGCACACGACGTACGTGAACCTCGGCTTCTGGTCGCGTGTGGAGTTGCGGCCCGGCGAGGATCCCGACGCTGGGCGCGTGAATCGCGCGATCGAGCGGATGGTGGCACGCCTCGACGGCCGCAAGTCGTTGTACTCGACGTCCTTCTACAGCCGCGAGGAGTTCTACGACACCTACGGTGGGTCGGCGTATGCCGACCTCAAGAAGCGGTACGACCCCGATGAACGATTCCCGCAGTTGTACGACAAGACCTGCAAGGGGGCGCGATGAAGATCGCCCAGGCATTCGACACTTTGGCCGGACCCGACATCGATGTGGAATTCGTCGCCTATGACGGCAGTAAGGGGGGCCGGGTCGGTTCTGACGTCCGGATGGAGGTGCGGTCCCCGCGCGCCATCTCGGCGCTCTTGAGCGCACCGGGCCAGCTGGGGGTCGCCCGGGCCTACATCAATGGTGATCTTGAAGTGTCCGGTGATCTGTACACGGCCTTCGACCGCCTTGCCAACGCCGCCGTGCGCGATGTTCCGCTGCATGAAAAGGCGACCCTGGCCCGGGCGTTCGCCCCGTTCCTGCTGAGCCGGCCGGCGCCCCCGCCGGAGGAAGTTCACCACAAGGGCGGGCGACACAGTCGTCGCCGCGACGCCGAGGTCATTTCACACCACTACGACGTGTCCAACACGTTCTACGAGTGGGTGTTGGGACCGACGATGGCCTACACCTGCGCGGTGTTCCCCACCTCCGATGCCACCCTTGAGCAGGCGCAGGAGGAGAAGTTCGACCTCGTGTGCCGCAAGCTAGGTCTGCAACCCGAGATGCGGGTCCTGGACGTGGGCTGTGGCTGGGGAGGCTTCGCGATGCATGCAGCTCGGCATTACGGGGTTGATGTCATCGCCGTGACGCTGAGCGAGCAGCAGGCCGCCTGGGGGCAGCGAGCCGTGGAGGCGGCCGGCCTGGGCGACCAGATCGACATCCGCTTCAGCGACTATCGCGCGGTGCCGGAAGGCGGGTTCGACAGGATCGCATCGATCGGTCTCACCGAACACATCGGCAAGCGCAACTACGCCTCCTACTTCGGCTTCCTGCGCTCACGGCTGGTCGATGGAGGAAGGCTCTTGAATCACTGCATCACGCGTACGGACCCCACCCAGCGCACGTACACGCGTAACGGCTTCATCAACCGTTACATCTTTCCCGACGGCGAGTTGGTCCACGTGGGGGTGCTCGTGGATGCCATGGAACGGCAGTCGCTGGAGGTTCAGCACGAGGAGAACCTTCGCATGCACTACGCCCTGACGTTGGGCCATTGGCTCGACAATCTCGAAGCGCACTGGCAGGCCGCTGTGGCTGAGGTGGGGCTACGCAAGGCCCGGGTCTGGCGGCTCTACTTGGCGGCCTCGAAGTGGGGGTTCATGCGCAACCGGATCCAACTGCACCAGGTGCTGTCCACCCGGACGGGGACTGACGGGGGTGCTGCCTTTCCCCTGCGCCTGTCCCTGTGAACGGTGCCGGCTCAGCGGGAGCGGCGGTAGCGCAAGTACCAGGCCAGTCCGAGGGCCACGGCCCCCGCCGCCGACGCTGCGGCGGTCCTCTGCCGAGTGGCCGCAGCGGTCTTCATCGATACCGGCTTGTCGAACTCCAGGACCGGCCACACCCGCTCCTTGGCCACGCGGCGTAACTGCTCGTCGGGGTTGACCGCGAAGGGATGGCCGACCACTTCCAGCATGGGGAGGTCGGTGTAGGAGTCGCTGTAGGCGTATGACGCCGACAGGTCGTACCCCTCCTGACTGGCCAGCTCGCGCATCGCATCTGCCTTGAACGGACCGTATGCGTAGAAGAGAACCTCGCCGGTGTACTTGCCGTTCTCGATGGCCATCTGCGTTCCGATGGCCTTGTTCACCCCAAGCCGGGCACCGATCGGCTCGACGATCTCCGTGCCAGATGACGAGATGATGATCACGTCACGCCCCGCGGCCTGGTGCTCGGCCATGAGCTTGACTGCTTCCTGGTAGATGATCGGCTCCACGATCCCGTCCAGCGTCTCGCTGACGACCGCCTTGATCTGCTCTACATCCCAACCCGTCGATAACTGCGACAGGTAGACGCGCATGCGCTCCATCTGGTCGTGGTCGGCGCCCGACGTGAGGTAGACCAGTTGGGCGTACCCGCTTTTCAGGACGTCGGTGCGGCCGATCAGCCCGCCGTCATACAGCGGACGGGCGAACGCCAGCGAACTGGACTTGGCAAGGATCGTCTTGTCGAGGTCGAAGAATGCGGCTGACTTCTCTGGCACCACTTCATCGTTGCACTTCGGGCCCCCGACCAGCGGCAGGACGTGACGGGTTTCGTCTGGTCCCAGGCGTTCGTCTGGGGCTGACTGCGCCGTTCGGGGTGTTGCGGCCCAGAACGACGAACCGCTGTACCGCGAACGGCCGCGGCACTGCCCAAGCGATGTGCTCGTCCCTGCCAGGCGACGCCGTGAGCCGAACACTGCCCGTCCCCATGAGGGGGAGGCGGTATCCCCCAAACGGGGATATTTTGTCGCATCTTCAACAATGCACTTGCATCAAGGTCGACTCGGGGTGAAACTTAGGTAAGCCCAACTTTGGGCGGGGGCCGACAATTTCCCCCCCAACTATCGGCCTCGAAGGTCCCCGCATCCCCCCCTGCGGGGACCTTCCCATATCCACAGATTCTTCAGGTCCGGGCTGTGCGACAGGTACAGCGGATAAGCAAGAACGTGTGGCCGACGTCCTGCTGATCTCCGCTGACCCTTCGTGTATCGATCAAGTGCTGGCTCTGACGTCGGCCTCGCAGTTGACCATCGAGGTGACCGCGGTGCCCGAACAGATCGGTCAGGCCTGGTTGCGGTCGGTGGTCGTGGTCGTCGGACTGGACCGGCTGGCGACTGTGGCGGCCGGTCATCTGCCGCAGCGCCCCCACGTTGTCGTCCTGGGGGATGCGGCTGCCGACGACTGGCGCTGTGCCTTCGATCTCGGTGCCGACGCCGTCATCACTCCTCCTGGGGAGCCCGGCTGGTTGGCGGAGCGGGTGCGCCGGGCAGGTGAGGAGCTGCCGACGGGCCGGGTAGTCGGTGTGGTCGGATGTCGCGGGGGTGCCGGTGCCTCGGTCTTCGCCGCGGCGCTGGCCATTGCTGCGGTGCGCACGCGGGTGACGCCGTACCTCCTCGATCTCGATCCGATGGGCTGCGGTCTTGGCGTGATCCTTGGCGCCGACGAGAGCCGGGGTCTCACCTGGGACCAGATCAGTGCCGGCGTCGGCCGGATCCCCGCCCTGTCGTTGCAGGCCACCGTGGCCGTTGTCGAGGGCATCGGCCTGCTGAGCTGGGACGACAGCGCCCAGACGACCCTGCCCGCAGGGGTCACAGGGGCAGTGGTGGACACCTCACGGCTGTGCGCGCCCATCACCGTCGTGGATCTGGGGCGGGCGGTCACCGAACCTCAGCAGGAGGCGCTCGCGCGCTGCGACCGGGTGCTGCTGATCGTGCCCGCGGACGTTCGGTCTGTCCACGCCGGGCGGCGCATGACCAAGCGGCAGGGCCTGTCGATGTGTGAAGTGGTGGTCCGCGGCCCGAACCCGGGCGGGCTGGTCGCCGAGGACGTCGGGCAGGCGCTGGGGTTGCCTGTCCTCGCCGCGGTCGGCGCCGACCGGCAACTCGACCGCCGCATGGAACGCGGCGAACCGCCCGGGGCCCGCGCCCGCAGTCCCCTGGGCCGGGTCGGCGACGGGCTGCTGCGGGAAATCCTGGCATGAAGGAGGAGTTCGTCGACCGGGTCCGTCGCCGGCTCGCCGCCGCAGGCGCGGCGGCCACACCCGTCAGTGTGACCACGGCCCTGCGCGACGAGGGCCTCGTGCTGCCCGAGGCCACCATCGTCGACGTGGTCAATGCGCTGCGCACCGAGATCTCCGGGCTGGGTGTGCTGGAGCCCTTGGTCGCTCTGCCCGGGGTCACCGACGTTTTGGTGAACGGCCCCGATCAGGTGTGGATCGACGATGGTCAGGGCTTGCGCAAGACCGATGTGCGATTCGGCAATGAAGGGTCTGTGCGTCGGCTGGCCCAGCGACTCGCCAGTACCGCGGGGCGGCGTCTCGATGACAGTTCGCCTTTCGTGGACGCCCGCCTGCCCGAGGGCATCCGGCTGCATGCCATCCTTCCCCCGATCAGCCCGCATGGGACCTGCGTTTCCCTGCGAATACCGCGCAGACAGGTCTTCTCGCTGCCCGATCTGGTGCGCGTCGGAATGGTGCCAGCCGACGGGCTGCCCATCCTGGCCACGCTCATCACGCGGCGCCGGGCATTCCTGGTCAGTGGCGGCACCGGAACCGGCAAGACAACCATCTTGAACTCGTTGCTTTCGGCGGTCGGTCACCACGAGCGGATCGTCATCGTCGAGGACTCCGCGGAGCTGAGCCCCGAGCATCCACATGTGGTGCGGCTCGAGGCCCGGCCGCCGAACAGCGAGGGCACAGGCCAAATCAGCATGCGCGACCTCGTCCGGCAAGCGCTGCGGATGCGCCCCGACCGGGTCGTGATCGGAGAGGTTCGGGGTGGGGAGGTGGTGGATCTTCTCGCCGCACTGAACACCGGCCACGAGGGTGGCTGCGCAACAGTGCACGCCAACAGCGCCGCGGACATCCCCGCCCGGTTGGAGTCGCTGGCCCTGCCGGCCGGGTTGAACCGCGACGGACTGCATGCGCAGGTTGCCGCGGGGCTGCACGCGGTGGTGCATGTGACGCGAGGCTCTGACGGCTCCCGGCGAGTGGCCGGTGTGGCTGTTATGGAGCGCGTGGAGGGGCTGGTCCGCACGGTGCCCGCGGTGGTGTTCCGCGGCGACGCGGTCATCGCGGGCCCGGGGCGGGACCGGCTGTGACTGCCTGGCTCCTCCTGTTGGCCGGCGCCGTGCTCCTCAAGCCCGCGACAGTGCGCAACCGATTGCGCCAGGACCCGTGGCGTTTCCCGCACAAAAGAAACAGACAGGCAGTCCGCACGCCGGAGGCCATCGAGGAGATGCTCAGCGCATTCCGCGACGAGCTCCTGTCCGGTTCGGCGCTGCGTCCCGCGTTCGAGCGCGCCGCGGAGGCAGCCGGCGGTCATGTCTGCCCCGAGGCGTTGGCGGTCTGCCGGATGGGAGGCCAGGTCCCCGCAGCGCTGCGGTCCGACGCCGACGGCGAGCCCATGCTGCTTTCTCTGGCGGCTCTGTGGCAGGTGTGCGAAGGCTCCGGTGGTGCGCTGGCTGCGGCCCTCGATCGCCTGGTCGTTGGGGCGCGACAAGCGGCGCGGGTCCGGTTGGAGGTGACGGCGCAGTTGGCCGGGCCGCGCGCCACAATGCGGATCCTGGCTCTGTTGCCGCTGATCGGTCTGGGCATGGGGCTGCTGATGGGCGCCGATCCGCTGGGCTTCCTGCTGGGGTCAGTGTGGGGATGGCTCTGCCTGGTCGGCGCGGCGGCTCTGGAGGTGGCCGGCGTGTTCTGGGTGCGGGCGCTGGTGCGCCGAATCGAGGCGCAGATATGACCCTCGGACTGCTCCTGCTGGCAGCCGGGGTGTGGCTCATGTGGCCGGCGCCGAGTCGCGGTCGGTTGTCGACATCGCCAACAGCTCGACCCAGTCACACACGCGATCTTGCGGCGGGCGTGCTCGGCCTCGGGGTGGCGGTGCTGGTTTCCGGGTTCTGGGGAATCTGCCTCGGGCTGGGTGTGGGATTCGCGGCCCGCTGGGGGCTGCACCGCATCGGACCCGACCACAAGCCGCTACGCGAGGCGCTGGCCCGGCAAGCCCCGGACGCCGTGGACTGCCTGGCGTCGTGCCTCGCAGCCGGTGCACCGCTGTGGTCGGCGATGCCCGTGGTGGCCGCAGCGTTCGGTGATCCGATCGGCGGTATGTGGCGGCGGGCGGGGGACCGGCACGCCCTGGGCTCACCCGCGGATGAGGTGTTCGCAGAGTGGTTGGAGGAGCCGCTGCTCGCGCCTGTCGGACGCCTGCTGGTCCGGGCGTCGGAGTCAGGTGGCGCGCTGTCGACATCGCTGGTCGCCTGCGCGCAGCGCATGCGCGAGGAGCGCGCCGGCGCCCTGGAGGCCCGCGCCAAGGCAGTTGGCGTCAAGGCCGTGGCGCCGCTGGGAGCGTGCTTTCTTCCCGCTTTCATCCTGATTGCGGTGGTGCCGGTCATCGCGTCGCTGGTGTTCGGTCTGTTCCGCAGCCTGTAGTCCGGTGAGGGCGTGTGGACAACACAACCGGCCTTCCCCAGATCGTTGCGGGCTCCGTTCGGGGTGGCCTTCGGAGGGCAACGTGGGTGTCGCCGCTGGTCGGCGGCACAGGTCACACCAAGGAGGTTGGTATGCGAAACATCATCCGGCGAATTCGGTCCGAGGATGGCATGTCCACTGCGGAGTACGCCATCGGGACCGTCGCTGCTTGCGGATTGGGGGGAATCCTCGTAGAGATCATTACGTCCGACGCGATGCAGAAGACTCTGACGGAGATGATCAACAAGGCGCTCGGCGCTGCGTGAGTAAGACGTCTCCCGTGGGCGATGGCGGTGGTGCGGTCGGGCCGTACCACCGCCTTCGCGCCTCGCACGGCATGGTGACCGCGGAGTTCGCGCTGGGACTGCTGGCGATCGGGCCGCTGATGGTCAGCGTCATCCTGTTGCTTGCGGCAGCGTCCACACAGATCAAGGTCACCGAGGGGGCCCGAACGGCCGCCCGCATGCTAGCCCGGGGCGACTCCGAGGTGGCCGCTCGGGAGGCTGTGCACGTCATGGTGCCGCAGGCGCACCTCGACGTGACGCAGCGCGGGGACGAGGTCGTCGTCGATGTTCGCCAGATGTTCCGGCCCGCGAGCCTGCTCCCGGGCTTCACGCTCCACGGCACGGCGGTGACCCCGGTTGAGGGGGCGGATGATGCAGCGTGAGCGGGGATCGGCCTCGGTCATACTGGTGGCGGTGCTCGCCGTTGTGCTGACGGTGGCCGGTGCAGTGGCCATGGTGGGGCGGGTCGCCAACCTGCGGGCGCAGGTCAGCGGTGCTGCGGACCTGGCCGCTTTGGCCGCTGCCCGCCATGGTGACTGCGGGAGTGCGCGCCGGGTCGCCGAGGCCAACCACACGGAGCTGGTGTCTTGCCGGATGGATGGCCTTGATGTGATCGTCCAGGTGACTGCTGAACGCGGGGTGCTTCCGTATCTCTTGGTGCGGTCCTCGGCCCGAGCGGGTCCACCCTGATCAGTCACACGGGTCGGGGCCGCCGATTTACCTACGGGCTTCCCCGCCGTTGGTGTGGCAAAGTGGCGCCCAGCGAAGGAGGAAGCATGCACCTTCAGGTCAGTACAAGCACCGTGGAATCGGCGACTGTTGTCGCTGCCATCGGTGAACTGGACTTGCACACCGCGCCCGATCTGGATCGGGCGCTCAAACAGGCGACCCAGGATCAGGCCAGCCTGGTGGTGGTGGATCTCAGCGGCGTGGACTTCATGGACTCGACGGGGTTGTCCACCATCGTGGCGGCGGTGGCAGCAGCACGGGGCTACGGCGGAAAGATCGCGGTGGTGGCCACCAGCGCGAAGATCATGAAGGTCTTCACGCTCACCGGCGTGGATCAGCAGGTGGGGATCTACAGCAGTGTGAATGAGGCCAGCGCGTCATGAGCACGAGCACGTTGCGCATCCCGGCCCAGACCGAGCAGGTCCGGGTCGCCCGGCTGGTGGCGGGCAGCGCAGCGCGGCGAGCAGGGGTGGTCGAGGATGACGTGGAGGACGTCCGACTGGCAGTGGGGGAGGCGGTCGGCCGCGCGGTGGTCCGCCATCTGCACTCAGAGGTCAGCGATCCAGTGGTGATCGAGTTCGTTGACGCAGCTGAATTCTTCACAGTCGTGGTGCACGACAGGGCGGACAACTCCCTGCCGGACAACGAGTTCACGATGGCGGTCATCAAGGGGCTGGCACCTAAATCGGTGCTGGACGAGCACACGGTGAGCCTCACCTGGTACCTGTAGGCACACTGTGCGGTATCGGTCGTGGATCTGCCGTGATGCGTTCTGAATCCGTGGGACCGGGTAGTCTGAACGGCGGATCACCGACGACGTAGGCGATCTGATCTCTCGTGGTGGGGCGCCGGTCGAGCGGGCTGTCACGGTGACCAGATGTGACACACCGTAAGGCAGGTCAAGACCCATTGTTAGCCGTGGGTAAACTCGCGTCATCATGGCCGGTCCTGGGAGGGCCCGGCGCCGTCTGCACCAGGCGCGCTGTCGCCGGTGCAGTGACCCGAGGGAGTAACACACATGTCCGTGAGCACTGTCGCTGTAAGCGCAGTGACCTTGACGGGCGGCAACTACACCACAGTCATCGTCGTGGCGCTGATCGCGTTGCTGGCACTGGTTGTGGCTGGGTTGCTGGTCCGCGAGGTACTGGCCTTCGACGAAGGCACCGACAGCATGAAGGAGATCGCCGGTGCGGTTCAGGAGGGCGCGTCGGCATATCTGAGTCGGCAGTTCAAGACTCTGAGCGTCTTCGCCGTCGTCGTCTTCTTCATTCTGTTCCTGTTGCCGGCCGAAACCACGAACGAGAAGATCGGCCGTTCCATATTCTTCCTGGTCGGCGCCGTGTTCTCCGCGGTGACCGGCTATGTGGGTATGTGGCTGGCCGTGCGAGCCAACGTGCGCGTCGCCGCTGCCGCCCGGGAGGGTGCTGGCAGCGAGACGAAGGCCATGCGCATCGCCTTCCGCACTGGTGGTGTGGCGGGCATGTTCACCGTCGGTCTCGGCCTGCTCGGTGCGGCGATCGTGGTGCTGGTCTACAAGGGCGAGGCGCCCAAGGTCCTGGAAGGCTTCGGCTTCGGCGCTGCCTTGCTCGCTATGTTCATGCGAGTCGGCGGCGGGATCTTCACCAAGGCCGCTGACGTCGGGGCCGACCTGGTTGGCAAGGTGGAGCAAGGCATCCCCGAGGATGACCCCCGCAACGCCGCGACCATCGCCGACAATGTGGGCGACAACGTGGGCGACTGCGCCGGCATGGCCGCAGACCTTTTCGAGTCCTACGCAGTGACCCTGGTGGCCGCCCTGATCCTCGGTCAGGCAGCACTGGGCAGCCTCGGTCTGGTGATCCCGCTGGTCATTCCGGCCATCGGTGTCCTCACGGCCATGATCGGCATCTTCGCGGTGTCGCCGCGCCCGTCGGATCGCTCGCCCATGAGTGCCATCAACCGTGGTTTCTTCATCTCGGCGATCATCTCTGCAGTGCTTGTGGCCGTGGCAGCGTTCGTCTGGCTGCCCGACCGCATCGTGAAGCTGAACGACTTC
>Ga0116175_1002094_pt1 | contig 12341 bp, 7 predicted proteins | sample AD_UKC125_MetaG_FD_89802 | JGI IMG/M metagenome (GOLD analysis project Ga0116175, IMG submission 89802) | Active sludge microbial communities of municipal wastewater-treating anaerobic digesters from USA - AD_UKC125_MetaG | ecosystem: Engineered > Bioreactor > Anaerobic > Digestate | place: USA... | reverse complement strand
GAGATCGCCACGTCGCTACGCTCCTCGCGATGACACACCAAAAGGCCATCTTATGTGTCATTGCGAGCCCCGGAGGGGCGTGGCAATCTCGAACGTCTAACCGCTAAAAGACTTCTTTGACAGTCTGAGCCTTTGCCTAAGCAGCAAAGGCTTTTTGTATGTGCAGTTTAAAGTTACATTCATCTAGTCAGTTTTCGATAATCCTAGAGCTATTAGTAAATCCTTCACCGCGTTTATAAATTGATTGGTTTTCTTTCCTTTTTGACCGTAATAGATAAAATGATGATGATACCCAGTTATTTGCCTTCGTTCGAGGCAAGTCCTCTTTCTATTTCCCAAATGGATAATTAATGCTTAATAGGTGTTATAATGCAGGTAATTGTGTGCAATTTTATCGATAAAAATTGTTCATTTGTATTAATCTTTGGGTAAATTTTGGGGGGCAGAGGAGTGAAAGTATGGTTCTGACGAGCAAAAAGCTAGCAAGTATAGTGGTAATGGCGATATGTTTTTGGTGTGTTTTGTTGATTGTTCATTCACCTGATGCGTTTGCCTCTATGTCTGATATTCGGGGCCATTGGGCGGAAGAGTCTATAGAGGATCTTATAGATCAAGGAATATTTAGCGGTTATCCTGATGGGAGGGAACTGAATTTACATTGACGATTAAATTTGATCAGGGATGGGAAAGAAGCTTATTAATAACGATAGTAAACTGACAAGGAAGTGATAATTGGACAACACTAGCAACATAATCTCACTTTCGGGGGCTTTGCCCCCGTTTTTTATGCAGGTCCGCTGAATCTGCTCCATGGAAATAAAATGCTGAAGTTTTGGTTCGAGTATAAATTGTCATATTTTAGAAGGAATTACATTATGACCAATCGAAATTAATACGGTCGAGAATACGGAGAGGGATGGGGGAATATGGGAAAAAGTGTAATATTGATAGAGAATACCCAAAAGGGTCATTGGCTGATGCTTAAAGCCATAAGTATCATTACCATATTAGCTCTCTTGGCTACTTTGGGCATATTTTTCAGTGGAACTGGCTCAGAATCATTGGATATTCCCAAAATTGTTCGGGTGGCCTTGGTATCGTTTGTACTGCTTGCTCTTATTTACTTGTTGGCCAAGTATTTCGGAGATAAGGAGTTTTCCAAATACGTCATCATTGTTTTAGCGAGCCTGATAATGTACCAGTTCTGTTCAACTTTGACCGGTTCTCCGGAGTTGTTTGCCACCTTTTATTTAGCCATAGTTCTAAGCCTCGCATATGTGGACGTAATGCTGACCGTCTTTGCTTCCGCAACAGTCATAGTTTTACATACTTACTTGATCATTGCGCATCCCGAGATTATACCCGCCGGATCATTGGGGGCAACCTTAGGAGTCAGATATCTGTGCTTTATCTGGGTTGCCGTGGCGGGTGCAATAATAATCGGCATATTTAAGCGATTGTTGTACAAATCCATAGAAAGCGAAGAAAAAAGTAACGCCTTAAACGAAAACTTAAAAGCAGTAGCCCAGGTAATATCCAAAGAGGTTAATGCCCTAAGTGAAGCTGCCCTGAATGTGCGCCATTTGGCTGAAGAAACCGGCCAGGCTGCAGTTCAAGTCAGCGCCAGTATAGAAGATATGGCCAAAGGAGCCACAGAGGAAGCCCTGCATGCGGGCAAGACTGTGGAAGTGGTGAAAGAGATGTCGGTAGCTCTTGAGAGTGCCGGCAAACATGTTCTGCAGGTAAGCAATCAATCCAGTCAGTTCAATAAAATTGTAGAAGACGGCATGGAAGCCATGAAGCAGCAGACTGCATTTATGCAGGATAGTAGAACTGCTCAGCAAAGGGTAAGCGAAGCGGTACACGAACTAAATGACAAGTCAGCTGAGATAGTAAAAATTGTGGAATTAATAACGGGAATCGCTGACCAGACCAATTTGCTGGCACTGAATGCCGCCATAGAAGCAGCTCGTGCAGGAGACGCAGGGCGGGGGTTTGCGGTAGTAGCGGAGGAAGTCAGGAAACTGGCTGAGGGTTCAGCAGAAGCAGCTCAGAACATATCCCGCCTGATTGGCGAGATTCAAGATGGTATGCATGACACCGTAAAGCAAATCGAACTTTCCAACAAGATATCCGAACAGCAATATGAAGCGGTGCAGAAGACCCAGGCGATGTTTGCCGAAGTAGAGCAGGGCGCTTCCCGTATTAATGATGCCATTCAAGAGATATCAGCTATTTTGCAGCAGATTCTGGCCTCCACCGAAGATGTGGTTGGAGAGGTGGAACAAATCTCAGCTTCTACCGAGGAGTCCGCAGCAGCGACCCAGCAAATCACCGCGCTGGTAAACCAGCAGCAGGAGGCTGTGGAAAGTGTCGCCAAAGCGATAGTCAATATCGAACAGTCCGCTGCCCAGCTAAAAGAGCTGGCCCAACAGTTTGGTTGAACCTGGCAGACTTGATACCTTCACGCAATTTGTCGGATCTCTTGCTTGCAGGTATTTTTTTACCTGTTGCAGTGTGATAATATTATGGTTAATCAATATAATATTAAATTTAAGTTATTTCTACGAGATTGTTTTCCTAAAGTCAAAGGACCATGGAAGCAATCCGATAGGGTATAACTAGAAATGGTTATGCCTCCCTTTTTGGAAAGTAGAAATATCGCATTGGTTTATGCGAGATATGTTGGTTAATAACGGCTTTCCAGAGGGAAGCCGTTTTTTGTCGGGAAAAATTATAAAGGAGGGTGAGGGTCGAGAGTTTTGCAGCGAAAAAATATAAGGAGGGAATGGGATGAAGAGGGTCTTGTTGGCAGTAATGTTATGTTTCTTGGTTTTATTCACAGGGAGTGCTTATGCTATGGAAACAGTGGAAGTATCTGTAGATGGCAAGTCTGTTAGTTTTTCCGATCAGGCAGCAATATTTGATAATAACAAAGATCAAGTTTTAATTCCTCTGAGGGCCATTTGTGAAGCATTGGGAGCCCAGGTAGAGTGGGATGCAGGTGCCCAAAAAGCTCTGGTCACCTTTATGAACAAAAAAGTGGAAATTACCATAAACAGTAACCGCGGAACTCTTAATGGAAAGGAGTTTGCATTATCAGCGGATGCTGTTATTATGAACGGACGAACCATGGTTCCCCTGGATTTTATGCAGAAAGCATTAGGCAGCAAAGCAACTTGGAATGCAGATACTAAATCAGTTACTATTCTGGACCGCAATGTAAAGATTAAAATGGCAAGTACCATAGGGCCTATTGATGCAGGAATCGTTGGCACCCTGGCCGAGGAATTTGAAAAGAGAACAGGAATTAATGTGGAATTCCTGGGTGCTGGCACCGGCAAAGCACTGGAAATGGCCAAAAGCGGAGATTATGATCTGGTAATGGTACATGCCAAAGCACTGGAGGAAGCCTTTGTTGCTGAAGGTTATGGGACCAAAAGGATACCTGTCATGTATAATGATTTTGTTTTAATGGGGCCGGCTAGTGATCCGGCAGGAATTAAAGGAATGACTTATGCTGAAGCCTTAAAGGCCATTATGGACAAGGGAGCCAAGTTCATCAGCAGAGCTGACCAATCCGGTACTCATGTAAAAGAAATGGAATTATGGGAAGCTGCTGGTTTAGAGCCTAAAGGAGATTGGTATGTGGCCTGGGAAGGAGGCTCAAAAGGAAATAGTGCTACTTTGAAGTATACCAATGAACAACAGGCTTATACCTTAATTGACAGGGCCACCTACTTGGCACTGAAAAATGAAATCTCCATTGTTCCTTTGGTCGAAGGCGAAGAAGACATGCTCAACTTTATCTCTGTAATTCCAGTAAACCCGGATAAGTTCCCGCAGGTAAATGCTAAATTAGCTCAGGATTTCATTGATTTTATGACCTCTGATGAGGGACAGATTATTATTCGTGACTTCAAAAGAGACCTATATGGTGAACCGATGTTTTTCCCTAATGCCGAAGGGTGGCAGGGGAAGAATTAACCGGTAGTTCAGATGATTTAATTTTAAGTAGGGGGCTTTGCCCCCAGAGAGTGTCAAAAAAGTTGCTAAAAGAGATCGCCACGTCGCTACGCTCCTCGCGATGACATACCAAAAGGCCATCTTATGAGTCATTGCGAGCCCCGGAGGGGCGTGGCAATCTCGAACGTCGAACCGCTAATAGACTTCTTTGACAGTCTGAGGGGGCTTTGCCCCCATTTTTTTTGCTCGTTTTGGGTAAGGACAGGATATTTTCGCTAAAGGTATCAATTTTTGTAGATAATATTCGTTTAAGCGTATATGATTAAAATATATGGAAGAAAAAGGATTGTGGCCTGTTTGAAATACCTGATACCAAAGGAAGCTGCGGAAAAATGGGGAATATCGGAGCGCCGGGTTCAGCTTCTGTGCCAGCAGGGAAGAATTGCCGGGGCAGAGCGCCATGGGAGGATATGGCTGATCCCGGAAACGGCGCCAAAGCCAAAGGATGCCAGAATAAAAACAGGACGGTACATAAAAAACCAACCGGAGTCTCCCGCGTCTGAAGTCCCAGATATTGCTCCCGCAGTTCAGCAGGATGGAGAGCAGTACACTTTCCTCCTGCCCACCGAGCTTGCCGCAATCGTTCCCCGGCCCCGGCTGATTGAAAAAATTGCCCCGCCCGGCAGCAGCCTTACCTACATACAGGCAGGTGCAGGCTATGGCAAAACCACCCTTCTTAAGCAGTACGCCAGCCAACGGGACAAGGTTATATGGCTTTTTCTGGACGAAAGAGACAGCAATATTTTATGCTTTTTGCGTCATTTGGAGGATGCCTTTCGCCAAAAGCTGTCCCGCTTTGAATTCTATACCACCGACCTGCTTCCTTTCTCAGCCGAGGATACTTTTGTACACAGGGCGCTGGCCGCGTTGCTTCGCGCCATAGGACGCTGTAAGCTTACCCTCATTCTCGATGATGTCCACCTGATCACAGATAGCAAGGTGAAGGACTTATTGACCAGGCTGGCCCAAAACTGCCCTCCCGGCCTCACCCTTGTCATGGCAGGACGTGACGAACTGTGGGGAGAACTTTTCCGGCTCGAAATGGACGGGCGGGTCGCCGAGCTGACCCAGGATGATTTGCTCTTTAGCCGGGAGGAAACAGAAGAACTCTGGGGCTTTTTCGATGAAGATGCTTACGTGGCCACCGAGGGCTGGGCGCTGGCCCTGCAATCCTACCGGATGGCTGCCTGGAGCGGAAAGCTCCGCCTGCCCCATGATGACCGGAAGCTGCACCGTTACTTGCTGGAAGAAATTTTTAAGCAGCTTCCTGAAAATATGCAGAATTTCCTGCTGGCCACCGCTTGGCTGCCCGAACCTAACCCTGCGGAATGCGATAGGCTTCTGCATATCCAAAACTCCCAGGAGATCCTGGATGAGCTGGTGCGCAGGAATATATTCACCACCCAGACTTCTCCTTCCACTTATCGCTACCATACCCTGTTTAGCGCCTTTTTACGGCAAAACGGCAATACCCTGGGGCGAGAAGTATTGCGCCGGGCCATGCTGGACAGCTATGCTCGCAAGGAATACCATCAGGCTGCCACATATGCCCTGCTTCTGGATGATGCCGCTTTTGTACACGAATGTATCGATGCTGACTTGGGCAGACCCTTTGGACAGGGGAACTACGGGAACATCAGAGGGTATTTTGACTGTATGAAAGCCCAGAACATAGAATTGTCTCCCCGGGTTCTTTTAGCCAGGGGGTTGTACCTGTCCAGTCAGGGTCACTTCCATGAGGCCGACCAATGTTTGCGGGAGGCCCTTCCCATGCTAGGGGAGGATCGCCGGATTATGCTGCAGGTGCTGGCCCATAAAGCCAGGATTCTGCGCAATAAGGCCTCCTTAGAGGAAAGCAGCACTCTGATCGACAGCCTGCTGCCTCTGCCGGCAGATGCCTCCATGGAAGACTGGTACCTGGTGATGATTGAGAAAATCCATAACCTGACCCTGTCCACTCGTCTGGCGGAAGCCCTGGAGCTGACCCAGACCATGCTGGAAAAGTGCGTTTCCCGGGGCAATACCAGGGTCAGGGCTTGGTTTAAGCGCTACCTGACTGTCATTTACTTCTTTAAAGGCGATTACCTCAAGTGCCTCCGCTATTATGAAAAATCCCTGTCTCTCTCTGGGGAAGAACAGGACTGGCTCTCCCGCCACTCTGTGGGAGCCTATGCCGCCAAAGCCTATCAGGCAACCGGGCAGGAGGAAAAAGCTGTTCCGCTGATGGAAGCAGAACTGTCCCGCCTGCGCCGTTTAGGACTCCATGAAGAACTATGCATTAATTACCTGATGTACGCCGATATCCTTCTGGCTGAGGAAGTACGCAAATCCAGCCAGGGAGGCGGCGCTGATTTTTCAAGTTTCCACCGGTATCTGGAGCTGGCGGAGGAACACGCAGCCTTAAAAGGAAACGCCCAGAATTATATTCTCTTTGCCAAAATCCTGCGCCTGGGAGCAGAGCTTTTTGCTCAGCCGGAAAAGGTGCCTCACGCTATCAAAGATATCCTGCAAATGGCTGAAGACGTCACCCCCTTTTTTCAGACTATAGCCTACGGGCGGGTTGCCAGTTTCCTCCACATGCTGGGACAGGATATGGAGCTGAGCAAAGCCTGTTACAGGAAAGCCATTGAAATAGGCGAAAAGCACGGCACTTGGAATATTCCCATGCTATGCTATGGCGGGCTTGCCGCCATATATCTTCGTGAAAGGGACGAAGAAAGAGCGGAAGAATACGCTCGCCGATTTTTGGAGCTTTCTTTCTATACGGTCACCGCTATCATTTCCGTCTGAAATCCCTTTTCGGTGAAGTGCTGAAATTTGCTCTGAACCGGGGCATAACCCCGGAGTTTACACGGGCTATGCTTGAATACGGCGGTTATGCAGTCCAACGGGTTTACATCCATACCCTGGGAGCCTTTTACATAGCACCGGTTCATGACCGGCACTCCCGGGTCAAAATCCGTACCCAGAAATCCAGGGAACTTCTGGCTTATCTTCTGGAGCACCGTGAAGGTGTCAGCCGGGAGCGAATCTATGCTGATCTATGGGGGGACAGTGAGGGTGACATTACCGGCACATTCCACACTCGCCGGGGGGAAATCCGCCGGGCTTTTGAAAGCCTTGGGGCCAAAAACCCCATTGAATCTGAAGGAGGCGTGTACCGGCTGAACATGGAGGAAATCGCCTGTGACTACGATGCCTTCCAGCAGGCTGCGGATATATTCATGAAGGACCCCATTCCTGAAAACGCACAAAAGGTGGTTGCCCATTATACCGGGCGTTATCTGGATGACCTGGAGGCTCTGTGGGCAGAAAGCACCAGACTCCGCTGCGAGGATACCTTTCTTCAGGCAGCGGAATTCCTGCTGGAAAGCTACCGGGAATCCGGGGAGCGGGCTAAAACTCTAGAGCTGTTGCGCCACTGCACCAGCTTGACTTACCAGGGACATCGCATTCCTTCGGAGGCGGAAAGCGAGAGAAAAAAGAAATAATAACAGCTGCCTGAAACTGTGGCCAACAACAGGACGAAAGGCACAGGAGAATAATTATCTCTCCTGTGCCTTTTTCCCATTTTTTCAATTACTTCATAGTTGGTGGCATTTTTGGTGGTAGTGGGTTTTATACAATAAAAAATAATTTTTGGATGCAGGTTACAGCTCTCGGAGAAAACGCTAGAAAAGCAAATAGCCGTAAGAGAAGCGCTTATCATCTGAACATGTATCAGCCTTTTTTTGAATCCTGCTATGCGGGAAACTGCAGCAGTGTACCAATAGTATTTGGGGGAGGTAATACGAATGAATATAGTGAAAAAAGCGTTGCCGCTCATATTGCTTACATTAATAATCATATTGGTGATGCAGCCAGTAACGGTATGGGCTGATATGTCCTGGCAATCGCAGATTGATGTTTTGGATGAACCCGTTATCATTAGCAAATGGGGAAGCGAGTTACGGATTGATGAAGATTTATATATTCATAAAAATGTTGAATTGCAATGTGATTACTCTATTGTTCTTTCTGATGCTTATAGAAAAAAATTGCGGCCGGCAAAACACTGACCTTAAAGACAAACGGAGGGCCTTTTGGACTAGTGTTGCTCAGCAATGTCACCGCAGAAGGGCCGGATGCGACCGTAATAATAGACACCTCCTCGTCAGATGGCGCTGGCGGAGATGTTTATCTAGGATTTTTCAATGATTCGGGCGGGGATTACCCGTCATTGATAATAAACTGTTCGGGAGGAAACGGCGAAGATGGCAAGATTTATTATAACAGCTCTCTGCAGTTCAGCTCTGCCGCTTATACGGTTAATGACGGAGATACGGCTGCGATAACGGTCAGCCGCACGATCAGCGACGTCGGAAAGGTCAGAGTGCAGTATTCCACCAGCGACGGTACGGCCCAAGCCGGAACCGACTACACTCCGGTTAGCGGAGTGCTGGAATTTGCCAACGGAGAATCCCAAAAAACTTTTTATGTGTCTACCAACGATATTTCAGGCACCTCCCGCACCGTCAACCTCATACTCAGCAATCCTGACGCTTGGGCAACCCTGGGCGATCAAACGACGGCAGTCCTGACCATCGAGGACAATGATCCTGTTTGTGAAATCGGTACAACTCCATACTCCACGCTGGACGAGGCACTATCTGCAGTGGCAGCGGGTGAAACAAAGACCATCAAGCTGCTGGCGGACATTGAGTATACCGGCGGCATCGTGATTACAGGCAAAACCGTCACCTTTGACCTGAACGGGCACACCCTGAAGGTGACCAACGATGGAGGTCACGGGTTGGAAGTAGGAAGCGGCGGTGTGGTTAATCTTGACACCTCAAAGGGGGGCTCGTTCAACGTAACAGCTAGCGGAAGTGGAAGATACGCCGTATTTGCTCACGACGGGGGACAGGCTACTGTGACCAGCGCCACATTGACCAGCGGGGATATGAACAGCAGCGGCGCAATGGCAAGCGGAACGGGAAGCTTTATCAAAGTTACCGGTGATGTCACAGCAACAGGCTCCGGCATCGGTACGTATGCCGAAAATGGCGGAAGAATTGAAGTGGGAGGCAATGTGACCGGCGCGATAGGTGGTGCTATAGCGAGTGACTTAGGAAGCGCCGTCACCGTTGCCGGGAACGCTGAGGCAACTGCAAGCGGTCCCTATAATAGCGGAGCAAGGGCAGAATATGGCGCTGCGGTTACGGTCGGAGGCAATGTCATCTCCAAAGCAGGCCGCTCTGCTTATACCTATGGTGAGGGAAGCTTGCTGATTATTGAAGGCGCAGTCTCAACGAACTATGAGGGCGGCGCAGGAGCAGAGGCCAGAGAAAAAAGCACTATCATTATTAAAGGTGTTATCACCGCCCCTGTGTACCTTAAACTAGATGATGTACCAATAAATGCTTCTGAAGGTACCAGCGGAACGGGGGCCGATGCTGGTTACAAAATCTACACCAACTATAAGAGTTCTACCATAAAGGTTAAAAACAACCCGCCTGCAGCGAAAAGCCCGGTACCAATCCAAAGCATGACCGCGGGCAGTACGGCAACTTTCAGCGCCTCTGATATCGCCGTAGATATAGAAGAAGACCCGCTGATCATCACGACCATTGTGACAGGCCCGGAGGCAGCAAAGGCGACGGCAAGCCTTAATAGCGGCACTGTCACCCTCACCGGCGTAGCGGCGGGTGACACATCGGTTGTGGTTGCAGTCAGCGACGGGACGGATACAGTAAATATAGCTGTGCCGGTTTCCGTTACCCCGGCACCGCCCACCCTAGTAACCTCCATCACCGTAAAAGGAGCAGACGATGCGACCACCGTGGCCAACGGCGGCACCCTGCAAATGATAGCGGAAATTGAACCTACCAACGCCACGGATAAGACCGTGACCTGGAGCGTGTTTCCCGGAACAGGTACAGCCACCATTGACCCTTCCACCGGATTGCTGACCGGCACTGGGGAAGGAACGGTGACCGTAAGGGCAACAGCCAACGACGGCTCCGGTGTATATGGCGAGAAGGTCATCACCGTAACCGCACCGCCGCCCCTGAACACACCGCCCAACCGCAGGGCCGGAGTACCCGCGAATGTCACGGCTAGCGCAACGGTGAACACCGCCTACACCCTGGACCTGTCAACTATTTTCGAGGATGCGGACGGTGACCCGCTGACCTATAAGGTATCGGTAAACGGAGCGTATGTTGCCGCGGATAGAGTATATTCCTACACTCCGACTGTCACCGGTACAACCACACTGGTATTCAAAGCCCATGACGGGACGGTGGACTCCAGCGACACCTACACAGTGACCCTGACGGTTTCCGGTGCCAGTTCCGGCGGCAGTGGCGGCGGTGACAGCAGCGGAGGCAGCAGTGGAGGCAGCAGTGGAGGGGAAGGCAGCAGTACTACTCCTTCGAATTCTGCCAGCAAGTCTATCCCCGCTGACACCGGAGGCATTGTACAATTGGAAAACGTCTCCGTAGAGATACCCCCCGATACCCTGCCCGCTGACGTCACATTGGAGATAGAGAAGCTGACAGGGAAAGAAGCGGAAGACCTGGTGCCCTCTGGAATGCAGGTCAAACTGGGCAGCGATATTTACGAGATTACCACCACCGGCAGCAGGGACTTCGGCGACAAAACCATCACCATTCGCATCGCCTACGATCCTGATAAGATTGCTGAGGGCGAGCAGCCGGTTATCCGCTACCGTGACGAAACCACCGGCGAGTGGGTTGACCTGCCCACCATTATCGAGCAGGGCGCCGACGGCAAGTGGTACGCCGTGACCCAGGTCAACCACCTGACCAAGTTCGCTGTCTTCAGCGCGTCGGTACCGGCGAAAGAAGAGCCTGTCAGGAAGGTGATCGTCCTCACCATAGGTCAACAAGAGGCTACTGTAGACGGACAACCGTACATCCTGGACGCCCCGCCCTTCTTAGATACGAAGGCCAACCGGACCCTGGCGCCCGTACGCTTTGTAAGCGAAGGCCTGGGTGCGGAAGTGGACTGGATAGGCGAAACCCGCCAGGTTGGTATAAGGGACGGGGACAAAGAGATAGTGCTGACCATAGGTTCAGCGGAAGTTCGAGTAAACGGTGAGAGACAGATCATAGACAGTGCTCCTGAGCTGCATCCTCCCGGGCGCACCTTTGTACCCCTGCGCTTTGTCAGCGAGACTCTGGGAGCCACGGTGGATTATGATCATGAGACACGGGTGATTAGGATAATCAAATAAGATGTTTACAGGAACTTGGGCGGCAGGCTGGTGCCGGCTAGTTCGGCAATTTGATTAATAGGCTGGAGTCCCTGGGTAACCAGAAGTTTGGAGGTGCCCTGGGACAATATCCGGCCATTATTATCTTCCACCCTCACATCTGCCAGGCATATGGAACGGCCTACTTTAATTCGCTGCCCATGGGCTATAATCGTGCCTTCTTTGATGGATGCCAGGTTATTTACATTCACATCTATAGTTATCAAACCCGCCTCTTCCGGCAATTCGGCATAGACAGCCCAGTAAGCTGCTGCATCAATGAGAGCTGCATAAACCCCTCCCTGTATGGCCATGTAAGGAGACAGGTGCTTGTGCTCCATTTCGATGTGTAACTTGGAAAAACCCACTCCCATGTCTTGGATAGTCATAGAAAGCAGCTGAAAAAAAGGGCTTTGGTTAACCAATGCGATCAATTTTTTTATATGCTCCTGGTTAAGTTTCAACCCCTTAACCCCCCCTGGAATACTTTTAGTTTATTTTATGAATCATAGCAATTTTGCATATTACTAACATAATAACCCAGATGCTGAGAAGGAACCAAGCTTGCAAGTTTTTCTAAATTTCGTTACTTTAGTAACTAATAACGAATATACTAAGGTTGTGAACAAAGCAACCCTTAATAGAAAAGGAGGACTGCAGGATGAAAACTAATGAAAACCTCAAAGCTGCATTTGCCGGAGAGTCCCAGGCCAATCGCAAGTATTTGGCCTTTGCCGACAAAGCCCGAAAGGATGGCTTTGAAAAAGTTGCCCGTTTATTTGAAGCCGTAGCAGAAGCAGAGACCATTCATGCGGTTAAACAATACCAAGTATCCGGTAATGTAAAGTCCACCCTGGAAAACCTGCGCGCGGCTGCTGATGGGGAAAACTATGAACATACCAACATGTATCCGCCCTTTATAAAGGATGCGGAGGAGGAAGAAGCCAAAGCTGCCCGGGCTATATTCCATTTAGCCAATGAAGCTGAAAAAGTCCATGAAAAGCTGTTTTTAAAGGCTGCGGAAGCAGTGGAGAAGAACCAGGATGTAGCTGCGGAG
>Ga0116175_1002093_pt1 | contig 12344 bp, 8 predicted proteins | sample AD_UKC125_MetaG_FD_89802 | JGI IMG/M metagenome (GOLD analysis project Ga0116175, IMG submission 89802) | Active sludge microbial communities of municipal wastewater-treating anaerobic digesters from USA - AD_UKC125_MetaG | ecosystem: Engineered > Bioreactor > Anaerobic > Digestate | place: USA... | reverse complement strand
TCGCGGAATTCGTCGAACAGCGATTCGGAGACGTCGAGCACGATGTCGAGACCAACGGTGTCGCACAGGGCGAGCGGACCCTGCGGGTGCGCGCAACCGTTGACCATTCCGGTGTCGATGTCCTCCTTGGTGGCGTAGCCGCTCTCGTACATGCGGATGGCGCTCACCAGGTACGGGATGAGCAGGGCGTTGACGACGAAACCGCCGCGGTCACCTGCCTGGATCGGCTTCTTGCCGAGGTTGTCGCGGACGTAGTCGGTCACCGTCTGCGCGGCCTCGGGTGCGGTGGCGAGGCTGGAGATGATCTCCACCAGCGGCATCACCGGGACCGGGTTGAAGAAGTGCACGCCCACCACGCGGGACGGGTCGGCCACCTCCTTGGACACCCGGATGATCGGGATCGAGGAGGTGTTGGTGGCCAGGATCGTCTCTTTCGGGGTGACCCGATCGAGGTCGGCGAAGAACGACACCTTGAGGTTCTCGATCTCCGGGAGCGCCTCGATGACCAGTTCGCGGTCACCGAAGTCGTCGACGGTCGTGGTGGTGGTCAGCCGGGCCAGGGCGGCGTCGGCGTCCTCTTCGCTCAGCTTGCCCCGCTTGACGCCGCGGGCCAGGGATGCGGCGATCCGCGCGCGGGCCGCGTCGGCGGTGTCCTGATCACGCTCGAGGATCAGGACCTGGTCACCGGACCGGGCCGCGACCTCGGCGATACCGGCGCCCATCGTGCCACCGCCGACCACACCTAGCTGCGTCATATGGCTGTTCTCCAATCTCTCCAGGATGCGAGCCGAGGCCGGGTGCCGTCGACCTCACTATCACCGGGGTCGATGATAGTGAGGCCCGGCGGCCGGGACACAGGTGAGGCTCAGCCCAGGTCGGCGAGGTCGCCGTGCGGCCCGGGGTTGACGCGGGTGCCGTGCGGATACCGGATCAACGTCTCGTCGGCGAAAACGCTGATCGGATAGCCGATTCCGTCGCCGAAGGCGACGCACACCAGGTATCTCAGGGCGTGGTCGGGCTCGGCCCGGCCGGTGGGCATGATGACCGGGACACTGACCCCGGACACCCGGACCCGCTCGTCGGGGTGGTCGGCCCGTCCGACGATGTCCCCCGGCCTCAGATCCGCGGGTCCGACGGCCCGCCCGGTACTTGCCTCAACGGACTCGACTTCTACCATGCTGTGACCCTAACAACTCCGGTCCGGGCGCCGACAGAGCCGCACGGCCTCACAGCGCCGACGGTCCGGCGCGGTCGTCGCCGGGCGCGGTGAGAGCGGGTATCGGCGCGATGAGTTCGCCGGGGATCGTCCCGTCGGGGCCCCACTCGCCGAACCACGCCCGTATGTTCGGGTTGACCGGCCACGACCGCCCGCCGCCCGCGCACATCCTGTCCACGGCCGGCCGGGCGACCAGGACACCTCTGGCTCGCCCGTCCAGCGGGTCGCGGTTGCCCTCCTCGCCGGGCTGGACGGGATCGACCATCGGCGCCAGGTTCCGCCAACCGTTCCGGTACCGCCTCAGCGGCCGTGACGGCAGGCGTCCGTCGAATGCCGCCGCGCACCGGCTGAACAGGTTCGCCACCCGGTAGAAGACGGTCAGCGAATCGTGGGGCACCTCCGCCAGCGTGCACAGGTGGGGCACGATCCGCTCGCTGTCGAAGTGCAGGCCGTCGTTCTTGCTCGCCTCGGTGACCATCCACGCCAGCGACCGGTCACCGAGTGCGCAGTTCTCGTATCCGCCGCCGACGTCGGTGTGGACGCCGTCGAACCACAACTGGACCACGTCGGGCCGCGGTCCGCCCGTGACGTCGGGGACCGCCCACAGGCACGGCGCGAAGGCCCGCCGGCGTTCGGCGAGGGCCAGCGCCTGCCGGGCCACCAGTACCTGCGGGCTCAGCCGCACATCGTGGAAGCGGTACCGGCGCCGGGTGGGTCCGGGTGCCCCCAGCGCGCCGACCGTGTCGAACACCCCCAGGAAGGCGATCGGCACCACCGGATGGCAGGACCGCCTGAACGCCGCCGCATCCTCGGCCCACCCCGGCCTGCCCGAGTAGGCGGGGACGAAACCGACCCTGGGCCGAGGGCGTTCCCGGTACAGCCTCAGCGCCTGCGGCAGTGCGCCGGAGGCGACCCCGTCCGGGGTCAGCAAACCGATGCGATCGATCAGCCCGACCAGGCTGCGGGCGGTGTAGGCGCCGCGGCTGAACCCGAATACGTACACCTTGTCGCCGTGTTCGTAATTGAGCGCCAGGAAGCGGTAGGCGTCGACGATGGCCGAGTCCAGACCTATCCCGAACGCGCCACCCACCAGGCGTTCGATCCGGCCGCCGCCGGTGCCCACCCCGGCCCGGTAGTAGACGATCTGAGGTCGGCCGTGTCTGTCGTTCGGGGCCACCGACCGGGCGATCTTCTCGATGTTGGACACGTCGACGTCGTCGGCGCGTTTCCATGTACCGTCACAGCACACCACCAGCGTTTTCATCGCCGCTCCCTTCCACTGAACCCCAAGGTAGGGGCATGTGGGTGGCAGGTCGCGAGTAGTGCGCTACCCGTTCGGCGGAACCCGGTGGCGGCGGCTACCGGGTACCGTCGGTGAGCAACGCCGCCAGCGCCGCCCGGTCACCCACGTCGAGCTTGGTGCACGCCCGATAGATGTGTCCTTCGACGGTCCGCACCGACACCACGAGCCGGTCGGCGATCTCACGATTGGTCAGGCCCGCCGCGACGAGGTTGGCGATCTCGCGTTCGCGCGAGGTCAGCGGCAGCGGGTTGGCCGACTCCACCGTCGCCGGGGTGTGCAGGCCACCGCACAGCGCCGACAACCGCGTGGCCGTCGCCGCGGACAGCGCGACCGCCGGCCGGTCACCGGCCCGGTCGTGAACGGTCGCGGCCGCCGCCGCCGAGTCGGCCGCCGACAGCATCGCACCGAGATTCTCGAAGTCGGCGGCGCACCGGTCCAGGCCCGCCGCGTCACCGTCGACGACGGCCCGCGCGTGCCCGGCGTACACCTGCACCATGCGTCCGTCGAGTTGCGCGGCGAGTTCGGCCAGACGCTCGGGGATCTGCCCGTCGGTGGCGCCGAAGCGGGCAGCCGCGTGCAGTGCTTCGGCCTCAATCGCGAACTGGCCGCTCGCCGATGCCGCGGCGGCCGTGCTCCGGGCGTGCGCGATCGCCCTCGACACCATGCCCGCGGACGCGTACTGCCACGCCTGTGCGATCTCCAGCTGGTGCGCGAACACCTGCACCGCGGGGCCGGCACATTCGCGGGCGGCGGCCAGGACCCCGGCGGCACCGCCGGAATCACCGAGGGCCGAATAAGATTGGGCCAGCAGGATTCTGGCGGGAAACACCCACGACAGCGCATCCTGGTCGGCGAGGGCGGCCATCGTCTGCTCGATCCGCTCGGCGGCCGCCGGGAACCGGCCGCGGGCCACCTCGACGGCGGCCATGTGCGTGCCCGACAGCGCCCACGCCAGATACTGACCGGCGGAGGAGAATTCGACGTACTGATCGGCCGCCGACTGCGCGGCGGCCAATTGGCCGGTCAGCGTCAGCGCCAGGATTTCGCCGAATCCGGCCGGGAACCGCAGCACGCCGTCGGTGCTCTTCTCCGCGCTGCGGCCGCGCCGGGCGATGGCGGCGACCTCGTCACCGCGTCCGGCGAGGGCCCGCGCCAGACCGCCACCGAAGACCGCCCACTCGGTGGCCCACGGCAACGGCGTCACGGCGTCGAGGACCTTGTTCGACAGTTCGATCGCGCCGGTGATGTCGCCGGTGAACAGTGCGCAGGCCGAGGCTATCCCGTCGACGATCTGGATCAGCGACGGGTTGTCGATGCGATCGCGGACGAGGTCGAGGACCTCCCGCGCCGCGGCGACGTCGCCGATACCCCAGAACAGATTGCCGATCCGCTGCAGGCCCCAGATGAGCAGTTCACCGTCGTCGAGCGCGGCGGGGTCCACATCGGCGAGTACGGCGTCGGATTCGGCGTTGAGACCTTTCCACATCAGGGCCCGCGCGAGCAGACCGGCCGCGGCCACGCCCGCCCCGGCGCCGACCGCCGCACGCGCGAACTGCTCGCCCACCTCCACGTCGGCGAGCATCAGTGAGTCCCTGGCCGCGTCGGCGAACAGCGCGGGCTCGGCGTCGGCGTCGCTGTCCAGGGCCAGTCCGGCGAGCCGGATCCGGTCGGAGGCCGTGCGAAGGGGCCGGGTGCGCAGCGCGTCGACCAGCTTGCCGCGCAGTCGCCGCGACGAGGCGAAGCCCAGTCTCTTGCGGATCACCTCCCCGAACAGGGGGTGCGCGTAGCGGACGGTGAGGGTCCGGCCGTCCCGGCCGATCCGGATCAGGCCGGCGTCCTCGGCGTTCTCCACCGCCGGCTCACCCGCCAGTTCCACAAGGACGTCCAGATCGATCGGCTCGCACAGGGTCAGCAATTGCAGGGCGTGTGCGACGTCGTCGTCGAGTTGGTCGATCCGGCTCTCCAGCAGCGAGGCCAGCTCGGAGGTGATGGTGGCCCGCCCGCGCAACTGCCAGACATTGTTGACCTCGCGCAGTGTGCCCGACTCGACGGCGCCCTGCACCAGGTGCCGCAGGAACAGAGCATTACCGCCGGAGGCGTCCCACATGAGGTCGGCCGAGAGTCCTTCGAGCCGTCCGCCGAGCACCCGTTCGATCAGTTCGACGCTCTGTTCCTTGCTGAACGGCGCGAGCGCCACCCGTACGACGTGGTCGTCCTTCCACAGCGAGGTGATGGCGTCGGGAACCGATTCGCCGCTGCGCACGGTGGCGATGATGTGCACCGCCCTGTCGATGGCCAGCTGATGCAGCAGGGTCGCGGAGAGTTCGTCGAGCAGATGGGCGTCGTCGACACCGATGACCGGATGGCCGTCGGCGAGCAGGGATTCGCGCGCCGCGGCGAGATAGGTGACCGGATCGCTGGAGGTGGCGGGCCCGACGAGATGGGCGAACACCCCGAGCGGGATGCTGCGCGCGGAGACGGTGCCTGCCACCCACCGCACGCTCAGGTCCATGCCCTCGGCGGCATGGCGCGCCAGCGTCGTCTTTCCCACCCCGGCATCCCCGGTCAGCACCACCCCGCAGTGGCCCGAACGCTCCCCCAGCGCGGACCGGATCCGCGCGAACTCCAGTTCACGCTCGATCATCGGCCAGTTTTTCCCCATGGTGTCAATGTAGTCCGGCTCTCCCGGCCGCTCTACAGCAATGACTACAGCCACGACCGGCGGAAACAGTTGCGGCAAAGATTAATCAGCCGACCTATGGGAGATGTGACCCAAACCGGGCGAAACCCGGCACCGGCGCGGCGGCGGGTGCGAGAATGACCGGCATAGTGACCCACAGCACAGGCAAACCTAACTTTTTTGGATTGATTCCAGAAAACTCGTGACAAACCGCGACGCGGCCCCTACCGTAGGAGAGGTGAGTGACGAATCCACCTTCATGGACCAGATCCGTGGCAGCGGACTTCGGGTCACACGGCCCCGGGTCGCGGTCCTCGAAGCCGTTCACTCGCATCCGCATGCCGACACCGACACCATCGTCGGCGCGGTGCGCTCCACGCTGCCGGATGTCTCCACCCAGGCCGTCTACGACGTACTGCGCGCCCTGACCACCGCTCGGCTGATCCGCCGGATCCAGCCGTCCGGCCTGGTCTCGCGGTACGAGGCCCGGATCAACGACAACCATCATCACGTGGTGTGCAGACAGTGCGGGACGATCGGCGACGTCGATTGCGCAATCGGCGAATCTCCGTGTCTCACACCGTCGAACAACCAAGGCTTCGTCGTAGACGAGGCCGAGGTGATCTATTGGGGCCTGTGCCCCGACTGCTCGGCCGCTCAGCCCGAAACAGCCTGACCCGCGTTTACCAGCCCCTAGCCCCACACACAGCCGTCATCATAAGGACCGCCCCACTCCACCCTCACCGCCCTATTCGCAATTCCAACTGAATACCACTGCGGCACAGCTACTTCCGCAGCACAACCGTAGATCGACACCTGTCAGCGCACCGGAGACATACGTCCGGCGGGCAGTCGATTCACCCCATTTTTCTCGGTCGAACAATTTCTCGGTCGAACACCGAAAGGAACCGCATCTCATGAGCGAGACAACCGATGCCCCGCAAACCGGCGGATGCCCGGTGGCACACGGCACTATCGCACCCCCCACCGAAGGCGGCGGCAACCGCGATTGGTGGCCCAACCTGCTCAATCTGAAGCTGCTGGCACACAACCCCGATGTGGGCAATCCCCTCGGCGGTGACTTCGACTACGACAAGGCGTTGGAAAGCCTTGACGTAGAGGCCCTTACAGCCGATATGAAGGCCCTGCTGACCGATTCGCAGGAGTGGTGGCCGGCCGACTTCGGCAATTACGGCCCCCTGTTCATCCGCATGTCCTGGCATGCGGCGGGCACCTACCGCGTCTCCGACGGCCGCGGCGGCACCGGCGCCGGGATGCAGCGCTTCGCACCGCTGAACAGCTGGCCGGACAACGTCGGCCTCGACAAGGCGCGCCGCCTGCTGTGGCCGATCAAGAAGAAGTACGGCAACGCGCTCTCGTGGGCCGACCTGCTGGCGTTCGCCGGCAACGTCGCCCTCGATGCGATGGGCTTCAAGACCTTCGGTTTCGCCTTCGGCCGCAAGGACGAATGGGAACCCGAAGAGGTGTACTGGGGCCCGGAGGCCGAATGGCTCGGCGGCGACAAGCGCTACAGCGGCGAGCGTGACCTCGCCAACCCGCTCGCGGCCGTGCAGATGGGCCTGATCTACGTCAATCCCGAAGGCCCCAACGGCAATCCCGATCCGCTCGCCTCGGCCATCGACATCCGCGATACCTTCGGCCGGATGGCGATGAACGACGAGGAGACCGCCGCGCTGATCGTCGGCGGCCACACCTTCGGCAAGACCCACGGCAAGGGCGACGGCAACAAGGTCGGCGCCGAACCCGAGGCCGCCCCGCTCGAACAGCAGGGCCTGGGCTGGGCCAGCTCGGTGGGCACCGGCATCGGCCCCGACGCGATGGGCAGCGGCCTGGAGGTCATCTGGACCCACACGCCCACCAAGTGGGACAACAGCTTCCTGGAGATCCTCTACGGCAACGAGTGGGAACTGTTCCACAGCCCCGCCGGTGCGCAGCAGTGGCGGCCCAAGAACAACGGCTGGGCCAACTCGGTGCCCGAGGCCTTCGGCACCGGCAAGACCCATCCGTCGATGCTGACCTCCGACCTGGCGCTGCGCTACGACCCGATCTACGAGAAGATCACCCGCCGCTGGCTCGATCATCCCGACGAACTGGCCGACACGTTCGCCCGCGCCTGGTTCAAGCTGATCCACCGTGACATGGGACCTGTCGCCCTCTACCGTGGGCCGCTGGTGCCGGATGAGGAACTGCTGTGGCAGGACCCGATTCCGGCCGAGACCGCCTCCACCATCACCGACGCCGACGTGCAGACCCTCAAGGGTCAGCTCGCCGAGTCCGGTCTGACCGTGGCGCAGCTGGTGTCCACCGCATGGGCGGCGTCGTCGTCGTTCCGTGGCAGTGACAAGCGCGGCGGCGCCAACGGTGGCCGGATCCGTCTGCAGCCGCAGGCCGGCTGGGAGATCAACGAGCCCGACGCCCTCGCCCAGGTCATCGCCAAGCTGGAGGAGATCCAGGCGGCGTTCAACGCGGCCGGCGGCAACACCGTCTCGTTCGCCGATCTGGTGGTGCTCGGCGGCAATGTGGGTGTCGAGCAGGCCGCGAAGGCCGCCGGTCGCGCCGTCAGCGTGCCGTTCACCCCGGGACGCGGCGACACCACACAGGAACTGACCGACGTCGAGTCGTTCGCCTACCTCGAACCGCGTGCCGACGGCTTCCGCAACTACCAGGGCAAGGCGTCGGAGGTGCCGGCCGAGTACGAACTGCTCGACAAGGCGAATCTGCTGACGCTGTCGGCCCCGGAGATGACCGTCCTCATCGGTGGCCTGCGTGTGCTCGGCGCCAACTACGGCGACTCGGCACTGGGTGTGCTCACCGACCGGCCGGGAACCCTCACCAATGACTTCTTCGTGAACCTGCTCGACATGGGCACCGCGTGGAAGGCATCGGCCGACGACGACGGCACCTACGTGGGCACCGACCGTGCCAGCGGTGTCGCCAAGTGGACGGGCACCCGTGCGGACCTGATCTTCGGTGCCAACTCGCAGTTGCGCGCGCTCGCCGAGGTGTACGCCCAGGACGACGCCGCGGGCAAGTTCGTCGACGACTTCGTGGCCGCCTGGACCAAGGTCTCCAACCTGGACCGCTTCGACATCTGACACACCCCCACGCGACGAGCCCCGAAACCCCACAGGACACAACGTCCCACCGGGTTTCGGGGCTCGCGCCTCACCCCCACCCCCACGCCGGTTGAGGTGCGAGGAGCGCAAGCGACAAGCCTCGAAACCCCTCGACCACCAGGTTTCGAGGCTCGCAAGCTCATACCTCAACCAACAAGATGGGCCGCACTTCGCACCTCAAGCCGCTCTTCACGCGAACTGCCAGGCGGCGGCCGCGGCGACGGCACCGGTGGCGTTGAGTGCCCAGTGCAGTGCTATGGGTGCGATCAGGCTTGTCGAGCGGTGCCGCAGCCAACTCAGTATCAGCCCGGCCACCGCTGTGGCCACGACGGCGCCGACAACCCCGGCGATCTGGCCGAATGTCCCACTGCCGAGGACCTCGGTGAAGCCCTTGTTGCCGTCGGTCAGTCCCCACGACGACGCGATGTGCCAGAGTCCGAACGCGAATGCGCCCACGAACACCGCCGCGCGTACTCCGAACAGGTGGGTGAGCCTGCCGTGCAGGACGCTGCGGAAGGCGAGTTCTTCGGGGAGCACCGTGTGCAGGGGTATCGCGATTCCGGCGGCGAACAGCGCGGGCAACACGGCGTTGTACTTTTCGGACAGGAAGAACTGCCGCAGGGCCGGTATCGCGATGACCGCGCCCACCACGATGACGACCACCCCGATCGCGGCGGCGGCGTACGGCAGGGACGGCCGGATCTGGGAGCGGGCGAGGCCGAGGTCGGCCCAGCCGAGGCCCGATGCCCGGGCCATCACCACCAGGACGACCGCCGCGACGGGCACGGCGGCGTAGGTCACTGCTGTCGGCAGGTACTCGGAGCCGAAGGCGACCATGAGGTTGGCGGTCACGAGTACCGCGATCGTCGCCAAAATCCACATCGCCGAGTTGAGCCGCGACCGCTCCATCATGTCCTCCTGATCACCCGCCGGCCCCTGTGCCGACCTCGGGTTCAACTCCCGGCGACATCGGAAAGTTCCGTGATCGTGATAGCGGCGTGTCCGATCCACTTATCCCGACCTTCGGGTATGACGGCGATCACACTTTTCATCGGGCGGTTCGGCCCGGCCGTGGCTATGCTGGTGCCTTCCCACCCCACACAACCCGTTCCACGGGGGGCAAGGAGAAGGCGACATGACCACCGGCCACATCCGGCTCACTTCGCACAGCGGAGGCGCCGACGCCCCCCGGATTCATTGGGGCGCAACAACAGCCGCCGAACGCGGGCCGGTCGTCGGAACTACCGTCACGCGCGGGCACCGTAACGTGATCGGCACCCACAGCGGCTCCTACAGTGTGTATCGGGCGCTGGCGGTGGCGGCCGGGGCGCTCTCGCGCGATCACCGCGCCGATCTGACCAACACCTCCCCCACCGACCACATCGGACCGTACCCGCAGTGGGCCGATCCGAACGCGATAGTGAGCATCGATCCGTGGGGTGCCACGATCGCCGAGGTGTTCTCGGGATACCTGGAGCGGGGCTTCGACATCCGTCCGACGATCGCGGTCACCAAAGCACACGTGATCCTGCCCGAGATCACCGAGGCCATCGCCCGTGGCAGGCTGACCCCGGACGGTGTGACGCTGTTCGACGGCGGCGCGGCCGTGGTCACCAAGGTGGCGGTGGAACCGGTGTGGTGGCTGCCCGGTGTGGCCGCCCGATTCGGGTGCGGTGAAGGGGAATTGCGCCGGGTGTTGTTCGAGGAGACCGGCGGCATGTATCCGGAGTTGGTCACCCGGTCGGATGTGGAGGTGTTTCTGCCGCCGATCGGCGGACAGACCGTCTATATCTTCGGCGATGCACGCGATCTGGCCGACCCGGAGGTCGAGCTGACCGCCCGCGTGCACGACGAATGCAATGGTTCGGATGTGTTCGGATCCGATATCTGTACGTGCCGGCCGTATCTGACGCACGCGATCGAGGAGTGCATTCTGGGCGCGCAGCGCGGCGGCGTCGGCCTGGTGGCCTACTCGCGCAAGGAGGGCCGGGCGCTCGGCGAGGTGACCAAGTTCCTGGTGTACAACGCCCGCAAGCGCCAGGAGGGCGGCGACACCGCCGACCAATATTTCGCTCGCACCGAATGTGTTGCCGGAGTGCAGGATATGCGGTTCCAGGAACTGATGCCCGACGTACTTCATTGGCTCGGTATCCGCAAGATCCACCGGCTGGTGTCGATGAGCAACATGAAGTACGACGCCATCACCGGTTCGGGTATCGAGGTGGGTGAGCGGGTGAACATTCCCGACGAGCTGGTGCCGGCCGATGCCCGGGTGGAGATCGACGCCAAGATGGCGGCCGGCTACTTCACGCCGGGCCCGGTGCCCGATGCGGCGGCGCTCAAGCAGGTCCGCGGCCGGGGGCTGGGCTGATGACACGGGCCGCGGGTGCGGTCGATGCCGCCGGTGTCGCGGCCGCACTGCGCAGCACCGCCACGATCCGCGAACGCGCCGGTCTGCTGCTCGAGCGTGCGCGGGCGGGCCGCTCGCGGTGGTTCCTCGTCGACGACGCGGCGATCGCCGTCGCCGCCCACGAGGTGGCCGAGTTGACCCGTTCGAGGTTCCCGGATCTGCGTATCCCCTATCACAGTAGGTGGCGGCACTTCGAGGCCGGCGGGCTCGATCGGGCCGCCGCACTGACGGCGCGTCTGTCGGGTGTCGACGCGCGCGAGCGGGCCCGCACATTCATCGATCTGACGGTGGTCAGCGTGTTGCTCGACGCCGGTGCGGGTCCGGACTGGTCGTATCGGGAATCGTCGCCCGATGGTGACCGCGTGTATACCCGCTCGGAAGGTCTGGGGGTGGCCAGCTGGCACGCCTTTGTCGCCGGGACGTTCTCCGGTGATCCTGATATCCCGTTGCGCGTCGACGCCGCCGGGCTGCGGGCGCTCACCGCGCGGCGGCTGGCCGAGGTCTTCCAGGTCTCCGACGGCAACCGGTTGGTCGGCCTCGACGGCAGGCTCGACATCCTGCACCGGCTGGGCGATGTGCTGGCCGCCGATCCGGTGACGTTCACCGCCGACGGGCGTCCGGGCGGTCTGCTCGAGGTCTTCACCGGCGCCGCCCCGGTGGCCGCCGAGACGATCCTCGGCGCGGTCCTCGATCACCTCACCCCCATCTGGCCATCGGCCGACACCTTTGTCGACGAGTCCGGCGACGTGGTGGCGCTCGGTGACTGCTGGCCGCACCCCGCCCTCGGCGACTGTTCGCCCGCACCCGGCCGGATGCCGTTCCACAAACTGTCGCAGTGGCTCACCTATTCGCTGATCGAACCGCTGGAGCTGAGCGGTTTCCCGGTCTCCGGTCTCGACGGTCTCACCGGTCTGCCCGAGTACCGCAATGGCGGGCTTCTCCTGGACACCGGTGTGCTCACGCTGCGCGATCCGGGGTTCGCCGAACGCCGGTGGCAGGTGGGCGACGAACTCGTCGTCGAGTGGCGGGCGCTGACCATCGCACTGCTCGACGAGATCGCCGTGGCGGTGCGCGCCGAGCTCGGGGTGGACGCCGACGTGCTGCCGTTGGCGCGGGTTCTCGAAGGCGGCACCTGGGCCGCCGGCCGGGTCACCGCCGCGCGCCTGCGCGGCGGTCTGCCGCCGCTCACCATCGCCAGCAACGGCACCGTCTTCTAGAGGCAGGAGCACATCGTGGAACAACTGACCGTCATCGATCATCCGCTGATCGAGCACAAGCTGACGCTGATGCGGCAGAAGCAGACCTCGACCAACGATTTCCGGCGGCTGCTCACCGAGATCTCCACGTTGATGGCGTATGAGGTGCTGCGCGACATCCCGATGCACGAGATCAGCATCGAGACGCCGATGGAGAAGACCACCGGCCGGGTGATCGACGGCAAGAAGGTGGTGATCGCGGCGGTGTTGCGCGCCGGTTCGCAGATCGCCGACGGCATGTTGACCGTGGTGCCGGGCGCCCGCATCGGCCACATCGGCCTCTACCGCGACCCGAAGACGCAGGTGGTGGTGGAGTACTACTTCAAGATGCCCGGGGACCTC
>Ga0116175_1002092_pt1 | contig 12345 bp, 7 predicted proteins | sample AD_UKC125_MetaG_FD_89802 | JGI IMG/M metagenome (GOLD analysis project Ga0116175, IMG submission 89802) | Active sludge microbial communities of municipal wastewater-treating anaerobic digesters from USA - AD_UKC125_MetaG | ecosystem: Engineered > Bioreactor > Anaerobic > Digestate | place: USA... | reverse complement strand
GTGATTCCGTACAGCCATCCGCTGCGCCGTTTTGCCGCCCATTTGCAGCAGCTTGATATGGAAAGCAACGGCAAACACACCACTGCGATTGAGGGTGAAGAAGTGTCGTGGCAAACCGGCCCGATTATCTGGGGCGAAGAAGGTGTAAACTGCCAGCACGCCTTTTTCCAGCTGATTCACCAAGGTACCCGCCTGATTCCGGTGGACTTTATCGTGCCGATGACCACCCCTTACGGCATCGGCCGCCAACATCGTTTCTTGGTCGCCAATGCCTTCGCCCAAGCCGAAGCGCTGATGCGCGGCAAAAGCTTTGAAGAAGCGTACGCCTCGCTGTCCAATACTCCCGAAGCCGAACGCGCCGCCTTGGCGCGCCAGAACGTGTTCCACGGCAACCGCCCGAGCAACACCATTTTGCTGGACGACATCACCCCCTATACTTTGGGTATGCTGATTGCAATGTACGAACACAAAGTCGCCACCCAAGGGGCGCTGTGGGACATCAACTCTTTCGATCAATGGGGCGTGGAATACGGCAAAGTGCTGGCCAAAACCATCGAGCCTGAGTTGGCCGGCGAAGCAGAGCCCGCGCACGACAGCTCCACCAACGGCCTGATCGCTTATTTTCACGAGCAACAGCGCTGATTAGTGTTTGATTTGATAAAAGCACACCGCCCCTTGCCAACAAAGCAGGCGGTGTTTGTTTTATGCCTGTCTGAAAGGTTTTAGAAAACCAAATAGGTCGAATTCTTGAATCCGACATTTCAGTGCGTTGGGCATATTGTCGGATACGAATATCCGACCTACTTTTCAGTGAACAAAACAGCTAATGCTTTTGGCTGATGACCTTGCCCTAAGTTAGCGGCGTATAATTGGCACTTGTTTACTTCAACAGCCGGTATCAGATTATGGCTAAAAAATTCCCGCTCCACCCCAAACACCCCGAACGCATCTGTTGGGGCTGCGACAAATATTGCAGCGCCGATGATTTACTGTGCGCCAACGGCAGCGAGCGTATCCAACACCCCAGCGAAATGGATGGCGACGAGTGGTACCGCCACGGCGACTGGAGCAATCTACTCACCGAAGCGCAAATGCGCGAAGCGGGTATTATTCCGATTGCAGTAACACCAACAACCAAGCCGCATATCAAGCTGCCGTTGAAAAATAAGAACTAAACAACCCCAACATTTCAGCGCGTTGATCATATCGTCGGATCCGAGTGTTCGACCTACTTTTCCTGTGCAACTACAAACGCACCGCCTGCCCAAGCGAGTGGCTTTCGGTTAGAATACCGCCGGAATACTTTAACCACACGGAACCCTTATGAAAGCGATGATTCTGGCCGCCGGGCGCGGCGAGCGTATGCGGCCGCTGACCGACCGCCACCCCAAGCCTTTGCTGCCGGTTGGGCGGGAGCCGTTAATCGGCTGGCATCTGCGCCGTTTGGCGGCGGCGGGGATTCGCGAAATCGTGATTAACCATGCCTGGCTCGGCCGACAAATTGAAGAAACCCTGCAAGACGGTGCGGCTTACGGCGTGTCGATTGCCTATTCCGCCGAAGGTGAAAAAGGCTTGGAAACCGCCGGCGGTATTGCCACTGCGCTGCCACTGCTGGGTAGCGAGCCTTTTTTGGTGGTCAACGGCGATGTGCTGACTGATATTGATTTTGCCGCCGCCAAACAACAGGCCGCCGCTTTGCGCGCGCAACAGCGTTTGGCACATTTGTGGCTGGTCGGCAATCCGGAACACAATCCCAATGGCGATTTTGCGCTGGCGGAAAACAGCACGGTACACAGCGGCAGCGGACAAGGCGGCCAAATGCTGACCTTTAGCGGCATCGGTGTTTACGATCCTGCGCTGTTTGCCGATACCCCGCCGCACCAAGCCGCCAAACTCGCCCCTTTGCTGCGTGCAGCGATGGATGCCGGACAAGTGAGCGGAGAAGCCCATCAAGGCTTGTGGCTGGATGTCGGTACGCCCGAGCGGTTGGCTGAGGCCGATCGTTTGGCACAAGGCTGGTAACTTAAAAAAATCACAAACCATCTGATCCTTGTTAATCAAAATGCCTGTCTGAAACCGTTTTCAGACAGGCATTGATTTATTTGATTTAACCATCGTTGTGCATATCGCCCCATTTTTTCAGACAGGCATTTCTCGCTGCAAATGCCTGTCTGAAAAACATCGGATCAGCCAACCACCTTAATCAAAACGAATAATATACTTCACTTCACCGCCCCACGATTGCGAACCGACGCGACCAATCGCCTGTATTGAGCGGGTGAGTTGATACATCAGTTTCACCGACTGGTCGGCGCTGTTGATGCCGTATTCGTAGCCCAGATACAACTCACCGGTGAGCTGTTTGCCGAAGGTGAGTACCTGTTCGGCGGGATTGAGTTCGCCGGTTTGGGCGTTTCGGGTGCGCTGGCTGGTGAGGCCGAAGTTGTCGACTAGGCCGATTTTGTCGTTTACCCTGCCGGCCAGCCAAGCGCTGGCGGCGGTGGCAAGGGCGGCTTCATCGCCGTCGCTGCCGCTGCTGGCGCGGTTGAGAATCAGCCAAGAAAGTTTGTCTTTTTCGCTCATGGCTTCATCGGCTACTAAGCTCACACGCGGGTTGTTGAGGTTGCCCAATACTTCCACCCCGGCACCCACCGGCGACAGGTTGCGGGTGGCGCGGATGTTGAGGTTGGGGTTATCCAAGGGGCCGACAAACGAGATGGTGCCTTTATCGATGTTCAAATCTTGGCCGTAAGCTTTGTATTTGCCGCGCACTACCCGCACACTGCCGACGCCTTGTACGTCGCGCCCCGGCTGAGCGGTGATGTTGAGGGTGCCACCGAGCAATACATCGAGACCTTCGCCGCTGAAACGGAAGTTATCGTTCAAATCCAACGCCAGATTCAGGCTGATGGGGGTGGTGGCGGTTTGGGTTTTCGGTTCTTCGCCGATGACCACCACGTCATCGCTGAGGGTGGGCATGCTGGAATCTTGGAAGCCGAAACGGCCTTCGTCGGCTTTCAGCGCGCCGGTTAAGGTGATGCCGGTGGCATCGGTGTAAAGCATTTTGGCGTTGCCGCTTAAGGTTAAACGACGGTTAGGTTTATCGAGCATGTGGTATTTGTTGAATACCGCGTTCACGTTGACATCGGGTGAGGAACCGATCAGGCCGATTTCGCCGGAAAGCGTAGCGGTACCGCCGCGATGGAAGGTGAGGTTATCGATATACCACTTCTGGCCTTGCAGGCGTGAGCGCAGCACGCCGTTGTCCAGAATCACGCCTTGGGCGTGGTTACGGTAATAAAGATTGTCGCCGTTGAGCGTGCCGTTGAGCTGCGGATCGCCCACGCGGCCGGCAATGGTGGCTTCGCCGACCAGACGGCCTTTGAGTATCTGGCCGATCGGCATCAGGTTTTTAAACGCCTCCAAATCAGGGGCATTCAGCCGGATACGACCGTTCACCGGCGCTTGCGTAATGGCGTTGCCGAAGTTTTGGCTGATGGTGACATTGCCGTCGATATTGCCGTAGCGGGTGGTACCTTTGATTTGGTTGTCGATGCGGCCGTTCTGGAAACGGGTTTGCAACGACAAGGCGCTCAAGCCCAGCGCTTGTTTGCGGTAATCGATGATGATATCGCCGCTTTGGCGCTGCACATTCAGGTAGCCGCTCATGTTGTGGGTGTAAGCGATGTCCCAGTCTGCCGCCAGCACCATATCGTGTTGCACAGGCGGGGTGTAGAAGTTGTGCAGTTCGCTGATGTGTAAACTGTTGGCACTGCCTTTGGTGGTGATGCCGTGCTGCTTATCCCATACAAAGCGCTCTAAATTCAGGCTGCCGCCCATCGCTGCCCAGCGTGCGGCGCTCAGGCTCACGCGTTCGGCGCCGGCTTCGAGGTTGAGCGGATTTTGCAGTCTGAGGTTGAAGGCACCGCTAACGTCGAGCGCACTCACCGTGCCCAGCCACTGGTTGCGCTCGTTCAGGCCGCCGTCGGCAGCGAGGTTGAAGCGGTAAGGTTTGCCGTCAAACGCCATATTACCGTTGCCGCGGATGCTTTGGCGGCGGCCGGTACCGTTGATGTCGAGGTTTACCGCATCGATGCGGGTGGGTGCTTCCTTGCCGGGAATAATAATCTGGCGGCCTTCCGCCTGTACGTGCAGCGGTTTGTTTAAATCGGGCGAGCCTTGCAGATTGAAGGTGAGGTGATTAATTTGCAGCGCTTTGTTGATGTTAAGCCGTTCGGCACGGCCGTTTAAGTTGGCTTCCAACTGCTTGGGCGAGCCGGCCAACGTGCCTTGTGCCACCAACAGGCCAGACATACCGAAACCAAAACGGGCGATATCGGGCGCATTGATGTTGAGGTTGAGGCGGTCGCCTTGTTTGCCGAAACTGCCGCTGGTTTTGATGATATTACGCCCCAACGCGATATCGGTGAGTGCGCGGCTGAGGTGGTCTTTATTGTATTCAATGTCGGCATTGCCGGAGAGCGCTACGCCGGAGAGCGTGCTTTGGCCGAACTGCATTTTGCCGTTGAACAACTGCTTGCCGATGGCACCGGTCAGCAAAATATTGCCGTTTACATTACCTTCGGGCAAGGTGGTGTGCAATTTGGCGGGGTTGAAATTTTTGCTGGTTACGTTGAAGTTCAGCGCTTGGTCTTTAAACAGCTCTAAAGTGCCGCTGGCTTGGGTTTCTCCGCCGTTTTCCGGCTGAATCAGCAGTTGCTTGAGATTTACGGTTTGCTGGCCGTTAGCCGCATCGGTATTGAGGGTTACGTCGCCGTTGGCTTTGGTTTTGCCAAAGGTGAAATCTAGCAATGCCTGCGGATCACGATAGCTGCCGCGCAACTGGATTTTGCCGTTGAGCGCATCGGGATAATCTTGCGCAATCACATCGCCCAACACCACGTCGTGCGAATGGGTGTCGAGATTCAGGGTTTGTTTTTCAGTATCGGTGCTGCCGCTGAAGCTGATGCGGCCTTTTTTCAACAAGGCGGCTTCGGCTTCGCGGATCACTAATACACCGTTTTCATCGATGGTGAAGTCGGCCAACAGGCTGCGTACCGGGATACCGCTCTGATCGGCGGGAGCGGCTTGGTGGTTAGCCAAATCGATGGAGCCTTCCAGCGCGAGACCGGACGTGACGGCGGGCACTACAGTGGCATCAAAATCGAGATCGGCTTTCGGTGCGCTGGGGATAAAGGCTTGCGGATTGAGGCCGTTGCCTTTGATGGCAACGTGGCCGATGATTTCATCGAGCGAGTTGCCGAACGGGTGGATTTGGGTGTCGGCAGTGAGTTTGACGCCCTTGCCGGCCAAATGGCTGTTGAGCTGGATGTTCTCCAATTCACCGGCTAAGGCAAACGTGCCGTCCACCGCAATATCGTTGAGCACGCCGTTGCCGGCAATGTCGCCGTTTAGCTTGAACGGTGCGGCGGTATCCAAGCTGAGTTTGCCGTTGCTGTCGCTCCACGGCGTTTGGATAGAGCCGATTTGGACGCGGTGTTGCTGATGGTCATAAACATAATTCAAGCGGGCATGGCGCAGCAACACACTCTTGGCCTTGCCGCTGGTAATCCGGCCGACTTCCAGCGAATCCAGTGCCACTTCCACCGGCAGGCTCACGCTTTCCGGTGCTTTCGATGGAGTCGACTCTTTCGGCGGCGTCGGTTTGCTCTGAATATGGATGTCGCCGGCCGCCAAGCGCTGGATGTGCAGTTTTTTCTGCCACAACTCTTGCGGCTGCCAAGCGAGGGTGAGGCTGGAGATATCGATGTCGCTGCCCGGCGTTTCGATGCGCCACTCTTCGCCGTTGAAGCCTTTCAAGAGTGTGCCATGCAGGGTTTTGGAACTGATGTTCACGCCAAACCAGCCCGGCACTTTATACAGGCCGAAGCGCAGGCCGGATTCGGTGGAAATCAGCCAGGCAATCAGCCCGGCCAGCATCAGAATAGCCAATACAAACAGCAGCAAGATGGCGCGCAGCCATTTGCGGCCGCGTTTTTTCGGTGCGCTCGGCGGGGTGTCGGCGGGCAGGCCGGTATCGGGAGTGAGGGCGGGGGTGCTGGCCGTCATTAGAAATGGGTTCCTAAGCTGATGTGCCAACGTATTTTCTTATCGTTGTGGCCGTAGGCAATGTCGAATGAAAACGGCGCAACCGGGCTGAACCAGCGCACACCGAGGCCGGTGCCGTGTTTTAAGCCCATGTCTTTAAAGCTGCGCGAAACGTCGCCCATATCGTGGAAGATAGCGGCGGAGAAGTCTTTATTAATCGGATACTGGTATTCCAGGCTGGCGATGGCCAGTGCGCGGTCGGGTAATACTGAGTCGCCGGGGCCGGCCAAGCCGATACTGTCGAGCTCATAACCGCGTATTGAAGTGGCGCCGCCGCTGCGGAACATCAGGCTGGCCGGTACTTCGTTATTCTCTTTGGCATACACGTAGCCTACCTGCCCGCGTACCACGAAGGTACCGTATTCTTTTTTCTCGGGCGTAAAGTAATAACCGGCGCGGGCGGTGGCGCGCTGAATGGAGGTGGTGGAGAGCAGCGAGCCCAATGTGGTGCCGACTTTGGCATCCAGATAATAGCCGTTGGCCGGGCGCAGGGTGGTTTCGATGTCTTGTTTACGCCAAGAAGCAGTAAGCATGGTGGCGGTGCTGTGGCCCAGGTTGGTATTGGTGGACGGAATGCGGCGGCTGCCGGAAATGTATTCTACGCCAAGGCGCGATTCGATGTTGTTGCGGTCGCGCACAAACCAAATACCGCTGGTTAAATCTTTGGTTTCGAGGTTTTGAGTGGTGGAACGGGAGTAGGACGTATTGGTGGTCCAGAAATGGCCATGATTATTGCGCGGCTGGCTGATACCGGCGGAGAGCGTGGTTTGATAGCGGTCGGCATCCGCCACCACGGAGCCGACATAGCCTTTATTAAACAAGTTGTAATAGTCGTAGCCGACTTTGCCGCCGAGGCCGTACTCGGAATCCCAGCGCAGGCCGAGTTCGAGTTTGTGTTTTTTCAGCTCGCTTACGCTCACTTTAATCGGCACGCGGTCGCCCTGTAGGTTATCGAAATCCGCTTCAACCGAGGCGCCGGAGTAATGGCTGTTTTGTTCTAAAGCTTGCTGGTAGTCCAACAACTGATTTAAATCATAGGGAGAGCCTGTCTGAAACGGTGCCAAGCCGCTGACCACGCTTTCGGGATAACGTTGGGTGCCGGTGATGTGGATGTCACCAAAATAAATCGGCTGATGGCTGTCGATCACCACGGTTAAATCGGCGGTGTTGTTGTTGGGGTTCACGCTGGCTTGGGTTTGGGTGAAACGCGCCAGCGGGTATTTTTTGCGGGCAACCGCCGAGAGGGAAGCGGTTTTGCTTTGCGACCAGTTGTCTTGCTGAAAAGGTGCGCCGACCGGCAGCGACCAATCGTTCATCGCATTTTTATAGTAACTGCCCAATTCGGCATCTTGTAGCACATCGCCGATGATGGCGACGTTAACATTCTCAATATGGGTGCGCTTGCCGGGGGTGACGTTGATCAGATAGCCGTTGCCCCTGCTTTGTACATTGGTTTGGCTGTTGAAGTAGCCCTGAGTGCGCATCATGTTTTGCACATCGTTTGGCGTGTCTTCCAGCAAAAAGCCGACTTGCTCTAAATCCAGCTCTTCCTGTTGCTGCTCGGTAATCAGCGGCAAATGGGTTTCCAGCATGGTTTTAACTTCGTCATTGCCGCCGGTGTTGATTTCCACTGGATACTTGGGCGTGAGCTTTTTGCCTTCTTCTGCCTCCACCTGCCGAGGCTGCTCAACGCGCACATAATCGGCCGGCTGAGGTTGACTATCGCTCGCCGCCGAGGCGGCTGGGGCATCGGGCGCGGCAGCAGTGTCGGCCCAAGCTTGCTGGCAGGCAAGGGCGAGAGTGGTCAACAAAAAAGCGGTGGCGGGGAATTTTTTCATAAATCGTTCATTCGGCACAAAACGGCAATCAAGCAGGCGCGGATGATTTTAGCATTGTTTTTAAGGGCTGTAATCCCGTGTCGGCCTTTCAGACAGGCATATCGGGGCTTGGACAGCGGCGGCGCTGATTTGTTCGTTTAGCGTGGCATTTGCCGGTTAATTAAAAAGAAATGCCTGTCTGAAAACGAACGACGTGAAATTTTGTGCAGTTAAACTTCTGTCATGATTAGGTTACGGTATTTTTCAGACAAGCATGGCGATATTCATCTGGCTTACACCACCACAAACGACAACATTCTTCATTTTATTTCATAGATTGATGTAAAATTACATTTTTTAAATTTCAAGGAAAGTCTCATGTCAGCCGCCAACTCATTTTGGGCGACGCTCAACCGGGTCAGCCTGGTGAAGCAAATTATCATCGGCTTGCTGCTGGGCACGCTGGTCGGTTATCTGGGCAGCGGTTCCAGCCCGCTCGTTTCCGCACAAACGGTGGCGGGTATCGGTATTTTAGGCAATATGTTTGTCGGCGCATTGAAAGCGATTGCGCCGGTTTTGGTATTTGTATTGGTGGCGGCCGCCGTGGCGCAACACCAAACCGGCAGCGAAGCGCGGGTAAAACCGATTGTGATACTGTATGTGATTGGTACTTTTGCCGCGGCGACGGCCGGCGTGGCAGCAAGCTTTTTGTTTCCCACCAATATTGCGCTGGCGCATACCGCTGCCGGCGACAATGCGCCGCCTTCCGGTATCGCTGAAGTCTTGCAGACTCTGCTGATGAATCTGGTGGCCAACCCGGTTACCGCCTTATCCAGCGGCAACTACATCGGCATTCTGTTCTGGGCGTTGCTGCTTGGTTTTGCCCTGCGCCATGCAGCGGAAAGTACCCGCCTGATGATGATAGACATGGGCGATGCGGTTTCCAAAATCGTTGGCTGGGTGATTCGCTTTGCGCCTTTGGGCATTTTCGGTATCGTCACCACCACGGTAGCGGCCACCGGCCTAGAAGGGCTGGCGAGCTATGCCAAACTGTTGCTGGTATTGGTGGGCAGTATGCTGTTTATTGCACTGGTACTGAATCCACTGATTGTGTGGTGGAAACTTCGCCGCAATCCTTATCCGCTGGTGCTCACCTGCCTGCGTGAAAGCGGCGTAACCGCCTTCTTCACTCGCTCTTCCGCCGCCAATATTCCGGTGAACATGATGCTGTGTAAGAAATTGGGTTTGAACGAAGATACTTATTCGATTTCAATCCCACTGGGCGCCACCATCAATATGGCAGGTGCAGCGATTACCATTAGCGTACTGTCGCTGGCGGCGGCGCACACTCAAAATATTCAGGTGGACTTCACTACCGCTTTGCTGTTGAGCTTGCTGGCAACAGTGAGTGCCTGCGGCGCTTCCGGTGTAGCCGGTGGCTCGCTGCTGCTGATTCCGCTGGCCTGCAACCTGTTGGGCATCAGCAATGATGTGGCGATGCAGGTGGTGGCGGTAGGCTTCACCATCGGCGTGGTGCAGGATTCTTGCGAAACCGCGTTGAACTCGTCTACCGATGTGTTGTTTACCGCTGCTGCGGAATTGGGCGAACGTCGTCAGAGTTAAACGGTTTTATCTTTAAAACTATAAATGCCTGTCTGAAAAAATTTAGCTTCGCAGCAACGCGCAAGCTGGTTTTCAGACAGGCATTTGTAGTTTTACAACTTTTATGTTAAACAAAGATTTATATGATTTTATGCTCAATTTTATTCCCAAACTCATCGCTTGTTTGACTTAAAACAGCCTTAATCGCCCCAGTTTGTTGTAGAATTACTTCAACACATATTTTATCGATTGTTCAGGAGAGTATCATGACCAGCAAAGTAGGAAACAAAGTTGTTGTTATCGGCACCGGCGCAGTCGGCATCAGCTATGCGTTTGCCGTATTGAATCAGGGCATGAGCGATGAATTGGTATTGATTGACCTGAACGAAAAACGCGCTCATGCCGAAGTGCGCGACTTGCGCCACGGCGTGCTGTACGCCCCCACGCCCACCAAAGTGAAACAAGGCAGTTACGCCGATTGCGCCGATGCCGATGTGGTGTGTATTTGCGCCGGTGTGCCGCAACGCCCCGGCGAAACCCGCTTGGATCTGATTGATAACAACCTGAAAGTGTTCCACAGCATCGTCGGCGAAGTAATGGCGGCCGGTTTTCAAGGTATTTTCTTGGTGGCCACCAACCCGGTAGACGTACTTTCTTACGCCACTTGGAAATTCTCCGGCCTGCCCAAAGAACGCGTCATCGGCTCCGGCACCATTCTCGACACCGCCCGCCTATGCAATTGCTTAGGACAGTCGTTTGGCGTTGCACCGGTGAGCATTGACGCCCACATGATAGGCGAACACGGCGACAGCGTGATTGCCGCTTGGAGCACCGCCAGCATTGCCGGTATGTCGCTGAAAGAAGCCCTGAAAAAAACGCCCGACGGCGAAGCCAAGATGACCAAAATCCATGCCGACGTACGCGATGCCGCCTATTCCATCATCGAAGGCAAAGGTGCTACTTATTACGGCATCGCCATGGGCTTGGCGCGCATCACCAAAGCCATTTTGCACAACCAAAACGTGGTGTTAACCGTTTCCGCACTGCTGGAAGGCGAATATGGCGAACAAGACGTGTTCATCGGCGTACCGGCAGTGGTCAACCGCCAAGGCATCACCCGCATCATCGAAAAACCGCTGGATAGCAGTGAATCCGCCCAATTCGCCAAATCCGCCGGTATTCTGCGTACTTATCAGGAAAAAGTAGCTGAATACCTGCAATAAATAAGGTCGCATCACATCAATATGCCTGTCTGAAACCACCTTTGGTAAGCAAAAAACACGCTTCATTCGTTTTCAGACAGGCATTCGGGTTTACAAGGTACAATCGGGCTTTCGCAGCAGAAAACCCAAATTAACACAGCGCTTCGTTATAATCGGCGCAGATAAAAAATCAATGAACCCACAACGAATGAAAAAAATGCTCCCCAGCATGCTGGCCGTTCTCATCGCCGGCAGCGCCCTCAGTGCCCAAGCTCGCCCTACCTATATCTGCCAAATCAACGGCAAAGCCGGTTATTCCAGCGAAAAAATCAATTCGACCTGCCGCCTTTCCGAAATGAACGGCATCAGCGAAGAATTGGCCGACAGCCAACAAATACTGAGCAAACCAACCGCGATTAATGGCGCAAGCACAACCGTCGAAGGTACAAAAACTGCTGCTGCCCCCGCAACAGCCTCTGCCATTAACGAAGTTGCAGCACCGGCTGCTGCTTCCGCTCCCGCCGTTACGACTAACCTGCCGGCTGCCGCCTCTTCTGCTAGCGCACCCGCCGTTAACCCCAATCCATCAGTAGTTACACAAAATAATACCCCCGCAGCCCACACCGAAGCGGCTCCGGCTGCCGCCGAGTCTTCTTGGCAGTTATTTGGCAAAGCCGATAGCTTTGTCAGCTACAATCCGGGCGAAAACAACGGCGTGGTGCCCACTTTAGCGCAAACGTCGAATCAAACAGAAACAGCAGAAAACGCTCCTGCCGATAATGCCACGCAGGCTGCTTCCAGCCAAACCGCACCCGTTTCCCGCCCGGCTCAACAGCCTATCGTTACCCCGGCGGCTACTCATCAGAGCACTAACGCCGCACCGGCCCAAGCCGCCAGCCAGCCACAAGCTACAGCCACTTCCGCCGCAGCAAACACCGACGAAAACGGCAGTGACACCATTACCCAAATCTGGGAAAAAGACCAATTCGGCTCTTACGACGACATCAAAATCATGCCGCGTACCGAAGTAGACAACAAACCCGCCTCGCTGGATGTGAAGCTACGTAACCAACCGCGCAAAAGCGCCACCCGCGCCACTCAAAACAACGGTCGTGTTCGTGCGCCAGTCATTGCTCCGCCACCTGCAGCTGCCAAGCCGCAGTTAAGCCGTAAACAAGTTTTGCAGCGCGAAATCGCCAACGAACAAGCCGCCTTGGTTCGTGCGCAAGCCCAACTGGCTAGAGCCCAAAAAGCCGGCGGCAACACCCAAGCACTGCAACAAACGGTTCGCGACCGCCAAGCCAACGTCCGCGCCATCCAAGGTGAATTAAGACGTGTTCGCTAAATGGTTTATGAATAAAGTCTGATTGAAAATTAGATACTTAAACAAGTAGAATGAAATAAAATATAACAAAAGCAAACAAAATGCCTGTCTGAAACGTTTCAGACAGGCATTTTGTTTGCTTTCAGCCATCACGGCTTAAACATTAAAGTTATTTGGCAGCTTCAGAAGCAGCTTTTTTCGCAGCGTTAATCGCATCTTCAGCCGCATTTTTAGCATCAGAAGCCGCTTGAGTGGCATCAGCAGTTGCATTTTTAACCGCATCTTTCGCATC
>Ga0116175_1002090_pt1 | contig 12366 bp, 9 predicted proteins | sample AD_UKC125_MetaG_FD_89802 | JGI IMG/M metagenome (GOLD analysis project Ga0116175, IMG submission 89802) | Active sludge microbial communities of municipal wastewater-treating anaerobic digesters from USA - AD_UKC125_MetaG | ecosystem: Engineered > Bioreactor > Anaerobic > Digestate | place: USA... | reverse complement strand
GTTCGAACCCCGTCATCCGCGAGATCCTTGCAGACCCGCAGAGACGCGAGCAGGTCTCCCAGCCCACGGCTAACGGCAAAACGCCGCTTCACCTTGCGGCTGCAAAGGGCAATGCGTGGGCGGTCAAGGAACTGCTGGCAGCAGGGGCGGATGCGAAAGCGGTCGACGGCTACGGCTCGTCGGCTCTCATGTCCGCTGTGCGTGCCAAGAACCCTGAAATCGTGAAGTTGCTCGTTGCCGCAGGTTCCGACCCCACGACGAAGGACGGGAAGGGCAGGGACACCGTCCGAATCGCTCGTGCCGTCGTCAGGCAGACGATGGAAGAGGCTCAGTCCAAGCCTGGCGACACCAAATCCTTGCTGCGAGCAAAGGAAACGCTCGAAGCCGTCGACCCCGAGTTCAGGGAATACCTCGCAAGAGTCGAAAAGCAGAGGCAGGAGGCTGCAAAGGTTCAGCAGCAGCAGCCCAAATCTGAACGCAAGCCCGTGCTCGTGCCAAAAAAGAAGGAGCAGCAGAAGCAGCCCCCTGCGAAGCGCAAGGACGACCACGAGATGGAAATCTAAACCCGCTGAAACCCTCACCAATCCTCGTGATCGTGGTGAATGGGTTTTGGTTTCCTTGCGTTCGACCCATCAAGGCGTTATCCGATAACGCCTATGTGGACGCCTTCTGTCGGAAACCTGCCGCAGACCCTTGATCCTCGCGTGCACGCGCGCCAATGATGGATTTGTTCAATCACATTGGAGGCGGACATGAGCAGACCATATTTCGACGGATTCACAGTGGGACCAGTTGAGCCCATGGGCAGGGACGACAAGGGCGAAAGCCCAAGGACAGAGGGCACGAGTTCTTCTACATGAACGATGAGTACACCGTTCAGTTGAGAACGATGGAGCAGGTTCTCGAATTGGGTTCGCCCTACATGGTTCATGAGTATGTCAAATGGGCGAATGTCGACCTCGACAAACGCGGGCAGGGCGGCACGACCTATCTGCATCAAGCCGCAGCCATCGGCGACCCTGACAAAATCAAGGTGCTCGTCGATTTGGGCATGGACCCAAACTGCAAGGATGACTTCGGTTGCACGCCGCTTCACTATGTATCTGCCAGCCAGGAACAGGAGCTAACCCTATTCGAAAAGGGTATGCACAAGCTTGGCTTCGAGCCTCGCAGATACGGGAAATCGGCTGAAATGCTCATCGCAAACGGCGCCGACAAGAACGCCCAAGACCTCGACGGCAATACGCCGCTGCATTTCACGGCAGAGTCGAGTATGCCGAAGGTTGCCGACACCCTTCTCAGAAACGGTGCAGACCGTTCCATTGAGAACAACAACGGCAAGACTGCCCACGATGTTGCGAAGGACATGGGCAACAAAGCCCTTGCTGCAAATCTTGACCCCGACCCTGCTAAAACCTTGCAAGGCGAGAAGACCAAGGAGCAGTCAAAGTCAAAAACCAAGGAACACGAGATGGAGATGTAAGCCGTCAGGACGGGCTTTTTCCCAAACCACAGCCGCCCTCGGGCGGCTAAATCGTTTACCCACCGACAGACTGGCTTCGTTATAGAAGGAACTCCGCCTTCATTCGGCTCATTGAGCCTCACCCGCTGGGCTGTCCGTGGATAAACGCATACATGCATATAAGGCTACATGTATGCATGTATGCAAACAGCCAAGAAGCCAATCAGGCAATTAGCCGCCGTCCGTCGGATTCGTCGGACATTCGCCCTCTAGCACATTGCGATCACCCCTCCGATCCGGTTGATTGGTTACAGCGGCATCCCGCCGCAGACCATTCGGAGGAGGGTAAAAATGAAGCAACTTTTGAAGCTGTCGCGGCTCATCGACGCGACGAGCGAGCGGATTGCGGGGGGTGCCATGTGGCTCATCCCCGTTGCTGCTCTGCTGGCGACGGGCAACGCCGTCGCGGGAATGTTCGGGCATGGCACGAATGCCCTGACGGAAACGCAGTATCACCTTTTCGCAGCCGTCGTCATGCTTTGCGGTGCCAACGTCCTGCGTCAGCGGGGGCATGTCCACATCGACCTGCTGTCCCGCTTGTTCTCACGCAAGACCACGGCAGTCATGGAAATCGTGGGGATGCTGCTCATCCTGGCACCTGTCGTTCTTTTCATGACGGACATGTCGATGCCCCAAGCCATCGAGAAATTCATCTCTGGCGAGGGTTCGGGCAACGCCGACGGCATCCCGTTGCGCACGCTTTACATGACCGTCCCGCTCGGCTTCGCCTTGCTGGGCGTTCAAGGCATCTCGGAAATCATCAAGTTGGTCGGCTTCCTGAAAGGCGAATGCGAAGACCCTGCAACGCCCGAGAAATCGGACGAGGAAGCCCTGATTGATGAACTGCAGAACAGAGGTGCGAAATGATGGAATTCGTAACCGCCAACTTTGCCCCGCTGATGTTCGGCGGACTCATCACGTTCCTGCTGTACGGGTTCCCCGTGGCTTTCTCGCTCGCCGTCTGCGGACTGGCGTTCGGTGCCATTGGCGTTCATCTTGGGCTGATGCCACCCGCTTTGATGCAAGCAGCGACGCATCGCATCGTGGGCATACTCTCGAATCAAACCTTGCTCGCCATCCCTTATTTCACGTTGATGGGCATGATTCTCGAACGAACGGGGATTGCTGAAGGGCTGCTGAAAACTGTGGGGCAGCTTTTCGGACCCGTAAGGGGAGGGCTGGGCTACACGGTTATCATCGTGGGAGCGATTCTCGCCTGCTCGACTGGCGTTGTCGCGGCTGACATCATCTCCATGGGCGTGACTTCGTTGCCCCAGATGCTCAGATACGGCTATGACCCCGTAGTCGCTACGGGAACCATTGCGGCGTCAGGCACGCTCGCCCAAATCATCCCGCCATCGCTCGTGCTGTTCGTCATCGCCGACCAGCTAGGCGTGAGCGTTACAGACCTCTACGCGGGAGCATTCATTCCTGGTTTCGGTCTCGCCGTACTCTACGCCCTGCGAATCCTGTATCTGTCGATTTTCCACCCTGAGAAAGTCCCCGCCTTGCCGAAGTCGGCACGGACATTCGTCGAGGCTGACGGCAGTTCAGGCAACAAATCGCTGCTCGTGATGGCTGGAATCGCCCTGGTTTCCGCAATTGGTGCAGTGCATTTCGGACTGCCTGACGGCATGGGCAGAGACACAATGGCGGTCATCGGCAGCGGTGTCTTCCTCGCCGTGACGTTCGGAATCGCCCTCATCGACAAACTGATGGGCAATCGCCTCATCTCGACTATCGCCCGCAACGTCGCGTTCGAAGCCGTGCCTGCACTGGCTATCGTCATCCTCGTTCTGGGAACGGTTTTCCTTGGGGTTGCATCGCCCACCGAAGGCGGAGCCTTCGGATGTGCAGGTGCCATGCTTATCGCCTTGTTCAAGGGCAAGCTGACCGTGGGACGGATGAAAGACGCCGTGGCGTCGACGGCAAAGCTATCCAGCTTCGTCATGTTCATCCTGATTGGAGCCACATTTTTCAGCCTTGTGTTCCAAGGCGTCGAAGGACCGAAATGGGTGGAAAACATGCTGCTCATGTTGCCTGGCGGTCAGACGGGGTTCATCGCCTTCTCGATGATCCTCATATTCCTGCTGTCGTTCTTCCTCGACTTCTACGAAGTAGCGTTCATCGTCTTGCCGTTGCTGATTGGTCCGATGAAGGCATTGGGCATCGACCCAATCTTTTTCGGCGTGCTCGTGGGCGTGAATCTGCAAATGAGCTTCCTGCACCCGCCATTCGGATTCTCGTTGTTCTACCTGCGGTCAGTCGCTCCCAGCGAGGACTACAAAGACAAAGTGACGGGCAAAATCATCCCTGGAATCACCATGGGGCAGATATATCGCGGAGCGATACCCTACATCTGCATCATCGGATGCATGGTCGCAGCCATCGCCGCATTTCCCCAAATCGTGACGTGGGGCGTGCAGAAAGACGTGGAGGTGATGACGGCTGCCGAAGTCGACAAGGCTCTCAACGAACAAGCCGAATCAGACCCATGGGGCAGCAAGGATGAGCAGCCCGTGGTTCAGCCGGAGGCTCAACCCAATGCGGCTGCCGATGATGGCAAGGAAGCCGAACCGACCATGGGTGAAGCCACGCCCATCGTCGGAGCCCCTGGCTTCCCAGCCGTGAATCTGCCCAAAGCAGAATCGCTGAACTGACAGCGTTCAACCAGAAACCCCGCCGATGTCTGGCGGGGTTTTATTCGGCATGGCTTCATTGAGGCGTTATCCGATAACGCTATCAGTATCGCTTCATGTATCGGTCTAGCAGCCGTTCGATGAAAAGCACGAACCTGTTCTTCTCCTTGTAGAACGCTACCTGCGGCTTCGGAGCTTTCGGCTTGACCTTCGGCGGTTCGGGTTGCCCCTCACGCTCTTGGGCAATCCGCCATTCCTCAATCTCCTGCTCGCGTCGTATCGCCGCTTCCTCGCGTTCTCGGCGTAGCCTCAAAGCCTCGTCGGCGTGGCGAATCCGTTCATGCTCAATCAGTGCGTCCCTGTCGTTCCTGCGCTCCCATTCGAGTGCTTCGGAACTCCATTGCTTCCGATCTTCGCCTTCGGATTGGACGCGTCGCAAATTGTCGTCATGGCTTCGGACCCGTGCTTCAAGTTCGGCATCACCAATGAAGCCGTCTTCACCGAGGGGATTCCGTGAGTCGCTGCGCAGCTTCTCCATGGGATGCAACTCGACGGCGCCGTTCGAGTGCTTCTCAACGAGGGTTGAGCGGTTGTCATCCCGCTTCCATTGCTCCCGCTGGCGGTTCCCTTGGTTCATGAGTCGCTGTCTGTTTGCTTCGGTATTTGGGGTCATCATGTTCCTCCAGACGTAAAAAAAGGAGACCCGAAGGTCTCCTTTTGGTGGCATCAAATCCTGTTGCCACGCTGGTTTGTCATGTAGGAGTTGTATGTCTGCTCGGCAAGCCTGTGCCATTGATAGTGCTTGTCTCTGAACTTCGTCATCGAGTTGTGCACCTTCGCAAACAGAGGGTTCTTACTGCTGATGTCAGCATACAGTTGCTCAGAGATGTAATAAGCCTGATCCATCACATCTTTTGGCAGGCGGAAGACCTTGACGCCTTTGACCATGAGGCTTGAAAGTGCGATCGGGTTTTTGGCGTCATACTTAGCCAACATGTTCTGTGTAGCAGCCATACAGGCTGCCTTGAACATTGCCTTGAAATCTGCTGGTTGTGGATCCCACCACTTCTTATTCGGGGTCATTGAAAGCTGTGTGCCACCCTCCCAGAAAGCTGGGTAAGCGTAGTTTTTGAATAACTTGTAGAAGCCGAGTTTTTCGTCATCATAGGGTCCGACCCATTCGAGAGCACTGATTAGACCCTTTTCGGCGGCAGGCATAATGTCGCCACCAGGCAGAGTGACAGGCTGTATTCCCATTGGTTGCAATACCTTGCCGGCGAATCCGCCCAAACGCATTTTCAACCCCTTCAAGTCATCCTTCGACCTGATTTCATCCTTGAACCAGCCCCCCATTTGAGCACCCGTATTTCCGCAAGCGAAATGCACAAGGTTGAATTTGGCGCAGACTTCGTTTGCAAGTTCGTTGCCGCCGCCATGGTGCATCCAGGCAATCATGCCTCGAGCGTCAGGACCGAATGGGATGCTCGCAAATTCGGCAAGAGCGTCATCCTTATCAAAGTGGTAATACAACGCGGTATGAGCCACTTGTGCCGTTCCATCAGAAGCGGCATCCAGAGCTTTCAAACCAGGAACGATTTCGCCGGCTGCGTGAACCGTACCGTCATATTTTCCATCGGACATTTCGCGCAATAAATTCATTGCGTCCTCGGCTCCCCCGTAAATCGTGTCCAGCGTCTTGGGGAATGCCGAAACGACATCAAAGCGAATCTTCCCTGATGTTGCCGCTGCTGGTGCCTGTCCGCTGGCAAGAATGCCCGCCATGCCAACAAGTCCTGCTCCACCCATCTTCAAAAAGTTACGTCTTTCGTTATTGCTCATGGTCTGTCTCCTCCGAGTAGTTGATGTTGAAGGTCTCCATGACCTCCTACATTTCTTGTCGCTCTAGGAAGAGGGTGGGTCAATGCCGTTCGTCGGACATTCGCCCTTTAGGGGCTTGGGATTGGCTCGGCGTTATCGGATAACGCTTAAATCCTCATTTCATGCATAAGTGCAAACTTGAATACATGTATGCATGAATACATGTATGCGCCGTTCGTCGGACATTCGCCCTCTCCACTTGCTATTGCTTTCCGCTAGAGAGATGTTGGTTACATGCAGGGCAGATAAGCAATGCACTAACCATCGGAGGGGTAAACATGAACCAAGACACCAAGACACTGACAAGAATTGAAGCCAACACCAGCGAGCAATTCGCTGATTGGCGTGATGAACTGAAACACCAGAAGGAAAACGCAAAGGACGCTTCCAAGCTGCATAAGAGCATGAAGCTGTTGAGCTTCGGAATGATGGTGGGATGCAGCCTTTTGGCAATGGTCCTCCTCATCTGCCTGTCCAGCCTCCTGCATAACCCGTTCGCTATCTTGGGCGTGTTTGCCTTTGCGGGCTTGATCATGTTGTCGGGCGTGAGGTTTCTCCACTACTCGCTGGATACCTACGGCAACTGGAAAACTTTCAATGACAGACGCTATGGTCTGATTGAAAAGAACGTCGCTTGGCTCGACAAGCACGGGTTCAGCACAATGAAGAAGGGGGCTTAATCATGAGCAAATTCGACGACTTCATTGCCGACTCCCTGGAATCCATCGGCACCGTTGCGGGCAAGGTTTGGGATGGCTTCGTTGCCTACCTGCAAGGTCCGAAATCCGACGAACCCAAGAACATGCAGGACGCCATCGCCCAGATGAGCCGCATGTCCCCGTTCTAAAATCATGAACGGGCAAGTCTTCAAGGACTGGATGTGGAGCGAGACCGCGATATTCGTCATGGTCTCGCTTTTCGCCTGTCTGGGTTTCACCACTGCTGAATCGCCGATGCCCTGGACGTTCAGGTTGCTCTCTGATGCCGTCATCGGTCTATGGCTGCCGCTCTGGTTCTACGTCAGGATGCCCGAGGGCGAAGGCATGGACAGGATTGATAGCGTAGCTCGCTGTGCCGTTTATTTCGTTGCCGTTGCTGCTGCGGGTTTCATGGCTTCCAGCAACCTTCCCGCATCTCACACGGCAGTCATGGTGGGGCTTGCGTCCCTGCAAGCGCTCGCCAGAGGGAGGAAGAGCGTCGCGGACATTCTCGGCGTCATCACTATCGCTCTTGTCGCCATGTCGGCGATTTTCGCCTGACCACTACAACCCTGTTTCACCCCTTGGATTCCTCCTCGCTCCAAACGCTTCGGCTTGGGCGTGGGGAAATAGTTGGATGACCTGACGCAAGGTCGTCGGGTCGGACAGAGCAGCTTCGACGGCATCGCCCTTCATCTCGGCAGGCAATTTCGCCTCAACGCGTCTTTGAGCGCTGGGGGTCGAGACGTAAAGCCAAGTCGTCTCGCCGGCTGCGGATTCGACGACCAGAAAAGACACGCTGCCTTCGGTGCCTCGACGGATGGCAACCGTCGACAGGGTCGCGTGACTGCCGTCGGGCAGGAGGACCGAGCGACACGCTGTTGGGTATTCGGCTTGTTGCAGCCGTTTCATCAGAATCTCGAACATGATGAGATTCTATCCTGCCAATTTCGCTGATTGCATCACCGAAATTGAACGTAAACCGGCTCTGGTAGGCGGATTCAGTGTCATGCCATGACGGTTGTGAGATAGACTTACTCGTTCAGCATGAGCAGCCAGCCTATCAGGCAGATTCACAGAAAATAAAGATAAAGGAAGCAACTTGGAAATCGAAATTTGGGACGGCGGTCTTCAAGAACAAGAGATTGAGGCAATCAAAAAAATCGGGGCGGCGTTCTCTGATGCCCAACCTGATGACAAGTCCCAAGCAAGAGGCGGTTCACTTCGAGATCAGCTTCAAAACAAGCTCGGGCGCAATGGCATGTTCCCTTGGAAAGGGTATGCAGGGTTCAGGTTCGTCGACTCCAAGGGCAAGGAGGGTGAGTTTGATTTGGTGATAGTGACTCACTGCAATGTCATCATCGTCGAGCTGAAGGACTGGAATCATGCACCCATCACAGCAAATGGCGACATTTGGTTCAAAGGCGACAAGAACATGGGGCGGTCGCCAGTCAGCGTCACCAGAAGCAAGCAGTACACGCTCTCCAACAAGTTAAAAAGACTCACTCAACGATTCACAAACAAGGGTTACACCCCGTTTGTCGAATACTTCGTGGTGATGACGGGGAATGCCGATTTCAGTCAGCTTCCCGAGGTTGAACTTCGTCACACGATGTCCCTGAAGGACTTTCTCAAATTTGCGGACAAAGGGGTGTTCGAAAAGCATTTTCGTCCGCACCCCGCTTCAAAGGTTCTAAATCAGGATTTCCAGGTCTTTGATGAACTGTTCCAGAGTGGCAATACAGCGCCGAAAGCACTAAAAATTGGCGGATACACGGCAGTTGAGGAGATTTTTAAGCATCCCAACGCCGTTTACAAAGAGTATTTGGCTAGTTCAGAGATATCGAAGGGTACCGAGGCATTGCTTCGGGTTTGGAATTTCAAAAACCTCGATGGCAACAAGGCAGTTACTTCGCAGGGTAGGGCTGAAATCGTGTCCCGCGAGCGGGAGGTGTTGCAGTTCATCAACCACCAGAATCGCGACCTGTACCATCACTGCCTCCGCTCGCTGACCAGTTTCGAAAAGGATGAGGTCACGTCGCAGTACAGCGAGGTATATGAACTGCCGCCTGGACATGTGAGGTTCAATGAGTTCGTGGGCAAGTACGGTCAGTCGTTTAATCAGACCGATCGACTGAACCTCACGAAGCTACTGATTGCGAAGTTTGCTGACCTGCATGGCATCAAGATTGCCCATCGCGACATTGCTGATCACAGCCTGTGGTTGTCGCCGTCCAAGGAAATTGCGCTCTCCAACTTCATCTCCGCTTACCACCAACCAATAGGGACGGTTGGAGATTATCGGAACAGTCTTTCGGTGGGGGCTGTTGAGGTCAAGGAGATGCTGGACGATGCAACAACAACCCCGTTCCAGAAGGACGTTCATGCCCTTGGGCTTGTGTCTTGGCATCTCCTGACGGCTCAAAGAATGTCTCCGAAGAGCTTGGAGAACATTCAGAACGAGATACTTTCAAGCAGCGAATGGTACGCAGGGGTTCTTCTTGAAGCAGTGACAGGGCAATACAAGGATGCTTCGGCATTCTTCGATGCATTGAAGAGAGCAGAACCGCAAGGCGAGGTGATACCGACATTCGATGATTCCGAACTGGAAGCCTATCGTCATCCGATTAACCACACACGGCAGTTCCCCGATCAAGGCGAATTTCTGGTTTCGACCGATGATAAAGAGGTCTATTTCTCGGAAGGCAGGCTGGTTAAAGCTTGGTTGAACGTGGGCGGCAAAGGGGACGATTCAGTAAGCAATTTCCGCGTCCTTGCCTTTTTGAAGCGGCTGGACAAGCTGGCGGCAGTGAATCCCACTTACCTTCCGCGTATTCATGAGTACGGGCTGGCATCGAGGTCGAGCAGCATGTATTTGGTGACCGACGTCGTTGATGGAACGACGTGGGCTGACTCCACTCTTGATGATGCGGACAAACTAGGGGTGATCGAGAAGCTGACGGATGCCGTCGAGCATCTACATGGTCTCGGCATTTCGCATGGCGACATTCACCCTGGCAATGTGATGCTGGGGAGGGAAAACGGGAATGTGTATCTGGTAGATATTCCTGATTTTTCCCACAACACCGCTGAGTCCAAAAATCATCGGTATAGCCCCGAGAATATCGACGGAAGTTCATCCGAACAGCGTGACATCTTTGCTGTGCTCCGTATGTCTTGCGAGTTGCTCGGATTGGAGTGGGGCGAGGAATCCAAAGCCTATCCAAGAATTTCGGAAGTAGTTCAGTCGGAACTGAGCGATCTGGCGTTTGGTTTCAGGGATTTGGGGCGGTTCAAAAAGGCGCTGACGACCGCAGACGAAGTGCAGGAACAGCAATTCGTCGAAATAACACACACCAATGTTAGTCAGCCGATTACGATTTTGCCCGACAACGGGCATCTTTACGTCAAGGTAGAGGCGCCGAAGCCTGGCAAGACTGATTACTCGGTGACTTTTTCTGGTATTGGAGGTTCGTTTGTCGCCTTCTACGACAAGGAGCAGCGATGCTTTGTCGGAGCATTAGCCCCTCGGGTCAGATCTGATGTTCATTTCAGGGTGGCGGAAGAGAGCCAATTCGAAATCAGTACGGCAATTCGCATCAAACCAGGACGACCCGCTCAGTTTTCAGGATTGTCGGAGCATCTTCGCGATGATGACGCCTTTCATCGTGCTATCGAGATGCTCCAGATGGTTCCGCCCGAAATTGATGAATCGGGACTAAGCCAGCAACTCAAAGATGTTTTTGAACGGGCTGAAGCCTCCATTGGGGAAGAGCATTCGGAAATCACGGTCGATATTTCGACACAGGCACTTTGGCGGGCAATCCTCGCCACGGAGACTGAGTCAAGCCCGAATATCGAATTGAACGGTGCCTCGTTCAAGCCATCGGATTCCGAATCTGAACTGATTCTGCCTTACGAAGCGGACGTTGACCCCTTGGGCACTTTCGCAAGCACGGATGAAGTCGAGGCTCTCCTCATCGACCAGGAAGGTGCAGAAAAAGTTATCGGAGAGGTCTTTCTTAAAAAATCAGCGTTGAACGAAGTCCGCCTCAATAAGGTGCGCAGTTCTGCCTACGGACTTAAAGATGGCGACTCCGTCTTCTTCAGGACCAAACAGGACAGAGCTTCATACCGCAAGCGGAAAGCTGCTCTTGAAAGGCTGCTTGATAGGGAAGGGGTATTGCCTGAACTTCTCGATTTGTTCGACCCAGCCTGCAATAAGGAGGCAACCCCCTACAACATTGCCGTTACTGACGAGGACTTCGCCAGATACGACCGCGAGGACCTGCAAGGGAACAAGATCAGCCTTAACGAGCAGCAGCGGGAGGCTTTCACCAAACTCCTGAACTACGGTCCGCTGTCGCTTTTGCAGGGACCGCCTGGTACAGGAAAGACGGAATTCATCGCCGCATTCGTCCACTTTCTCGTTGAAAAACTGAATGTGCGAAGAATCCTGCTGGTCAGCCAGTCTCACGAAGCGGTCAATACGGCTGCCGAACGGATACGGAAGCACTGCGGGAGGTTGGGGACTCCGCTTGAGGTCGTCAGATTCAGCAACCGAGAAGGGGCGGTTTCTCATGGACTGAAAGACGTGTATTCGCATGCCATCACCGCAGAAAAGCGCGAGTTGTTCAATGCCGAATACCGCTATCGTGTTGAAGCACTATCGGATGCTCTGGGTCTCGATGCCGAATTCATCGCCAAGGTCGTCGATGCTGAGTTGAAGCTGTTCAAGCAGATTGACCATCTCGAATTCCTCCTCAAGAGCTTCGAAAACGTTGATGACGAGGGAGATATCAAAGCCCTGAAACCGATCGCCGTTGAACTTGATGAAGGCATCAGAAGCAAACTTCACACGGATTACGGAATCACGCTCTCAAAGGAAAGCTCCGTTTCAGAAGCGAAATCCATCCTGCTCTCAAATATCTGTTCCGAGTATGGAGTCCGTCCAAATGAAGCCAAAAGGGTTCGGGCGTTGGCTCGCATATCCCGTGACATCCAGGATGCACTGTCGGCTGAGAGGGTCAATATCGACGAGTTTTATGCTCGCTCAAGACAACTGGTAACAGGCACCTGTGTCGGCATTGGGCAAGGACACATCGGTATTCACGACAACATCTACGATTTCGTAATCATTGATGAGGCGGCTCGTTCAATCGCGAGTGAACTGGCGATTGCAATGCAGTCCGCAAAACGGGTTCTTCTGGTTGGCGACCATTTGCAACTGCCCCCCTTGTACTCCGACGCTCACAAATCTGCCTTGGCTCGCCGACTCGGCATCAACGACAAGCACACCGAGCTTGATGAAGTGCTGCGAAGCGACTTTGCGCGTGCTTTCAGTTCGGAATATGGAAAGCAGGCGAGCGCCACGCTGCTGACTCAGTATCGGATGGCTCCTCCCATCGGCAATCTTGTCTCCCATACCTTCTACGACGGCAAGCTTAACAATGGGGATCGGGCAATTCCCGACATCTATGCGGCTGCTCCGAGTCCGCTTCGCTCTGCCGTGACATGGCTGGATACATCATCGCTTGGCGAACATGCCAATCATCAGAGCGACCGTGGTGTCAGTATTTACAACCGTTGCGAGGCAGAACAGGTCATCGACCTGCTCAAGCAGATTTCT
>Ga0116175_1002078_pt1 | contig 12396 bp, 18 predicted proteins | sample AD_UKC125_MetaG_FD_89802 | JGI IMG/M metagenome (GOLD analysis project Ga0116175, IMG submission 89802) | Active sludge microbial communities of municipal wastewater-treating anaerobic digesters from USA - AD_UKC125_MetaG | ecosystem: Engineered > Bioreactor > Anaerobic > Digestate | place: USA... | reverse complement strand
CCATCGATGGGTGGCGGGATCGCTGCCGGTGAACTTTTCAATGACCTTGAGCGCATCACGCTGGCTAACCGAGGCAAATTTGGCAACAGCGCCGGCCAGTTTCATCTTGCTGGTGATTCCGCTCGAAATGCAGGCTTCAACGGCTGAGATGACCTCGCGGTCCGACACCAGCGCTGCGGCCTGCTTGAGCGGCACTAATTGGTCCGGATCAATCTCACGAACGGACAACAGTAGTTCGTTGTAGGGGATTGCGCGTTCAAGCGCGTAGGCATAGGCGACGCTCAAAGCGACGTTGCCCCTCTTTTTGATGTTCACGAACTCGACCACCTTTTCATTGCCCGCCCGGTTCGATGAAACTTCTGCCAGGGTGAAGGCACAGTCAATCTGGTTGACGATGTCCGCGACGCCCGAGTACACCGGTTTACCATCCTTGCCGGGGTTCTTGTTGGTGTGCGCCAGAGCGATCACGGTGCCGCCCTTCATAACAAACCGCCTGATGACACTGGCGAATTCGGAGCTCTGTTTTTTCTCCATCGTGTCCACGAAATTTCGCAGCGTATCCAACACCACGATGGTGCCGCGTGCGCTGCCGGTCTCAATCATCTTCTCCATGGCGATTCCGAACTCTTTGGCTTCGAAACCTAGGTGACCATCGGCCAACATGTGAAAACCGTACTCATCTGCAAGGCGGCCTTTTTCTACGAGCCCTTTTCCGTTGTCGTCCATGTTGATGTAAATCAGCTTGTCAGGGTCTATGTGCCCGGCCTGTATGTCGCCAATCAGGAGGTGAATGACGATCAGCGTTTTTCCGGTGTTGGGTGCTGCATAGATCGCCGTGGCCTGCCCGAGAAGCGCAATTGACCCAAGCACTGGCTTCTCCTCGACCATCTGTTTTTCAAGATCATCGACGCGGCCCCGCAACGAGAATTTCACCAATGGATGCGCGGGTTTGCGAGGCTGGACAGGCGTTGATGGAGGAGCAGAGACACGCGGATAAACCACCTCGACTTCACAAGGCTCAAAGTCAGGCTCGGCGGCGGCAAGTAGCTCCATCCAGTCCACCCCGGAATCAGACACCATTTTTTTCAGGGTACCCATAGTTATTGGCGTTGCCGATCCGTGCTCAAACGAGCGCCATTTCATCGTGATCACGCCGCGTCCGGGATAGTCGCTGCCCGTGCTGCTCCACCGGTCGGCCAGATCAAGCCCTTGCGCGTTGCCACCGGACTCATGGTGAATCGCCATCAGGACGTTGCGCCAGTCCTCGTACCCGCAGTTCGCATCAACGGCGGTGAGCAGTGTTTCCATCGTCGTGACCTTGCCTTCAACATCCTTCAACCCGCCTGCCTGAACGCAATGCAAAGTAGGGGTGGGAGGTGCGCCGTTATCCACCTTTGAAACCGACGCATTTGGGGGGCCAGAGGGTTCCAACTGAAGCCTCAAGCCTGACACGACTTCATCAAAGGTGTGCCGTCGATCAGGGTTCCACTGCTTCAAGCGGCATTGGAACGGGTTGCCGAAGCTGTCCTTGTGTTTTTCCTTGCCGTTGATGCCTACGGGAGCACGCGCCCAACGCGTGGCTGGCCCGGTCGCGCCCGGATCACACAGACCGGCGTTGATGATTGCATTGAGTAGCCGTGCGGCTTCTTCCACATCTGTGATTGGCTCGGCCAGGATGATGCCGCCTTGGTAGTTGCCGGGGCTGGTCTCAAGTAGCCACGACAGCTTGAAGTCTCCAACCCGCTCCACCGGGACTTTCATGCCGAGGTCATCCAGCATGACGAAGTGATAGGCCGAAAAGCTGTCTTTCCGCGCCTTTAGAGAACCGTCGGCGTCCTGCTTGAAACTGGCGCAGTTGACGTAGTTGTTAGTCGTTCCGGATGAATGGGCCGCCACACTTTCGGCGCGACTGGCAGGCCATCCCCCTGTGTTGGGGTCTCCGCTTTTTGAGCAGAAGGCCGCATAAGTATTCGCAGGTAAGTCTGCAAATATTGCCGCGACGAATTCAGCGTTGGATACGTGAGGAACATCAGCCTCCACTGGTCCTGTGGCAGAAGCAAGCACCACCTCAACAGGGATTTTGGGTGCCTCACTTGCACCAGAATCCACTGCCGGTGCCGGCGTGAGTTCGCGCATTGATTCGGCCGCAACGTTGCTGATCTGACCATTGGGGATCAGGTGCGGCGGACAGACGAACTTTGGTTTGGTGGAGGATTCAATCGAACTGACTGATCCCGTGGGCGAGTGCTTTTTTTGAATTGCCATGGCTGGCTCCCAAGTCGAAGAAGGACGAGTCATAACGTCGGCGTGAGGCCGATCCGTTACTCCCGCTCAGGACCTATTCCTGAACAGCGACGACCTGGAATTGCTCCAGGTAGCCCTCTTCCCACTTGGGTTTACAAAGCCAATGACCGCGAGTGCCACAAGCTGAGATTCTCCGATTTCCCGAAACCGGAACGCCGACACTATCTAGTCCGTCAAGGTCTAGCTTCGTGTCCTCGTACTGTGCAGCCGTATTTTCCCAGCGCTCCCGAATCAGTGTCAATGCCCTGAGGCCACCCTGATCGCGCGCCAACACCGCAGGAATGCCTCAGCGCCGCCTTCGATTGCGCCCTCGATTTCCCAGCCAAAGCACTTTCATGACTGAAACGAAGACCAGCACAGCGGCCACGGTGGCAATCGCGGTGAGGACTGAAAGAAATAAATTTATTGCCGCCTGTAGCAAAAATGCTGTCAAAGTCGCGAAGGATCCCGACAGCATCGTCAGAACCGGCACCACCAACAGGGCTGGGATGAGCACCACCGTCGCCACCAGAACGTTCAAGCGCAGCCAGGCCCGAAGGCCTCCCCCGCATGACACCCCGTATTCAAGTCGAAGCAGGTGGTAACGGCAGACCTCCGTGATGCGCTCGGACGTTGCCAATTCGTTCAGCTCATGGTCAATCACTGGCGCTGAAGTCGGCACAGGTTGCCATGCGTCGCGAACTGACGCCAGCAAGGATCGTACTGGCCGGTCCTGTTGATCAGCCACTGGACACCTTCGCCGACGCTGCTGCTTTCCGTGAGGACGAACCCAGTCCAATGCCAACGAAGAAGGCCAGTAGCGCACCTACGGATAGGCCAAAGATGATGCGTTCCGAACTGGACTTTTCCAATGCAGCTTTTTCCTCGACAGCCTTCTGGTTGGCCAAGGAGATAGCTGCATTTTTTTCGGCCTGCTGTTGCGCCCAATGTGCCTGTGCTGCTTGCTGTTGAGCGATGACGACTCTGGCTTCTTCCTTCTGGCCGCAACCGCCCAGCATAAGCGCCAGGACAGCATAAAGAACATAGCGATTCATGTGGACCTTCATTTGATGTTTTTGATTGATGGGCAGCACGGGGATGTGCGGCAGGGTGTGGTGGCGCGGCACTCGGGGGGGGGGGCGTGAAAACCTGAAATCCTGCGATGCTGAAAAGCTGGCGTTGTCCCGCCTCGCAGCCCGGCAGGTCTCCAGGATTTCAGAATTGCAGTTCCGCAGCCCCGCCCGTGTCAGTCCGTGGCCCGCAAGATGGCCCGTGCCTCAGCGTGTTCCATCATGAACTCGCGCAACAGGTGGTAGTGCTGGGCACAGCTCTGGGCGAACTCACCTTCACCAAACGACAGATTGCTGTACGCATACAGACATGCCATGATGCCCAACGCGTCTGCACTCAGCTTTCCATCGAAGCCGTTTTCGCAACTGACGTCAAAGACGGTGTCCGTGGCCGGCGCCATGTAGAAGCCGCCGTTGCTCAAGGCGTAGAAATGCCAGTAACCACCGTTGTAGGCAGCTGCCAGTCGGTCAGCCATCGAGAAAATGGTTGGTTCCAGCTTGAACGGGAAGTGAACGCCAAACAGGTTGGCGGTATAGGTAACGCGCAGGGTGTCGTCCAGGCGTTCGGAGTGAATGTTTGCAAGCGTGATCATGTGGATGTGTTCCTGAAAAATGTGCCCCCCACGGCCTCCCTTACCGGTTAACTAAAAGCTGAAAGCGCAGAGACAGCGTTTCTCTATCGATGCGCGATACCGTTCAAGGCAGCGCTGGGGGTTCCGGGGGGACAGGGGGGGGACGGGAGTGGCGCAGGGCCGGGAGCGGCGCGGAGGCCAGAGGTGCCCGAGTGGGCGCGAGGTTGGCCGCTGAGGGGCCAGTCTGGCCGCAGGCGGGCCGTTTATCGCGGGGGATGGGGGCGCAGGTATCAGTCGAGCCCGGCGCAGCCCTGGCGGTCGCTATCGAGCCCGGCGAGCAGCCCCGCCTCATTGGCGATGGTGTTGGGCCAGAGTTCCAGCGGCAGGTCCAGGTCGAAGGCGTGGTGGGCAGCGATCGTGATGCTGTCGAGATAGGCGAATGTCATGATGAATTCCTTTCAGGGTTTGCGAACTTTGAACAGATAGAAGGTCACCACAGCAAAGATGAAGATGCCGGTGACGACCAAGGGGTAGAGAAATGCCAGTGCCGCAACTGCTGCCATCCCGAATGAACGAGTAGCGTTGAATTGCAGGCCAATAACGGCGGTGGTGATGAGGGCGACGGTGAGTTCAAGAACCAAGTCAAACCGCCTTCGCTTTGCGCTTGCCGGACTTGGCTGGCGCCGGTTCAATGGTCTGACCCATACGCACCATGGCCACCTTCTCGAACGTGGTTGCAGGGACGTGCTCGTGGATGCGCGTGTTCTCTTCATTGGCCCGGATCAGGCCGAGTTCCCGTAGGGCAGCAAGGACGAAGCCACTCGTATTGATTGACTTGCCGGGGTGTAGCGCATGAAAGGACTTTGCCGTCAGCTCATCCTGTCCTTTCACGATGGCGTCGATATCCTTGCCCGAAGCCCAGCCATCGAACCACATGCCCTTTCCGCTGTTGTCGGTGATGCGCAGGTGTAGTTCGCCGGTTTCCTTGTGGCGACCAATGGCATAGGTCAGGATGGAACGGCCCGAGATGGAAGGGCAGTCGCCGGTGAACTGTTCCTCGATGGGATCGACCTCTGGAGGCGCTTCCCCGGATGTATCGGGTTGCACAGAGGCTGCGGATTCCGCCTGGATTTCAGAGGTGGTTTCATTGGCGTTGCTTTGGATTTCAGACATGAGATAGCTCCTTAGGTTGAGAGGGATGAATTGATGGAAATGAAGGACCTGAATGGCCTTTCACATAAGGTGGTTCACGTTGCGCAAACGGCTTCAGGTCAGCAGCAAGAGAACTTCCTTGGGGTACTGTTGGATAACGTCCAGCAAGGCCAGTGCTTCGGCCAATTCACGGGGCAAACGTCCATCAAATTCCCTGATGGATGCACGCTCTTCAAAGGCTTCACGCAGATTGCTGTCCAGGCGCGAAACCAGATCAGCAACGACTTCATTGGTGGGTGTGGTCATGCAGTTCTCCTTTCGGCAGGCGAAAAAAAACCACCGCGATGGGTGGCTTGCTTTGGGGGACAGTGAACGCGTCTCATGGATGTATGCCCTCCTGCGCTGGGGTGGCGTGCAGCTGACACAAGGCCAGAAGATCAGCAGCCATTCCGGTCTTCGGAATGAACACCTCTGCCCCTTCACCTGCGTCACTCATAACGATCACAAATTCATAGCAAGTAGGGTGCTCATCGATCAACTCCCACAGAGGGCATCCATCGACAGTCAGCAGGTCTGTGCCGAGCGCTTCCACCAGTTGGGGAATGGTTTCGCCAGGCTCAGGGACCACGAAGAACACAAGCTCCTCCATGGTCAGGTCATCGTCTTGCAATAGGTCCGACAGGCGCTGCTGGATGAGCGATGTGATGACTGGGTCAGGGTAGTTCTCTATGAAGGCCGATACCTCAGGGGCATGGCGCAGGATGTGCATAGGGCTCCTTTCGTTGGGCAAAAGAAAGCCCGCCGAGGATTTCTCCTGGGCGGGTGCGGGTGAGTTTGGGAACGGGTAGGTCAGGTCATCGTGCAGATCGAACAGCCCATAGTAGGGCCAGGGTCAGGGCGATCCCGACGGTGGTCATGGCCTTGACGGCGACGGACAGGATCGAGACCCAGACGGTCAGGGCGCCCAGTTTGATGAGGGCTGCAGCGATGGCGCCTGCGGTGATGGTTGCGATGAGGGGGATGAACATGGGACTCCTTTCGTTTGGGCAAAAGAAAACCCACCGAGGATTTCTCCAGGGCGGGACCGAGTGACAAGAACGGAAATGGAAGGGTCAGGTCACCTGTTGGATCGGATGGCCCACATGAAAGCCAGGGTCAGAGCGATTGAGCCGACGGTCATGGCATTCTGGGTGATGTAATCAACACCTTGTATCGATCCTTTTACTATTGTGAGATGACTTCCTTCTGCAGATATTCAACAGATTAATCAAATCAATATTTTGTATTGAGCGTCGTAACGGCGGTGAAGTTGCTGCTATAACTTACCACCGTCTTGCTGATCTTTGCGACAGTGCCAGATCGAGTCATTCTATACCTCTCGGTTTCAGTCATTAACGTTTTCCCTGCTGTGTCCTTTAATGTCCCAGTTAACACGAACAAAGCAGTCGTTTCTGTATCTTCTTGGGTGGCATAGGAAGCAACGTAGGTGCCAACGAGAGTGCTCCCCGTGCTTGTGTTCGTGCGATATCGATTAGCCGTATATAAGTTTCCCGAATCATTGATGCGCGCTGTTTGCGGAATTGGCGTAATCGAAGTTGTTAGCAGATAGAGATAGCCATTTTCATCATTGTAGTCATTTGAAATTAATGCTATAGGATTGTTGTTTGAGTCCAAGTGCATTTCTTTGATTGAATCCAACGAAACATTTCTGTTGGCTACGACAGCACTCCCCCGAATGACTGTCGTGATCTTTTGCGTTGGCAGGGAACCAAGTGTTGCGGCGGTTGCAACTCCAACATCTTCAGTACCATCACCGGAAATTGACTCCGTGAGCCCCCTTTCGACCAAATTGCCAGTCAACTTAAATTTTTTCACGCCTGATGACATCGTGAGCTTATTCAAATACGCAGTCCGCACTTGAAATTCCATAGGCGCAGGAGCTGTAGTTGGACTGTCTCCGCCGCCATCACCGCCGCCACAAGCAGCCAGCAAGAGAACCCCAATTGCAGATGAAAATGCAAACAAACGTCTTTTCATATCTTCCCCACTTCATAAAAGCTATGTTGGTAGCAAACGGCGTCCAAGTGATCCGACGATCCGTAGGGAACGGCCACGATTTCCAAGGATTTACACATCGCCATTCAAATTTTCGGGTTCTTGCCAAGAAGAACGACCCCAGTTCGGGCAGACATTGGCATGATGACTAATTCGGGTGCGCTCAAGTTCATTGTTTTGGGAAAAAGCGACGCCATAAAAACGTCCCGCATAGCCCCAGAATGACCAATCCCTCGATCTGCAAAGCAACAGACATCACCTTGAACCAAACGGAATACATGCCAAGTGCGATGAAGGTGGCTGCGGCGCCGACGATGAGAACCAAAATCCAGACCATGACTTTTCTCCTTTCCTTGATGTTTGAGCCATGTCACTATCGTGCGCTGGCGTGATGACAGGTGATGTCGTTTCGGCGGGAAGCCAGATTTCTTTCAACAATTAAAACGACACACCCTGTCATCGTCAGGATCGATACTTGGGCCGGAGCGTTTTCACTGATTTGGGCACTATGGTTTCCGACAATCACGACACATTGGTCTATCGCCTTGCCCAGATGCTGGTGAAGCTGAACCAAGGCGAAAAATTGAATCCCCAGGCTTTGGCCGACGAATTCGGGGTCAGCCTGCGAACCATTCAGCGCGACCTCAATGTCCGCTTCGCCTATCTACCGCTCCAAAAGACCAATGGCTACTACCACCTCGATCCGACTTACCTAGGCAAGCTGAGTACCAAAGACGTTGATCGATTTGCGGGCCTCGCGGGTGTGCGTGGGCTGTTTCCGTCCTTGTCAGACGACTTCCTGCGCGACATCTTCGACGCTCGCTTCCAGGCAGCCGTCATGGTCAAGGGCCACAACTACGAGAACCTGGCGGGCAGAGAAGCGACCTTCAAGACGCTGGAGCAGGCCATAGTCGGCCGGCGCCACATCGCCTTTGAATATGAAAAGGAAGGTCGGCTGAAGCCCTGTTCCAGTATTGCGCCCTTCAAACTTGTCAACCACAAAGGCATCTGGTACCTGGCTGCTCGGGATGGAGAAAAGCTCAAAACCTTCGCGTTCGCCAAGATCGAATCGCTGCGCTTGTTGGATACTTGTTTTCCAGCCGATCCAGGTGTAGACAAGAAGTTGCTCGAAGACGATGGGATCTGGCTCCACGACGAAAGGAAGGAAATTGTCCTGAAGGTCGAGGCCACGGTGGCGGGCTACTTCAAACGACGGAAGCTGATCGCCAACCAGGTCATCGAGAAGGAACTTGAAGATGGCGGCCTTATCATTTCCGCAAAGGTCGGCCACCCCAATCAGGTTGTGCCGATCGTTCGCTATTGGATTCCGCACATTCGAATCATTAGCCCTTCAGACTTGCAGTTGGAGATGGAATCCGAAATCTCCAACTATCTGAAAGCCGCTCGCTAAGTAGCTGTGGAGCTCATAATGGCCACTCATGCCATTGCGACGAATATTCCGTGTTCCCTCATTCCTGAAATTCGAAAACGAGCCCGCTTAACGTCGTCTATGAATAGGCAAGTGTTATCTAGGCGTAAGGTCTTCACCAATCTTGGCAGTTGGACTCATTGGCCATTTGGCTTCACGTCAGAAAGAAAGCAATGAAGAGAAGATCAAAGCTATTTGCCACTCTGGCGTGGTTCCAACTCGTGTTCAGTCTCCTATTTGCCGCTGCCATTGTTTGGGGCTACATCGCGTTCCATGCCTTGGGCGGCCAGTTCGTGGGTTCCGTCGCGAGGTCCCTCGATGCAGTGACTGTTGTTGTCATTCGTACCGCTGAGACGGTCGAAACAAGGCAAAACTTGCTCGTTGAAATGCGGAAAATGCTCCCGGCAACTCGAACCCTGATCAAAGGACTGAGAGATCAGGCTGAAAGTCAAGCGAAGTCGGCCCCGGGATATGCCGAGGGCCTGAAGGTAACTGCAAGAGTCCTTAACGGTCTGCACGGCCCTCTTCAAAACATTGGCGAAGCGCTGATCACCATTTCCATCCCCTCAGATATTCAGATGGTAGGAGCGAAGCCTGTTGTGACAATGAAGAAACCGTTTGAGGCTTTCGGAAAGCAATTCAAGGATTCAGCCGATCAGACCAAGACCGCTGGTGTAGCACTCGACGGACTTTCCTCGTCACTTGCCAAAGATAGTCGTCAGTTAAGCGACGCGTTCATCGCGACCAGTAACCAGGCGATCCAAGTGATCGATGAGGCAGAGAAGACTTTGGTGCGATTGAATACGGAAGATATGCCCAAGGCCATTGCCGATCTGAAAACGACCTCAACGGAATTGCGCAACATGAGCACACAAATCAACGCGCTTCCCAATGTTGGCCTGGCAATATTGGTGGCCGGACTGCTTCTGGCGTTGTGGAGCATTGTGCAAAGCATCGGCAGTTTGATGCTGGCCAAAACCGACGCGTTTGACCTCACAACTGATAGCAGCCAAGTATGAAGACCATCCGCCATCTTGCAGTCATGTTGGGCATGTTGGTAGTGCTTGCCGGTTCCTGGGTTGCACCTATGGATGCACCCGCCGTCGCACAGGTCGACGCAGGTCTAAAGCGAGCGCTGGTTACCTATGCTTCCGTTCGGACTCTCAGCGGTGTTCTGTCTGTGATTCAAGCTGCCCAAGTAGACATTCAACCGGGCGGGCTTGGTGCCACGCTGTCACCGGGACAGGTCTTGGCCCCACTGAACGAGATGGTTAAACAGTTGGCTGATGTAATGTTGCTGGCCAGCGTCGCCTTCGGCGTGCAAAAGATTTTTATCAACATTGGCGGCTACTGGGCCATTTCCTTGGTACTCACTGCGGTAGTCCTGGCCTGGGCGTTTTGTCAGTACCGATGGGGAAGTTCACCTCGATGGCTGTCGGGCGCCTTGGTGTTCTTGTTGGTACTGCGCTTTGCAATACCGTTGGCAACACTTGGAACCCACTTGATTTCACAACAGTTCTTGGCTGACGAATTCAAGACTGCTCAAGCGGCAATTGATGCAACGACGGGCGAGGCCGGCAGAGTGAAGTCTCCTGAGCCGAGTGCGGTCGAGGGCAAGTCGTGGATACCTTCTATGCCCAGTTGGGTTCCAAGTGTCGCGGACATCAAGGATCGTTATAGCAAGCTGTATCAAGCCATCGAGCGATCAACAGAGCATGTGATCAGGCTAATGGTCGTCTTTTTGTTGGAAACCTTGATATTGCCCCTGCTATTCCTTTGGGCCTTAATCAGGGTTACCCGACTTGCCGTCGAAAGGGTAGGTGTGTTGCCTGCCAAGACGGCGTAGTCCCGCAATTGGGTGAGAACAGTGGACACCGGCCTGTGGGCAGACGCGCTTGGCGCATTGCTTCTGGGGCTGGGAGTATTTTTCGGACTGCGTTTCAAAAAGCGTCGCTTTGATCGCACAAATCAGTCGGGCATCGAAGTGTTTCGCAGCTACTGGTCGATGATCGGCGCCAAGTTCAAAGATGCCACGCTGTGTTTACTTTCTTTGTTGTTCACCCTGACCGGCGTCCTATTGATCGCGTTCAATAACTTCGATTCCTGGGGGTGGGTTGTAGTCCTCCCGGCACTGATTCTTGGCGTCTTCTTGCCGCTGGGTAGCTGGAAAAATAAGCGACCATGATATTGACCACGTACCGTAGTAACGGAAGTGAAGATTGTTGCTTTCAGGGCATTACTTTGTAAGAGGATCTATGGCAATCAAAGGAAAGAATGTTCGACTGACGCCACAGCAAGTGGAAGAACTGGCTGAACATGTCAATTCGACTACGCAAACGGATAGTCAATTGCTTCGAAAACTCGAATCGCTGCCTGTTTCAGCGGACGGCAAGGCTCTTCTCGCTGATCTTCTCAAGATTACGACGCGCGTAGGTGATGTTGTGCTCAAGATTGGGCGAAAGACTTTGGACTTTGTCTTGAACTTGGTTCGGCAGTTTCCCCATCTCGGATTTGCTGCGGTGCTGGCCCTTGTGGTCGGTGCTTTGGTAAGCATGGTCCCCATCATTGGCGCGGCGCTGAGCGCGATCTTGACACCGTTGGGACTGGCTTTGGGCATTGCTTGGGGCAGCTATATGGAGTTGAGCTCAGACGACTTGGGCGAAAGAATCAAGGCTTTCGTGGACGGTTTCTCAGGGTTTGCATCGTGACCTCCGAAGATGTCACCAAAGGAATGTTGGTCAACTTTGACGGCGTCGAGCGAGTAATCGCCGATAAGAACCAATTCAAGATCAGGCTGGCAATTGGCGAAGATGCCTACAAGATATTAGGTACGACCAAGAAGCTGCGCGAACTTTGGGATATTCTTGGAACGGCAGGGACAGGTGCTGCAATAGCAAAGTCCGGCTTCGTGGCCTCGACATTTTTTGCCCCCACCGGTCTGTTAGGAATGTTGGGGATAGGAACGGCAGTGACCCCTATCGGGTGGGTTGCTTTTGCTGCGTTGGCATCCGGTGGCGCCTGCTATGGGCTGTATCGGCTATTTGGAAATGTTGCAAGCGACAGGGTTCATGTGATTCCTGTGTTCTTGAATACGCCGTTAGACGTGCTAGGCATGGCGTTGTTTGATTTGATTGTGCCCCTTGCACTCAGAATTGCCGCTGTAGATGGAAAGATCGGGCGCAAAGAGAAAGCGCACTTGATCGATCACTTGGTCGAGGAATGGGGATTCGATGAGCGGTATGTTCGAGCAGGTCTTCGTCAGATTGAACCGGATGTTATCACCCGCTCAATCGGCACATTGACAATGGAGTTGGCAACATTTCTTCATCTGAACCCTGATTGCAACCATAAAGAAATGGCTCAGAAAATTGGGGATTTCTTGCAGGAAATGCTCGAAACCGAAGGCCCGTTGTGTGCTCAAGAATCTGACGCGATTGCACTCGTTCGCGCGGGACTCAAGTCGAAACCTCCGAGCAAGTTGTATGAAGGCTGGACAAAGGCAAGAGAGAACGCGAAAGGACTCGCAGACAAAGCGGTAGATTTGGTGAAAACGAAGGCTGTTTCAGAGGGTAAACTGGGTTGACGTTTTGATCGGCATGAAGTTGAGCCACCACCGAACCCCGCCCGAACCTGCCCCACCCAATGGGCCGATTCCCCAAAGAAAAGAGCCCGCTTCGTTCACATCGAATGCGTTTCTTGAAGCCCCTCGCAAGCGGCTGTTCAGGCGGGTTCTGAAGCTTTGACGCAGTCGCAACACGAGGTCGTGATATCGGGTGAGAGAAACCTGCTGGCCGTGAGCGATTTTTCCGGCGATCTCAATCATCTGCGGCGAGCT
>Ga0116175_1002075_pt1 | contig 12401 bp, 14 predicted proteins | sample AD_UKC125_MetaG_FD_89802 | JGI IMG/M metagenome (GOLD analysis project Ga0116175, IMG submission 89802) | Active sludge microbial communities of municipal wastewater-treating anaerobic digesters from USA - AD_UKC125_MetaG | ecosystem: Engineered > Bioreactor > Anaerobic > Digestate | place: USA... | reverse complement strand
TTAGATTTATTCATTAGGCGTAAGTTTCACCTTACACCCTGCATTCTAACAGGAGGTACTTCTTTTTTCAAAGTTTAGTTTTGTTTATTACAGGAATGCTCCCCAAACATTCCATCACCCACCTTATCATCCAAGTATAAAAATTCTATAACAAACCCTCTAACGGTAATAATCCAAATACCACCGGACAAACCGCCCGATGCCTTCTTCAAGGCTGGTGGCGGGGCGAAAGCCGATCTCCCGCTCCAGGTCGTCGATATCGGCATAGGTCACCGGGACATCACCGGGCTGCATGGGGAGGAATTCTTTAATGGCTTGCTTACCCAAGGCTTGCTCCAGCACTTCGATGAAGCGCAACAGTTCCACGGGCTTATTGTTGCCGATGTTATAGATCCGGTAGGGCGCATGGCTTGTCCCGGGGTCAAGGCTGCTGCCCCGCAACTCCGGGTTGGGCCGGGGAATCCGGTCCAGCAGCCGTACCATCCCTTCCACGATATCGTCGATATAAGTAAAGTCCCGCTGCATCCGACCGTGGTTGAAGACCTGAATGGGCCGGCCTTCCAGGATGGCCTTGGTAAAAGAGAAATAGGCCATGTCCGGTCGGCCCCAGGGGCCATAAACAGTAAAGAACCTTAAGCCGGTGGTGGGCAGGGCAAAAAGGTGGCTATAGGTATGGGCCAGGAGTTCATCGGCTTTCTTGGTAGCTGCGTAGATGCTGACGGGATGGTCCACGTTGTCCCGGACGGAGAAGGGTATTTTGGCGTTAGCGCCATAGACGGAGCTGGAGGAGGCATAGATCAGGTGCGGTATTTGCAGCTCCCGGCAGGCCTCCAGGACATTGGTAAAGCCCAGGACGTTGGATTGGATATAAACCAGGGGGTTTTGCAAGCTGTACCGCACCCCGGCCTGGGCTGCCAGGTGCACAACCCGTTCTGCCCCGGCCACCCGGAAGATCCCTTTGACCCGCTCCCCATCCTCCAAGCCAACCCGTTCGAAATGGAACTCCGGATACTGCCGGAGCAGGGCCAAGCGGTCCTCCTTCAGCCGGACGTCGTAATAGTCGTTAAGATTGTCAAGGCCAATGACGGTATGGCCCTCTGTTAGCAAGCGTTGGGCAAAGTGGAAGCCAATAAAGCCGGCCGCCCCGGTGACAATTATGCGCAAAAGTTGGACCCCCTCGTGCTGTGGAAGCAAGACCCCTGCTCAGTCGTTAAAGAATCTTCTTTGCATGGCTCGAATAGCAATCTCATGCTCGCCAAGGATCTGTTTGATTGCGACATTGTCCTGGACTAACTGTTCGGTTTTCTTGATCATTTCCGTTTTAAATTCAAGTAGTCCCGCTGTCTGCTCCACAACTACATTTAGCTTATAATCAATCCGTGCCACATCACTCTTTAGTCCGGTGACATCGGACTTTAATTCCGAAACATCACCCTTCAACCCCGACATATCAGCTTTAAACGTTCCCTCCAGGGAAGTCAGCCGCTCCAGGATCTGCCCCAACACTTGTTCCACCATGATTTCCCCCTTCGATTTAACTTTAACCTGATTATATATCGAACGGGTGTTCGTGTCAAGAAAGATTCTGAATTTTTTCTATTTTGCTCGACTGGCCTATAGCCTATTTTCTCTATTATACCATCTCGCGGCGGCTTGCGAAGCCCAGTTTCCGGCAAAATTCCGTTGCCTCCGGCAAATATATTTTTCCGGAAGGAATTTGCGGTATTTGTCCGAATATTTTGATCTATCCGATCTTTTGGGGGTGAGGCCTTCCTGATCCGGATGTTACCGTTTACTTGAAAGGCACAACAGCTACGAACCATGTTATAATTTTATCATTAGGAGGGGGGCTGGCTTGGGGAACCAGGAGCTATTAACGGCAATCCAAAGCATGTTGGACCAGCAAACCAAATACCTCGACGGAAAGTTTCAGGCTATTGAAGAAAAATTTCAAGCCTATGACGAAAAGTTTCAAACCATCGATAAAAGGTTTGATAACATTGACAAAAAAATCGATGCAATTGGCCAAAAGTTTGATGCCATTGATAAACGCCTGGGCGCCCACGACAAGTGGTTTGCGGCGATTGAGCAACGTTTGGACAAAATCGCCGGCAACGTTGAGATCATCCGGGTCGAGGTGGCCAATCACACGGAACAACTCTATTCGCTCAATACAAGTATGATTGAAGTAAAAAGGGAGACCCTGGACAACGCCGAGCAGATTCTGCGCATTAAGCGCCACTATATGCTGCATGAGTAAGATCCCTAATGTAAAAGCGATAACTAAACTCCGCCGTACCGCGGAGTTTTTTGTTTTGTCTCACCCTATAACAGGGCCTTGACGCCTTTGCTGAGAATGGTGACAATAAGCCCGGCAGCCAGGACGCCGACGACGATGGCCGGCAGGGCCTTGCGTTTTTTGATCCGCAACAGGTAGGCCAGGACTGCAGCGCTCCAAGCCCCGGTCATGGGCAGGGGTACGGCCACGAAGACAACCAGTCCAAGGGGGCCGTAGCGGTCGATAACTTCCCGTTTTTTCCCGACCTTGGCCAGGACCCAGCGGAAGACCCGGTTGACCCAGGCAAACCGGTCCGCCCAGCGGGCGACCACAGGGAGAAAAAGCATGAGGGGGATGACGGGAAAGAGGTTACCCGCCAAAGAGACGGCCAGGGCCAGGCGGCCGGAGGCGCCCATGGAAATGGCCAAGGGTATGGCGCCTCTTAATTCCAGGTAGGGCAGGCAAGCTGTGAAAAAGACGGTGACCGCCTCCTGAAAGGTAAATCGGTCCATGGTTTCCTCCTTGTTGGCAGGTTACAATCGGTTTACCGGCTCATTGTTTCTTCCCGAAGAATCGTCTCAGTGCTCATCTTGCTCGGCCCATGAGTCCTTTGATGGTGACTGGGGAGATTCTTCGGGCTACATGGGCGAAGCCCTTGGCCTGGTACCGCGTCCAAAATAGCTGGCGGCCCGCAGGCCTGGCCGTGGAGCGCTGCAGGTTGGGCTGCAAACAGTCTTGGGTGTTGCCGGGCCAATAATCTATGCTGTCTTTGCACTGGGTAAACAGGCTTTGACCCTTGGCGGTGTTGACTATGACCAGGGAAACGCCTTTGTTATCGTCCAGCTCCGGATGGCTTTTTTCGATGCCCCAAAAATCGCCGATAGTAATATCCGACGGGCGGTTCAGATTGGCAAAGCGGCACTCGTAGCAAGCCGGACGCATGGCTAGGCAAGAACGGTAAATCCCGGCGAAACCTTTGATTTCTTTGGTATTGACGGCACAAGCTTTGTTGGCGAAGGTGGCCCGGACGTTATAGCCGCGCCAACCCTGTTCTTTATTCCGGAAGGTGTAGTCCAAGAGTTGGCTTTGGTATTTCTCCCGGATCTGCCGGATGTGGTCCTGCCAGAGCCTGGGGCTGGCGACGCCGTGGCAGACCAGGTCGGTCAGGATGAGCTTTTCGGTGAGATCCCGGCCGCGGCCGATCTTTGTCAGGTAGTTATACAGGCCGGCGGCCTGGCAGGGAGTGCCGGTGAAATAGACGGTCATGTCCTGGCTCAGGTCCTGGCGGACGGCTTGAAAGATCCGGCCCAGATCGCTCTGGACGTATTTGGAGCCTTTAAACCCATCCCGTTCTTCTTTGGTGCTTGCCCTTTGGTGGGCAACGGCAAAGTTGTTGTCTTTGTCAAAGGCGGCGCCGTAGACGGCAGCCGGTTGGTTGTCATTTAGCACTGCGTCGGAAAGGGCGGTGAAAGCGCCGCCGGAGGCGCTGGTCATTCTAATGTTGTCGCTTTTGTGTTTGAGGGCATAGACCTCCGGCTCGGCCAGGCGGTCCCGGAGCTGGACAGGGTTTTGCAGCGGGCAGACGGCAAGGCAAGCGCCGCAATCGACGCACAAGTCAGCGTTGATCCGGGGATACAGAAAGCCTTCCTCGTCGGGCTGCATGACAATGGCCCCGCCGGGGCAGATATTGGCGCAGGCGGTACAGCCGCAGCAGTCTTCTTTTCTATGGTAAAGTGTGACCATATTATTCATCCCTTGTGTTCCTTTGAATACAGTGATTATAGTTGAAAACCCCGCTCTTTTCAAGCGGAGTCTGCTGTCAGTCTTAGTTGCCGTGGGTTTCGGAACTTTTACCCTGCCCGACGCCGGTATAACGGTAGCCGGCGGCCTTTGCTTCCTGAGGGGTATAGATATTGCGCAGGTCGACGAGGACGGGTTGGTTGAGCAAGGTTTTCATTCGTGCCAAGTCGAGGCGGCGGAATTGGTTCCATTCGGTGACGATGATGAGGGCGTCGGCGCCCTGGGCGGTTTCGTATTCGTCGCGGCAATAGGTGATGGTATCGCCCAGGATCTTGCGGGCTTCGTCCATGGCCGCGGGGTCGAAGGCGCGGACTGTGGCGCCCTGCTCCAGGAGGCCTCGGATGATGGTGAGGGATGGAGCTTCGCGCATATCGTCGGTGTTGGGTTTGAAGGCCAGGCCGAGGAGGGCGATGGTCTTACCCTGGAGCCCGCCGAGGATGTTATGGATCTTTTGGACCATGCGTTCTTTCTGTCTTTGGTTGGCTTGGACCACGGCCTCGACGATGGAGGCGGTTTCGCCGTGGTCTCGGGCGATACGGACCAAGGCTTTGGTATCCTTGGGGAAGCAGGAGCCGCCGTAGCCGGGACCGGCATGGAGGAATTTGGGGCTAATCCGGCCGTCCATGCCCATGGCTTTTGCGATGGTTTGAACGTCGGCGCCGACGGCCTCGCAGATGTTGGCGATCTCGTTGATGAAGGTGATCTTGGTGGCCAGGAAGGCGTTGCTGGCATATTTGATCAGTTCGGCAGTTTCGATGTTGGTAAAGACGAAGGGTGTTTCGATGAGATAGAGGGCGCGGTAGACCTCTTTCATAATCTCACGGGCGCGGTCGGACTCGGTGCCGATGACGACCCGGTCGGGGCGCATAAAGTCGCCGACGGCGCTGCCTTCCCGGAGAAATTCGGGGTTGGAGACGACGTCAAAGGGGACTTTTTGGGTCTGGTGGGCCGCGATGACCTGCCGGACGCGGGCGCCGGTGCCGACGGGGACGGTGGATTTGTTGACGATGACTTTGTAGTCGTTGATGAGGGGCGCGATCTCCCGGGCCACTGCTTCCACATGTTGCAGGTCGGCGGAGCCGTCCTCTTGGGGCGGTGTGCCGACGGCGATAAAAACCACTTGGGTGCGGTCGAATTCTTCGGTGATGTCGGTGGTAAAGCGGAGCCGCCCAGCTTGGACGTTACGTTGGACGATGTCATCCAGGCCAGGTTCATAGATGGGTATCCTGCCGTTTTTGAGGGCGTTGATTTTGTTATGGTCTTTATCGACGCCAACGACGGTATGGCCAAAGTCGGAAAGGCACGCGGCGGTAACAAGGCCGACATAGCCTGTGCCGATAACGGTAATGTGCATTCGTGAAACCTCCTGGGTTATGTTTTAATTTGTCAAAGCAGGGTTTAACCCCTTTGTTTAACCCATTCCAGTCGACCATTATTGCTTACTTTTTTCGCAGGAACGCCTGCAATTGCAATATTTTCTTCTTCAAAGGTTTTATTTACAACGGCATTTGCCCCTACTGCAATGTTTTTTGCCAGTCGAATATTACCAAGAATTACTGCTCCTACACCTACAACAATACCGTCTTCTAACACAGGAGCTCCATTATTTGTTCCTCCAGCAACTATACTAGTATTGATATGGAGAGAAATATCCTTGCCTGCTCTGACATTACCATTTACTAATATTGGTCCTAAGTGCATTATCTTGAGTCCTCGATCAAAGGTATTGATGGGGATATGAATATGATGTTTGTTTTGGTATCTCGCCAACCAAATCCTATAAATTGTACCCATCAGCTTGTTCCCGGTATTTACATAGTATTCCGTTTTTCGCAAGAGAACATTATATTTCCATAAGTAAGACCTCTCACCTATACATATCAAAGGCATCCGGGCATTTTTCCTGCCATACTTTTGTCGTTCATACTCAAGAAACTCTTTTAAAGTTTTTTATCTGTAATATACACTTTATCACTTGAATTATTTTTTGTACCCATGTTCCGTACTTCTCCTTATAGTTTGGCTAATTTTTCGTGTTGGTTTACAGTGCTTTCTTCCCTAAGCACTTCAAGGTATGTAGGGTATAACGGTTATACATTAACGTAAAAACAGTTAATGTATTACCAATAAATCACCCTTTCTTTAAGCTTAACCGTTTTTTAAATAAAGCTAATACCCAGTCTCGTTCACCTTTATTTAGTGTTACGGCAACAACAAACCAATATATAATTGACAAAACAATACACGCAAAACCTAGCTTCCAATAGTTATTTATTATATATTTCGACTCAATTACTGACCCAATATAAAACACAAGTATGCTGATCAATTGCGGCTTAAACATTCCCTTAAAATAAACATGCCAAGGTTGCTGCGTTATAATCGAAACGTAAATAGGTGTAAATATAATGTTTCGCAGGGCGAACGCAAAAACATTCGCAAGCACTATTCCCCACAGACCCATATGAAATTTGGTCACCAAAAGAATAGCTACTGTACAATTAAGAATACCTGAAAATATAGAGAAGTAAGCAGGTGCTTTTAATTTGTTGACTGCCTGAATTACTACATTTAGCTGCGAAATAGACAGGTTTGAAACCAAGTATAGCATCAGAACTGCAAACAAATCTTTATAGGAAGAATAATCTTTACCGATCCATAAATAAAATACGGGGATAGCCAAAGCTGAGGCAATTGAAATCGGCCATCCTAATAAGTATGCACATATAGCAACAACTTTATTCGAATAATCTTTTAACTCTCTCATATTTCCACCAGAGTATATTGCCAGGGTTGTGGGGCTAAAGGCAGACGAAATTGCGCTGGCAATTTGTTGAATTAAAGTTGGTATAAGAATAATACTTGAAAAAATCCCAACAGTTACTGCGGGAAGCAACCGATTCGCAACCAATAATGAAATCTTGGACATGAGGGTAGTCCCCATTAATATAATCGAATTGAACATGCCTGCAGACAAAAGTTCTTTTGCTTTACCCAATCTAAAATATTTCAAAGAGAATTTAACATTTGGGATTAAATATTTAAAAGAAATATAAGCAAAAACCACCGCAATTACATTTTGAACAACCGCCGAACAACTTAAAAACCATATTCGAGGAAATATTGAATTGAAAAGAACGACCAAAATTACTATCCGTATAATATTAGCTAATATGTTAATGCCATTACTTATCTCAAGCCTATTCTCGCAATAAGCACCTGTCATAAACACCGCCAAAACTGTCGTCAAAAAAAAGCTAATACAACTGATAAAAAAAGCAATCTTAACATCAGTCACCAATGCTGGTTCAATTAAAATAAGTTTGTCTAAAAATGCTGTAGCAAGGGAAACAATAGGTAGAAGAATAGCTGCAATAGTTATGCATGTAAAAAGCGCCGAGCTTATATATTCATTCGCTTCATTAGTGTTACCTTTTCTATACGAAACGGTGTAAAATCGTCCTACCATAGAATTTAAAGTGTAAGTTATTACAGAAAAAAAACCTATTAGATTATTAATGACACCAACATAGCCATAAGCAGATAACCCCAACTTATTAATAATAATTGGAGTAACCCAAAAATTGACGAGAGCCGATAGACTCATCGCCAAAAAGTTTGTGGCCATATTTATGCTTATTTGTCTTGCCTTCATTTCTATTGCTTTCCTGCTCCAAAAAATAATAACGCCGCTTCCCATTCGGCTTTTTTACTTTACCTTCGTAAATTCTTTAAGCTTTTCTATAAACCTTTGATATTTATTTTTTATTATAAACGCTATTTTTTCACTTTGTTCGAATAAAGCGCCTCGATATTTATTATATTTCTCAATATCATCTAAAGTAGCATCGCCATTTTTCTCATAAAAACCTGTATTTGTAATGAAATATCGTTGGTAATTATCCGTTTTTATCTCTAAATGCTTAGGTTTTTTAATGTGTAGATAAATAAACTCTTCTTTGTTATATTTTCGGTTTAATATATATTCTCTAAATATTCTTCCTTTATCGAAACTGAAAATCTGATATTCATAATTTACATCATCTAGCGCCAATCTAAATCGCCGATAAATTGAAGAAATGTCTGCAAAAATTCTTTTATCATATACAGGTAAAAAATTAGTTTTGTAGATTTGGTAAATACCTCTCGTCTCATCAAATGCAAAGCTCTTGTCAGTTGTAAATACTTTTTTATAATCTCCAACCAAACTTCCTGATAGCTTAAATCTACTATTGTTTTCCTCGTTATTCCGATATATCGATAAATGACCTAGAGGCAAAATTTTATCGTAGGAATTCAATAGATCATCGGTTATGTATTTCCTTATATCCCCAAAGATCATATCGAAATCACAATGTCCCCAGAAATCATATCCCTGAATATATTCAGAACATATTAGACCAAATGCAGGTTTAAAGTCACAAATTTTATAAGGCCGCTCCAATGAGACCGGAAAATCGAATTTGCTTTGTACAAGAACACGGAAATCATTAAATGACATCTTCACTTGCCGAACGTTAACAGGTAAATCAGTAATATTTTGATCATTAATGATCAAAAAATCAACAGTCGAATTATATTTACAAGACTCTAGCCATAAAGGAAAATAGCTTGGCAGATTCCCAAAATAGATACCAAGTATGCAAATTTTGTACATCTAATTTCTCCTCACAAGAAATTATTACTTATTATTAAGTCCAGTCAGAAACATTTCGCGATGCGCCTCGCACTCAATAACATTCCTAATTTTAAGCAGTGATCTTTCAGAATAAAGCATATGGACAAATCTGTGACCGCTTATTTTATTCAGAACTTTAAAGACCAAATTATTCCCATGCATACTTGCAAGATAACTGCTATACATTTGTTTTGCATATTCTTTATAATTATCAATAATAAATCTCTCGTTTTTGATCTCGTTTGAACGCTTCTGAAATTGATCAAGAATATCTTTACCTTGCTCTTTATTAGCAATACGAACTACATTCCCTTTCTTGACAATTGGAATAAATTCAACATTTGATTTATCACTTATTTCTAGTTTAATTAATAGGCTTGTTTGCCAAAATTCATTATCAGAACGATCAAAAAGAAAATTACCTTGTCCATAAACGATCATCGAATCTTTATATTCTTCGTAACATCCAATACAATGACTATGCTGGCAAATAACAAGATCAGCACCTTTCTCAACGATCTTTCTACAAACCTTTTGCAAATACGGAGAAGGATAACGATAATGCTCCTTTCCCCCATGATACAACACAATTACATAGTCACACCGTGACTTCAAATTCAGAACATGATCTGGACTTTCCAAAGGATCAAATGGATTGGCACCTGGTGTATTTTCGGTAGCTATTGAAAATTCATGTTCAGCACATGCATAAATTCCTACCTTCATTCCATTATGTTCAATGATATACGGTTCGCTCGCTATAGACAGATTATCTCCAATTCCAACAAATGGAATCCCTTCTTCAGTCAAAATCCTTTCGGTTGATTTTAATCCTTGAACCCCCTGATCAAGGATGTGGTTATTGGCTAGGCTTATCAACGATGGGTTAAGAGCTTTAATACCATTAATTGTACTCGTCGGTGCAATCAAATTAAGGCCACACTTTTTAATAGGTGTTTCTTCATCAGTAAGCGGGACTTCTAAATTGAAAATAAAAAAGTTAGTATTTTTTAGTAGAAAACAAAGCTCTTCTCCTAATAATTCTTTTACATTACCGTTGTTAAACAACTCTATATTTGATGGGGTAGGTGCTAAATCCCCTGCGATAATAAGCTGCATTCTTTTCCCCACCTTTCTTTTAATGATAATTTGGTAATTCAATCCAGTCACCAAGTAATCTATCATATGATTCTGGAGTAAATTCTCCTAATCCGCTTCCTGGATATAAAGTTAGTTCACCAAAATATACCTTTCCGTTATTTTCATATAAATCTACTCTGACAAATGGTAAGCCTTCTGAGATGTCTCCAGCTATTAAAATATAAGTCATATAACAATCTTCCTATTAATATCTAAAACTTATCTATTTTGAAAATCTATAATCCTTTGATCAATAATATCACCATTTTTAATAATTAATGCGTTCTTAAGAACATCATTACAATCTATCTTTTCACTGATTAAATCGTCTATATATTTAATTAACTCATTACCAATGGACTTTGTTGCAGAATAGCTTAATAATGCGGGAGTATGATCAACAACATAATGTAATACATTATTTATAGTATAAACGGGATTTTCTATTGTAGTCGGAATGCTTGTCTCTACTGCACCAGCTCTATCACAACTAATATCAATAATCATCGAATTTTTTTTCATTCTTGACAAATCGTCTTTAAAAATAATGTGATCTTTACGATAAAAGTCCCATAATACACCGTTTACAATAACATCATAATTACCTAATTCTTCTCTTAAAAGCTTTTCTGTACGCCTATTATACACAGTTACGGTAGCTCCTAAGGAGGAAAGAACTTTATATGCCCCCCGAGCTACATTTCCCATACCTATTAATGCAACATTACATTCATATGGTGCTTTCCCATATAAAGTAAATGCATGCAATATTGCAGCCTCACCAGCTATTTCATTATTTCTCCAAAAAACATGCCGTCCATCTTCATGCATATCTTCCCATGCAATAGCCGTTAATCTTCGGTCTATTATGTTATCTGTTATAGATCTATTTCTTACAGCATGTACCCAACCAAATATTATCTGTCCTTCTTTTAATTCTGAAAAATACTCAGCATCCCCAACCTTAGGATCACAGATAATATCTTTACTTATAGCTTCCTCTCTAGATACAACATGTGCACCTGCTGATTCATATTCATTATCTTCATGCCCTAACGCTTCACCATATCCTTTCTCAAAATATAAATAATTTTTATTTATTATTTGTGTAATATGTTCGGGTAATAGAGCCCTCCTTTTTTCATTTTCTTTTGTACTTTTTAAAAAACCCATAGTTTTCATTTGTTTAACCCCCTTAAATATTACCTCTCAATCCCTATTTATCTAACTCTAGCTTCTCCCCAAATAATATGTCTGTCTCCTTTAATAAATTTACATCAAAACCACTAGCAGGGAAAAAAGTTAACTCACCAAAATAAATTTTTTCGTTTTCGCAAAAAAAATCTACCCTAATGAAAGGAAACCCGCTAGATAATTTTTTCGCTAACATAAACATTTCATCCATTTTTTTAGGTTTTGGCAATGTAAATCCCTGTGGAGCATTTATACCAGCAAGATTATACCTTAATAAATTCCATTCATTATCAAAAAAGTAAAATTTAGGATTGCCACTTTCTCTTTCTATACACACCATAACATTGTCAGGTTCTCCATTGAAACAGTGAAATTTATAATCATAAGGGAATCCGCCATTTTCTGTTTTTATTAATTCCTCACATATAATTCTAGGCTTCACATTTTTATATGGCCATTCTCGATGTAGCCAATAATATTCTCTTTTTAACCACCTATTAACTTCTTTTCTTAGTTTTTTATAATCTATCTTTGATTTGTTTTTACAGATGAATATATCCCCCGATGTATGATTTGGTTTTAGTACAAATTCATCTGGTAAATTATCAAAGTCTATTTCTTCAAAGCTATCATAAACACCTAAAAGAGGAATTAAATACTCTTCCCCTATTATTTCTTTTATATATTTTCTAACCTCATACTTATCTACCATTTGTGTATATTCAGGTTTGCGGTCATATAATTTAAGCCATTGAAGCTTTTGATTGAAAGTTTCAGGATTATTTAAATCAAGTTTTCTACCCATCGTTAATCTATATTTAATTTTTAAATATAAATCATCTGGTAGCAACCTAAATATCCTAGAATTTAAAAAGAAAAGTAATATAAGTTTGGGATTTTTTATAGCTTTCTTAATTCTTTTTAACATAATATCTCTTCCCTCTGTTCTGTTTTCAAATCATTATATATAACCCTATTTACAATACTCCCTACAGCCAACAACAAACTAAAATGCTTGTCATAATAATATATTAAAACCATTGATAATATTATATAAGATATAATTATAGAAATAAAAGTATAGCAAATCATTTTCTCCTTAGTACAAATAGATGCTTTAAATAATGATCTTAATATAATAAAATGAGTAAGATAATAAAATAAAAAGCCAAAAATTCCTGTTCCAACTGATCAAGTCCAGATTAGTGTGTAAATTCCTCAGTTATCAATAAGCTTATCTGATATACGCAATATTGCTTTGATCATTGATTTGTTTTTGCTCTTCTTGCCACTGAAGGTATTCACTCATAT
>Ga0116175_1002073_pt1 | contig 12404 bp, 11 predicted proteins | sample AD_UKC125_MetaG_FD_89802 | JGI IMG/M metagenome (GOLD analysis project Ga0116175, IMG submission 89802) | Active sludge microbial communities of municipal wastewater-treating anaerobic digesters from USA - AD_UKC125_MetaG | ecosystem: Engineered > Bioreactor > Anaerobic > Digestate | place: USA... | reverse complement strand
TATTTTCCACAAGCACATTCATAATCTTTAACTGGACCGAAAATTCTTTCACAGAAAAGACCGTCACGCTCAGGTTTGTGTGTTCTATAGTTAATGGTTTCTGGTTTTAAAACCTCTCCTTTAGATTCTGCTAGGATTGATTCTGGTGAAGCAAGTCCTATTGAAATTCTGTCAAATCTTTTGATAGTATTTTTATCTTTATTTCTATTCATCATAGTCGTAAAATTTTTAAGTTGTTGGTTGTCAGTTGTTGGTTGATAATACGTTTAATTTCATATTAGCAACCATCAACCATCAACTATTTTTATTCTTCTAATCTGATGTCTAATCCAAGACCTTTTAATTCATGCATCAATACATTGAACGACTCAGGTAATCCTGGTTCTGGCATAGTTTCACCTTTTACAATTGCTTCATAGGTTTTAGCTCTACCAATAACGTCATCTGATTTAACAGTCAAAATTTCTCTAAGCGTGCTTGAAGCTCCATAAGCTTCAAGTGCCCAAACCTCCATTTCTCCAAAACGCTGACCTCCAAACTGAGCTTTACCACCCAATGGTTGTTGCGTAATTAATGAGTATGGACCAATAGAACGAGCATGCATTTTATCATCAACCATGTGACCTAATTTAAGCATATAGATTACACCTACAGTTGCTGCTTGGTGGAAACGCTCTCCAGTTCCTCCATCATATAAATATGTATGTCCAAATCTTGGTACACCAGCTTCATCGGTAAGTGCATTAATTTGATCTAAAGTTGCTCCATCAAAAATTGGTGTGGCAAATTTTTTGCCTAATTTTTGACCAGCCCAACCAAGAACTGTTTCATATATCTGACCGATGTTCATACGTGAAGGTACACCTAGTGGATTCAATACTATATCTACTGGAGTTCCATCTTCTAGGAATGGCATGTCTTCATCACGAACGATTCTTGCTACAATACCTTTGTTTCCGTGACGACCAGCCATCTTATCTCCTACTTTTAGTTTACGTTTTTTAGCAATGTAAACTTTAGCAAGCTTCAAAATTCCTGCTGGTAATTCGTCTCCTACAGTGATTGTGAATTTTTCTCTTCTTAAAGCTCCTTGTAAATCGTTTAATTTAATTTTATAATTGTGAATTAAATCGTTAACAAGGTTATTCGTTTCTTCATCAGAAACCCATTGACCTTTTGTAAGATGAGCAAAATCTTCAACCGATTGAAGCATTTTTCTAGAGTATTTTTTTCCTTTTGGAAGAACTTCTTCACCAAGGTCATTCATTACTCCTTGTGATGTTTTTCCGTCAACAATCAAGAATAATTTTTCAATTAGTTTATCTTTTAATTCAACAAACTTAGTTTCAAATTCCATTTCAAGAGCAGTCAAATCATCTTTATCTTTTGTTCTTTTCTTTTTGTCTTTTACTGCTCTAGCGAAAAGTTTTTTATCAAGAACTACACCACTTAATGATGGAGATGCTTTTAAAGAAGCGTCTTTTACATCACCAGCTTTATCACCAAAAATTGCTCTTAAAAGTTTTTCTTCCGGAGTTGGATCAGATTCTCCTTTTGGAGTAATTTTTCCAATTAGAATATCACCAGGTTTTACTTCAGCACCAATTCTAATCATTCCATTTTCATCCAAATCTTTTGTAGCTTCTTCAGAAACGTTAGGAATATCATTAGTTAATTCTTCATTACCAAGTTTAGTATCTCTAACTTCCAATGAATAATCATCTACGTGAATTGATGTAAAGATATCATCACGAACAACTTTTTCAGAAATTACAATCGCATCCTCGAAGTTGTAACCTTTCCAAGGCATGAAAGCAACTTTAAGGTTTCTACCTAAAGCTAACTCTCCATTTTGCGTTGCATAACCTTCGCAAAGTACTTGTCCTTTGGTTACTTTATCTCCTTTTCTTACAATTGGTTTTAAGTTGATAGAAGTACTTTGGTTTGTTTTTCTAAATTTGATTAATTGGTATGTTTTTTCATCTGTATCAAAACTTACCATTCTTTCAGCATCAGTTCTATCATATTTGATAGTAATAGTATTTGCATCTACATATTCAACAACACCATTACCTTCTGCATTGATTAATACTCTCGAATCAGAAGCAACCTGTCTTTCTAGTCCGGTTCCAACAATTGGAGATTCTGGACGCAACAAAGGAACTGCTTGACGCATCATGTTTGAACCCATCAAAGCACGGTTCGCATCATCATGCTCAAGGAAAGGAATTAATGATGCAGATATTGAAGCAATTTGATTTGGAGCTACGTCAGTATAATGAACAGCAGTAGGCTCAACTACTGGGAAGTCACCTTCTTCACGAGCAATTACTTTTTCAGCAGTAATTGTTCCATTGTTATCCATTTCAATATTTGCTTGTGCAATTAACTTGCCTTCTTCTTCTTCTGCACTTAGATAAATTGGTTCAGCTGACAAGTCAATTTTACCGTTTTTAACCTCACGATATGGTGTTTCGATGAATCCCATTCCGTTTACTTTTGCATAAACACCAAGTGATGAAATTAATCCAATATTTGGTCCTTCAGGAGTTTCAATTGGACAAAGTCTTCCGTAGTGAGTATAGTGAACATCACGCACCTCAAACCCAGCTCTTTCTCTTGAAAGTCCACCTGGTCCTAGTGCAGATAATCTTCTTTTGTGTGTAATCTCAGCTAATGGATTCGTTTGATCCATAAATTGAGATAACTGGTTCGTTCCAAAGAAAGAGTTGATAACCGATGATAATGTTTTAGCATTAATCAAATCGATTGGTGTAAACACCTCGTTATCTCTAACGTTCATTCTCTCACGAATGGTTCTTGCCATACGAGCTAAACCAACACCAAATTGTTGAGAAAGTTGCTCTCCAACAGTTCTAACACGACGGTTTGATAAGTGATCGATATCATCAATTTCTGCTTTAGAGTTGATTAATTCGATTAAATATTTTACGATTGTAATGATATCTTCTTTCGTTAAAACTTGTTTTTCCATTGGAATATCAAGGTTTAACTTTTTGTTCATTCTGTAACGACCTACTTCACCTAAGTTGTAACGTTGGTCTGAGAAGAATAATTTATCGATAATACCACGAGCCGTTTCCTCATCAGGCGGTTCTGCATTACGCAACTGACGATAGATGTGCTCTACAGCTTCTTTTTCAGAGTTTGTTGGGTCTTTTTGTAATGTGTTGTGGATAATAGCATAATCTGCTTGGTTATTATCCTCTTTGTGTAACAAAATAGATTTCACATTAGAATCGATGATTTCTTCTACATTATCTTTATCGATAATAGTATCACGATCTAATATAATTTCATTACGCTCGATAGATACTACTTCACCTGTATCTTCGTCAACGAAATCTTCATGCCATGTATTCAAAACACGTGCAGCAAGTTTTCTACCGATGTATTTTTTAAGACCTGTTTTTGAAACTTTGATTTCTTCTGCAAGGTCAAAAATTTCAAGAATATCTTTATCACGCTCAAATCCGATAGCACGGAATAGAGTCGTTACTGGTAATTTTTTCTTTCTATCGATATACGCATACATCACGTTGTTGATATCGGTAGCAAATTCTATCCAAGAACCTTTGAAAGGAATTACTCTGGCAGAATAAAGTTTAGTTCCATTAGCATGGAATGATTGTCCAAAGAAAACACCTGGTGAACGGTGTAACTGAGAAACTACAACTCTTTCAGCACCATTGATAACAAATGTACCACTTGGTGTCATATAAGGAATTGTTCCTAAATAAACGTCTTGAACGATAGTTTCAAAATCCTCGTGTTCAGGATCAGTACAGTATAATTTTAATCTAGCTTTAAGCGGAACACTATACGTTAAACCTCTATCAATACACTCTTCAATTGTATAACGCGGAGGATCTACGAAATAATCTAGAAATTCTAATACAAACTGGTTTCTTGTATCAGTTATTGGGAAGTTCTCCATGAAGGTATTGTATAAACCTTCGTTGCCTCTCTCATCTGATTTCGTTTCTAATTGGAAGAAATCTTTAAAAGATTTTACCTGAACATCCAGAAAATCTGGATATTGAGGTATATTTTTTGTTGAGGCAAAATTCAATCTTTCAGTCTGATTTGTTATCATCAATGGACAAAATTTTGATTTAAAAAAAGTAATTTTTGTGTAAAAACACTGTTCAATCTCTACTTTCCTTTAATTGATAATCAATACCTCTTAAAAATAAACCAGGAAAATTGTCTATTTTTTTCTTCGTATTGATTAAATAGTATTTGTTTTTAAAACAAATCTGAATATTTTTTTCATATAATTTTATTATACGAAAAATGGTTTAGGTCATTGAGAGCGTTTCTCAAGACCTAAACCTTATATTAAAACTGGGTAGTTATTATTTTAACTCAACTACTGCACCAGCTTCTTCTAAAGATTTTTTCAAACCTTCTGCTTCTGCTTTAGAAACTCCTTCTTTAATGTTTGATGGAGCACCGTCAACAATATCTTTAGCTTCTTTCAAGCCAAGACCAGTTAATTCTTTTACAGCTTTAACTACAGCTAATTTAGAAGCTCCAGCATCTTTCAATACTACTGTGAACTCTGTTTGCTCTTCTGCTGCACCAGCATCACCAGCACCACCAGCAGCAACTACTACAGCTGCAGCAGCTGGTTCGATACCATACTCTTCTTTTAATATTGTAGCTAAGTCGTTAACTTCTTTAACTGTTAAGTTAACTAATTGTTCTGCGAATTGTTTCAAATCTGCCATTTTTTCTATCGTTTAAAATGTTTTTTATAATGTTTTTTTTGTGCTCAATTTACTCTTCAGATTTACCTTCAAATTGTTGCAATAAAGCAGAAATAACTCTTCTTGCAGGAGATTGAAGTAATCCAATGATTTCTCCGATAACTTCTTCTTTTGATTTTAAAGATGCTAATGAATCTAATAGATTATCTCCAATATAGATTTCATTATTAATAAAAGCACCTTTTAAAACAGGTTTATCAGATTTTTTTCTAAAGTCTTTAATGATTTTTGCAGGTGCATTTGCAACGCTAGCAATCATAACAGATGAATTGCCTTTTAGAACAGTTGCTAAATCTCCATAATCATTATCAGATGCTTCCATAGCTTTTTCAAGCAATGTGTTTTTAACAACCTCTAATTTAATACCTGCTTTAAAACAAGCTCTTCTTAAATTTGAAGTAGTTTCAGCATCAAGTCCAGATGTATCTGCAATGTAAATAACATTTGTTTCAGCCAACTTTGCAGTTAAATCTTCTATCGCGATTGATTTTTCTTCTCTAGTCATAATAAAACTTTTTAACTACCAATTATACTGCTTTAGGGTCTAAAGCAATAGCAGGACTCATTGTACTAGATAAGTGGATAGACTTAATGTAAGTACCTTTAGCCGCAGTTGGTTTTAATTTAATTAATGTTTGAATAATTTCGTGTGCGTTATCTACAATCTTTTCAGATTCAAATGAAATCTTCCCGATACCAGCATGAACAATACCTGTCTTATCAACTTTAAAATCAATTTTACCTGATTTAACGTCTTGAACAGCTTTTGCAACGTCCATAGTTACAGTACCAGTTTTAGGATTTGGCATCAAACCTCTTGGACCTAATATACGTCCTAAAGGACCTAATTTACCCATAACAGCTGGCATAGTAATGATTACATCAACATCAGTCCAACCATCTTTAATTTTTTGTAAATAATCGTCTAAACCTACATGGTCTGCACCTGCAGCTTTAGCTTCAGCTTCTTTATCAGGTGTAACTAAAGCAAGAACTCTAACATCTTTACCTGTTCCATGAGGCAATGTTACTACACCTCTTACCATTTGATTTGCTTTTCTTGGATCAACTCCTAAACGAACAGCAATATCTACTGATTCGTCAAATTTTGCAGAAGCTACTTGTTTCAATAATGCAGAAGCATCTTTTAAACTGTATAGCTTGTTTTTTTCAATTTTTGACGCAGCTACTTTTTGTTTTTTTGTCAATTTTGCCATATCTTACTCTTATTTTAGAGGAGAATCTCCACTTACAGTTATACCCATAGATCTAGCTGTTCCTGCTACCATACTCATTGCTGATTCGATTGTGAATGCATTAAGATCTGGCATTTTATCTTCAGCTATTGCCTTAATTTGATCCCAAGTAACACTAGCTACTTTTTTACGATTAGGCTGACCTGAACCAGATTTAATTTTTGCAGCATCCATCAATTGCACTGCGGCAGGTGGAGTTTTTACAACAAAATCAAACGATTTGTCTTTATACACGGTAATTTGTACCGGTAATACTTTGCCAGGTTGATCTTGTGTTCTCGCGTTAAATTGCTTACAGAACTCCATGATGTTAACCCCAGCAGCTCCCAAAGCAGGTCCAACCGGTGGCGATGGGTTCGCAGCACCTCCCTTAACTTGTAGTTTAACTACTTTACTAATTTCTTTAGCCATTTCTTTAAAATTTTACATCTCTCAATTGGAAGCGATTGATGCGGTTTAATATATATGTAACAAAAAATTATACTTTTTCAACTTGCATAAAACTTAATTCTAGAGGAGTTTTTCTTCCGAAAATTTTCACCATAACTTCAAGTTTACGCTTTTCTTCATTTATTTTCTCAATAGTTCCATTAAAACCATTGAAAGGTCCATCGATAACTTTAACCGTTTCACCAAGAACAAAAGGAATAGATTGGCTGTTATCTGTCTTAACTGCTAACTCATCAACTTTACCCAACATTCTATTTACCTCAGACATTCTCAACGGAACTGGGTTACCACCCTTAACTTCGCCAAGAAATCCAATAACACCAGTTATAGACTTGATTATATGTGGAATTTCCCCAACTAAATTAGCTTCAATCATTACATAACCCGGAAAATAAACTTTTTCCTTTACAGTCTTTTTTCCATCCTTTACTTGTACAACCTTTTCAGTAGGAACAAGAACTTGAGAAATGTAATCCGACATTCCTAAGCGACTTATTTCGGTTTCTATATAAGATTTAACCTTATTTTCTTGTCCGCTTACCGCTCTAACCACATACCACTTTTTTGTACTAACCTCAGCCATTTAAATATTTTATTATTTTAACAAATTAAAAAATCCAGAAATTGCCTTTGTAAACAATTCATCAACTCCCCAAGTTGCTAAAGCAAAAATTATTGAAAAAAGAGCAACTATTATAGTATAACGTTGCACTTCTGACCACTCTGGCCAAGTTACATTTGATTTCAGCTCTTCAAAAGATTCAGAAATATAGTTAAAGACTTTTGTCATATCTTTTATTATTTGCACGGGCGGGAGGATTCGAACCACCATCAACGGTTTTGGAGACCGCTATTCTACCCTTGAACTACGCCCGTATTTTTTGGAAAAAACCAGCAGAGCAAAATTTTACTCTGCTGGATTATTAATTTATTAAATTTAGAATTAATCTAAAATTTCAGTTACCTGACCAGCTCCAACTGTTCTACCACCTTCACGGATAGCAAAACGTAAACCTACGTTAAGAGCGATTGGGCTTAACAATTCAACAGTAATTGTCAAGTTATCACCAGGCATAACCATTTCAACACCTGCTGGCAACGAAATGATACCAGTTACGTCAGTTGTACGTACATAGAACTGTGGACGGTAGTTGTTATGGAATGGAGTGTGACGACCACCTTCTTCTTTTTTCAAGATATAAACCTCAGCTTTGAATTTAGCGTGTGGTTTAACAGAACCTGGTTTACAAATAACCATACCACGACGGATATCAGCTTTATCAATACCTCTTAACAAAAGACCTACGTTATCTCCAGCCTCACCTCTGTCAAGGATTTTACGGAACATCTCAACTCCTGTGATTGTAGAAGTCAATTTATCTGCTCCCATACCGATGATTTCAACAGGATCTCCAGTATTAGCAACTCCAGTTTCGATACGACCTGTAGCAACAGTTCCACGACCTGTAATTGTAAATACGTCTTCAACTGGCATCAAGAATGGTTTTGCATTATCACGAACTGGCTCTTCAATCCAGTTGTCAACAGCTTCCATTAATTCGATGATTTTTGGAACCCAGTTTGGATCATTGTTCAATCCACCTAAAGCAGAACCTTGAACAACAGGACCATTATCTCCATCATATTCATAGAAAGACAACAAGTCTCTAATTTCCATTTCTACTAACTCTAACAATTCAGCGTCATCCACCATATCCACTTTATTCATGAATACAACGATACGAGGAATACCTACTTGACGACCTAAAAGGATGTGTTCACGTGTTTGTGGCATTGGACCATCTGTAGCAGCAACTACAAGGATAGCACCGTCCATTTGAGCAGCACCAGTAACCATGTTCTTAACGTAATCCGCGTGACCTGGACAGTCAACGTGAGCGTAGTGACGGTTAGCAGTTTCATACTCTACGTGAGATGTATTAATTGTAATACCTCTTTCTTTTTCTTCAGGAGCATTATCAATTTGATCAAATGATTTAGCTTGACAGTAACCAGCATCAGACAATACTTTAGTGATTGCAGCAGTTAATGTAGTTTTTCCGTGGTCAACGTGACCAATCGTACCTATGTTAAGGTGTGGCTTGGTACGACTAAAATTTTCTTTTGCCATTTTAATTAATTTTTAATCTTAGTTATATATTAGTGTTCAAATTTTACAAAACTGAGAGCCAATGACGGGATTTGAACCCGTGACCTCTTCCTTACCAAGGAAGCACTCTACCCCTGAGCTACACCGGCTTGTGTCATCCAGAAGCATTAAAGCACTTCAGATAATTTTGTGGGGAGAGCAGGATTCGAACCTGCGAAGGTGTAACCAGCAGATTTACAGTCTGCCCTCGTTGGCCGCTTGAGTATCTCCCCAAACCTAATTTACAATATTCTAAAAGAACTGAGCCGATAGAGGGACTCGAACCCACGACCTGCTGATTACAAATCAGCTGCTCTAGCCAGCTGAGCTACACCGGCAATTCAATAAAAAAGCCCGTTATTTCTAACGGACTGCAAATGTATGGATTTTATTCTTTAATCAAAATATTTTTTTATTTTTTTTATTTAAGAATGTGTACGTACTTTTTCTTTTCTTTTTACTAACAATCTTTCTAATGATTCTGAAGCCAATTCTATTGCTTCTTCAAAAGTTTTGCATTGTTTTTTTACAATAAAATCATCTCCAGGTACATGAATTTTTACTTCGACAATTTTGTTTTCTTTTTCACTAGTTTTTTCAACTTTCAAAAAAACATCAGAGCTAACAACTTTATCATAATATTTTTCCAATCTACTTAATCTTTCGTTGATATAAACTATTAATTTTTTGTCTACATTAAAGTTTACTGCTTGAACATTTACCTTCATTTTTTTTCTGTATAAGAGGTTAAACAATTAGAATTATTTTTTGTTACGAGGATGGGCATTTTGGTATATTTTTTTCAACTGCTCTAAACTGCTGTGTGTATATACTTGAGTAGCTGCCAAACTCGAATGTCCTAATAATTCTTTTACTGAATTAATGTCTGCTCCGTTATTTAGCAAATGAGTCGCAAATGTATGTCGAAGTACATGAGGACTTTTTTTTACCTTCTCGGAGACATTACTAAAGTAGTGATTTATTATTTTATACACAAAAGAATCGTTTAATTTAACTCCTTTTAACATTAAAAAAAAGTATTTCCCATCAATTATTTCATTAAGTCTTTGTCTTTCAATATTGTACTTTTCTATTTGTGCAATTAGATTTTCTAGCATTGGAATTATTCGTTCTTTGTTCCTTTTACCAGTTACTTTGATAGTTTTTGAGGATAAATCAATGTTTTGCACTTTGAGGTTTATTAGCTCTGACCTTCTTATGCCAGTTGAATAGAATAAATCAATTATCAATTTATCTCTAACTCCTTCAAATCCATCTGGGAACTGCAACAAATTTAACACTGAGTCGAGTTCTTTTTGTGAAAATGGGATTTGAATTTTTTTTGGGGATTTTAAAGCTTTGTGTTTGCTTAGCGGTGATTGCTCAATTTGTTTGGTTTTGAGAAGAAATTTGTAAAATGATTTTAATGAAGAAATTTTTCTATTGATTGAAGTGTTTTCTATACCATTATCTGAAAGATAAACTATCCACGAGCGAATTAAATTATAGTTTACCTCAAGGAAATTATCTGTTTCAAACTCTTTGCTAATAAACAAACCAAAGTTCTCAATATCTTTTTGATAGGCCAACACTGTATGCTTGGAATAATTTTTTTCCAATAATAAATAATCAATAAACTTTTTTATAATTTTTTCCATAAAAACTTAAGTGTAAAATTAATCAATTTTAATCACTAAAATTTTGTTATTATGGAAGCTTCTTAAGTTTTAGGATAAATATTAGTTCTTAACAATTTTCCTAAACCAAACATTAGCGCCATTTTTTATTTTTAGTAAATAAACTCCTTTTTGGTTTGGAAGAGGAAGACAAATATTTGATTGATTTTGAAAATGCAAACTAGACACTTGTTGTGATAATTCATTAAAAATTTCGACATCAACTTGTTCAAAATTATCTATAAAGTCAACTTCTATATCTTTTAACGTTGGGTTAGGATACACCTTTATATTGTCTATACTAAATTCATCTTTTGACAATTGCTCTGGAGCTAATTTAACTAGGAGATAATCAATACCTCCTTTTGTGTTTGCGAATATATTGCCAGTATTTGATGAATTATCCCATGAAGCACCTCCAATCAAAAACGAACCATCTTCCAAAGAAACAACATCATTTAATCCATCAAATCCAATCCCTCCTATGTCTAATTGCCAGAGCATATTCCCGGTATTATCTGTTCGAATTACCCAACCATCACTATCTCCATATACGTTGGAAGATTTATCTCCCGAAATGTTTGAAGAAGAATTTCCCACTAAAACATAACCATTATCTGGAGCTTCAGCTAATTCTAACAATAAATCCACATCATTTCCTCCGAAGGTTTTATCCCAAAGAGGATTCCCTTGTTCGTCTATAGCCACCATCCAATAGTCTGAACTTCCTCTGCTGTTTTCTGTTTTATCATATCCACTATCGGAGGTTGACTCTCCTCCTAACAAATAACCACTTGATGTTTTAATTGCAGTATATAGCAAATCGCCACCTGTACCACCAATATCCTTTTGCCAAATCAATTCACCTGATAAATTCAGTTTTACAATCCAAAAATCTCCATACCCTTTAGTATCTTCCGTTTTATCACCAGATATAGAAGAACTGGAAAGCCCTGCCAAAAGATAACCATCCTCCGAAGGCACTATTCCGTATAATTCATCAGTACTGCTTCCTCCTAATGTTTTTTGCCATTCTATTAATCCTGAAGAGCCGAGTTTTACAACCCAATAATCCTCAACTCCTCTGGAGCTTTCGGTTTTAATTCCTGAAATACTCGAAAAGGAAACTCCTCCTACTATACAGCCACCATCAGCTGTTGATGCCGCTGAATACAAATAATCATTAGATGAACCACCTAAAGTTTTTTGCCAAATTATATTTCCAGTTAAATCAATTTTTACAGCCCAGTAATCAAAACCTCCAAAACTTGGCTCGGTTTTCATGCCAATTATACCCGAGTCAGAGTATCCGCAAAGGTAATATCCTGAACCATCTTTAGCTTCGAGTATATAATTCAGTATCTCACCTGCTTCGTCACCAAGTCCCCAAGTTCTTCCTCCTCCTATTGTTTTCTGCCATTGTATTGTTCCAAGAGCATCTATTTTCAACACCCAATAATCATAGTTAAAACCAATCATTGGGTCTGTTTTGTCACCAGAAACTGAGGAGTTAGACCAACCTCCAACAAGATATCCTCCGTCTTGGGTTTTTATCATGGATCGAAAATACTCTCCCAAATTACCTCCATACAACTTTACCCAATCAATATTAGGCGCTTGAGAATAAAATGAAGTGAACCAAAAAAAAGAAAGTAAAAAAAAACAATATTTCATTTGTAAAAAAAATTAATTCCTTTTAATCTTTATAAAAAACTTTCTGATTGATTGCTCCTGAAGCTGTCATTTTTTTAAGAATATAATAATAGTCAGACATAAGACTATCATACAAATTAGGATCTTTGACTTGTATCTCATTCAATTGCTGCACAGTTAAATTCATAGAGCCTAAAACCTTAGTAGAAATAACTAATCCTTCTACAAATTCCTCAAACCAACACACTAATCCTTTTGTACAGGATATATAAACTCTAGTAATATTTCCAGAATCTAAATCTAAAACCTTAACATTATAGTCATAAGTTCTATCTATTTCTTTCAAATCATTTGGAGTAGAATGGTCAAATTCTGCAATTTCACTTGGGTCTGTTATATCAGGATTTTCAAAAACATAATTTAAACC
>Ga0116175_1002072_pt1 | contig 12405 bp, 13 predicted proteins | sample AD_UKC125_MetaG_FD_89802 | JGI IMG/M metagenome (GOLD analysis project Ga0116175, IMG submission 89802) | Active sludge microbial communities of municipal wastewater-treating anaerobic digesters from USA - AD_UKC125_MetaG | ecosystem: Engineered > Bioreactor > Anaerobic > Digestate | place: USA... | reverse complement strand
GGTCATGGCCACTGCTGCCGGGATCGCCGTAGCGGCGTGGATCGTCGGGTGGTCGCGTCATGATCTGATTGTGGCAAATCGCCTCTGGCATAGCCGACGGTCGAATGACCCGGGCATCAGCGCTCCCGCTCGATCAGGTTCACCGGCCACGCCTCATCCGGGATCTGCTGCAGTGTGCACGCCTGATCGACAGCGGTGAACCAACCCCGGAAGTGGAGGATCTCACCGATGAGCGGGTTGTGCACGGTGGCATCGCACCGGAACCGCTGATGCCGTTCGTCCCAGCCCTCGATGTACTTCATCTGAGTGGAGAACGGGCCGCGCATGCCGATCTTGGGGCCGCGGCCGAGCCAGCGCAGCGGGCCGCTCTCCAGCAGCAGTTCACCGGCCTTGGTGACGGATGGTTCGATCGGGTAGAGCAGTTCGGGACCGTCGCCGAAGTAGTCGACAAGACCCTCGCGTCCCGAGACGAGCAGCGAGTTCACGTTGCGCGACCCGGTGGTGTACTGAAACTCGCGCAGCACCGCCAGACATTCGCGGCCGAGTTCGTCGACATAGCAGTACTGGCTCTGCTCGAACGGCACCATTCGGCTGGACTTGGCCGGCATCGCGTGCCGGTTGGAGTAGTGCTTGAAGAACAACGACGACATCGCGGTGTTGGTGTACACGGACTCGTAGATGCCCGAGGCGATCTGCGCCACCCCTGACGTCGAATCCACGCTGTACCGCCACGCGACGTTGGGGTGTAAACGGTTGAAGTCCGATCCCAGCATGTCTTGATAGACGGGCGCCACCGCCACCCCCTTCGTGCCCCAGCGTGTCGTCTTCCCCAGGATTGGTAACGAATCTACTACGACACTCCGACACGGCGACCAATTTTGGTCCCGGAAACGGGGATTGTCGTCATGCCCCGGTCAGGATGTCGGCCTGCTCACCTGAACAACAGTGCGGGTTAGGTGCAATGAAGTGATCTGCCAGCGACCATCGCTCTTCCGGTACGTTTCGTGGTAATGTCCGGCGCCGCGCAGTTCGCCACCGTCGGGGTACACCAGCCAGTCCTCCATCGCCCAGATGCCGGTGGCCGTGTCGTCTGCGGTCAGTGCGATCTCCGGGGTGTGCACGTGATGCACGGTGGCGACATCGTTGAGCGCGCTGAGTGTGAACGAGACGAAGACGTCGGCACCTTCCACCGGCGGCGCGGTCTGCGGGTCGGCGCCGTTCGTGCCGGGCGCCATGTCGACTCGGACCACCACGTCGTCGGCGAACAGAGCCCGCCAGGCGTCGCCGTCGCGGGTGTCGAGAAATCGGCAGTACTGTGCCTTCAGACTCCTGATGGCCTCGATCTCGGTCTGCACTTCAACCTCCTGGCAGCTGTTACGGTAATCGTTACAGTAACAGCTACCAGGAGCCGCGGCGGCTAAACCAGAAGACGGTTGCGCAATCTTTCGCGGGCGCGATCGTCAAGGCCCAGACAGCCGCTGAGGTACTCGTCCATCCCGCCCCACACCCGATCGGCCTCCGCGAAGGACTGATCCAGATACGCCGCATCGACACCGAGCAACGGACGCAGCAGCTCCGGGTCGCCGCCGGCCTCCGCGAACTTCGCGAACACGCCCGTGAACGTCGGCAGCAGATGTTCGTTGGTGAGCAGATACTCGCGGTAGATGTCCTCGCGGGCCACACCGAGCGCGCTGAGCAGCACCGCCGTACCCCAACCGGTGCGGTCCTTGCCGGTGGTGCAGTGGATGAGCAGTGCCGCCGGATCCTCACCGAGCAACCCGGCCACCATGCGGCGATAGGACGCGATCGCGCTCGGCAGCGTCACATAGTGCCGATACGACTCGCTCATGTGCTCGACGCCCTTGCCGCCGGTGAGTTCGGTGCTCACCCGGGCGACGACCGCCGGATCGACCAGCACCTCGTGCAACTTGGCCGGGATCGCCATGGACGTGTCGGCGAGCACGTCGAGCGAGAGGTTGGCCTGCTCCCCGATCGCGGCGTCGGGTGCCTCCAGCCGTTCCCTGGCGGTCCGCAGGTCGTAGATGGTGGTGATGCGCAGCGCTCGCAGTCGTGCGGTGTCGTCGTCGCTGAGCGAGTGCAGCGCGGTGGAGCGGAACACCATGCCGCGGCGCACCACCCGGCCGTCGACCGTCGGCCAGCCGCCGACGTCACGCAGGTTGGGCAGCGAGGCCAGCTCGATGAGTTGTCCCGGTTGCGCCTGCGCTTCTGTCAGCTGCTCGCTCGCCATGGGCCCATCATGTCATGCACCGATGGACGGCCCGCGAACGTTCCCGGACCGGCGGGCGATACCGGCGGGAACGGTGCCGATACCCTCGAGGACAGTCCACGATGTCCGGAACCGGACGATCTCAGGGGAGGAACAAATGCCGTACCTGGGTCTGATCACCCTGGCCGTGCTGATCCTGGCACTGATCGACATCATCCGCGCCGACGAACGGGCCGTGCACGGGATACCAAAGCTTGCCTGGATCACGCTGGTAATCATCGTCCCGATCATCGGCGCGCTGCTGTGGATCGGGTTCGGCCGGCCCACGGCCGACGATGCCGAACCCGCAGAACGGCCACGCGGTGAATTCGCCGAATACGACCATCCGCACCGGGCCCGGGCCGCCGACCCCGAGGCCGACCGCGAGTTTCTGCGTCAGGTACGGGCCCGGGCGGAGGAGCAGCGTCGCAAGGCCCGCGAGCAGCAGCGGCGCGTGGACGAGAATCCGGACCCGACGAACTGATTGTGGCGCGAACGGCCGGAAGGCCGGCCACCCTCTCGGGTGACCGGCCTTCCGTGTTCGCGATCGGTCGCGAGACCGTGGCAGCGGGGGCTGTCAGAAGCCCATGCCGCCCATCTCGTCGCCACCCGGCATAGCCGGGGCCGGGTTCTTCTCCGGCTTGTCGGCGACAACGGCCTCGGTGGTGAGGAACAGAGCCGCGATCGAGGCCGCGTTCTGCAGCGCCGAGCGGGTGACCTTCACCGGGTCGTTGATGCCGGCGGCCAGCAGGTCCTCGTACACGCCGGTGGCGGCGTTGAGGCCGGTGCCCAGCGGCGAGTGCAGGACCTTGTCGGCGACGACGCCGGGCTCAAGGCCCGCGTTGACGGCGATCTGCTTGGCCGGAGCCGACAGCGCAACCTTGACGATGTTGGCGCCGGTGGCCTCGTCGCCCTCGAGCGAGAGTGCATCGATGGCAGGCTCGGACTGCAGCAGGGCCACGCCACCACCGGCGACGATGCCCTCTTCGACGGCGGCCTTGGCGTTGCGCACGGCATCCTCGATGCGGTGCTTGCGTTCCTTGAGCTCGACCTCAGTGGCAGCACCGGCCTTGATGACGGCAACGCCACCGGCCAGCTTGGCCAGACGTTCCTGCAGCTTCTCACGGTCGTAGTCGGAGTCGCTGTTCTCGATCTCGCCACGGATCTGGGCCACACGGCCGGCGATGGCATCGGGATCGCCCGCGCCCTCGACGATGGTGGTCTCGTCCTTGGAGACGACGATCTTGCGGGCGGTGCCCAGCAGCTCGACGCCGGCGCTCTCCAGCGACAGGCCGACCTCTTCGCTGATGACCTCGCCACCGGTGAGGATGGCGATGTCGGCCAGCATGGCCTTGCGGCGGTCACCGAAGCCCGGTGCCTTGACGGCGACGGACTTGAAGGTGCCCTTGAGCTTGTTGACGACCAGGGTCGAGAGGGCTTCGCCCTCGACGTCCTCGGCGATGATCAGCAGCGGCTTGCCGGCCTGGATGACCTTCTCCAGCAGCGGCAGCAGGTCCTTGATGGTCGAGACCTTGCCCGAGACCAGCAGGATGTACGGGTCGTCGAGAACCGCTTCCTGACGATCGGCGTCGGTGACGAAGTAGCCCGAGATGTAGCCCTTGTCGAAACGCATGCCCTCGGTGAGTTCGAGCTGCAGGCCGAAGGTGTTGGACTCCTCGACGGTGATGACGCCCTCTTTGCCGACCTTGTCCATGGCCTCGGCGATCAGCTCGCCGATGGACGGGTCGCCGGCCGAGATGCCCGCGGTGGCAGCGATCTGCTCCTTGGTCTCGACCTCCTTGGCGCTCTTGAGGAGGGCTTCGGTGACAGCCTCGACGGCCTTCTCGATGCCGCGCTTCAGACCCAGCGGGTTGGCGCCGGCAGCGACGTTGCGCAGGCCCTCACGGACGAGTGCCTGAGCCAGAACGGTGGCGGTGGTGGTGCCGTCGCCCGCGACGTCGTCGGTCTTCTTGGCGACCTCTTTGACGAGCTCGGCGCCGATCTTCTCGTAGGGATCCTCGAGCTCGATCTCCTTGGCGATGGACACACCGTCGTTGGTGATGGTGGGGGCGCCCCACTTCTTCTCCAGGACAACGTTGCGGCCCTTGGGTCCCAACGTGACCTTGACTGCGTCGGCGAGGCTGTTGAGCCCACGCTCGAGGCCGCGCCGGGCCTCTTCGTCGAACGCGATTTGCTTGGCCATGGGTAAGTGATCCTCCGGTAGGGGGTGACACCAGGTATCTATGGCCGGAACATCGGTGCCCGCGACGGACGACCGGCGTGTCAAAAAGGACCGGCCTCACCGTCCCGACCTGGCACTCACAGTCCGCGAGTGCCAACCACCGTTTTAGCACTCGACCCCGGAGAGTGCAAGATATCCGCCGACAGCTGAACGCGGCGCCGGACGCATCCGCGATCAAGGTGGAAGATCTGCGGGCTATACGTGCACGAATCTTCCACCTGGCTACCGGATCACTCTTCCCAGGGACTGAACACGTCGATCCCCGTGCGCGCGAAGTACCGTACGTTCCGTGGTTTTCTTCGCCTCGGCGACCACCAACTTCTGCACCTCGGTATCGGACAGTCTCAGCCCGGCCTCGTGGGCGGCCTGCCTGCGCGCAACGCGTCGTTGAACACCACCCGCGCACACCCGACGGGTGCGGATGGTTGCCGCAGCTACGTTGCCTGACTACATCGCACCGGATTTGGCGGTGGCGATCATGGCGGCGATGTCGCCGCGAAGCGCCTCGGGGACCAGGTCGGTGTTCAGCTCGAGGAATCCGTTGACGATCAGGGCGCGGGCGGTGTCCTCGGCCAGTCCGGACGCCATCAGGTAGGCGACCCGGTCGGCCGAGATCATCCCGATCGACGCCTCGTGGGACAACTGCGCATCCGCGGTGCGGGCGACCAGACCGGGCGTGGTGGACAGTTCCCCGGCGTCGGTCAGTTTCAGTCCGTCGCAGCCCAGGTAGCCGCGGACGTGGTGGCCCTCGGCGCGCAGGGTGGTGTTGTTGACGATGTCACCGCCGTCGGTCACCATCCGGGCGATCGACTCGGCCGAGGCGCCGTCGCCGGTCAGGTTGATCTCCTGGTCCATCACCCGGCGCGTACCGCGCGGGGCGAAGTACACCGACTGATCGTTGGACACGCCGTCGGCGTCGATGTAGGTGACCGAACGCGAGCGATGATCCCGGAGCCCGGACATCGCGATCGTGGTGGTCTCGTCGCGGGCGCCCCGCCCGATCTGGGTGGCGGCGTAGCTGTTGACCACCATGTCCTTACCCCAGCGCTCAATGGACACCGAACTGCACCGCGCCCCCGGCCGCAGGAAGGTTTCCGAGATCGAGATATGGTGCCCGGTACGGACATTCGGTTCGACGGTGGCACCCGACACCATCGTCAGGCTCGAATTCTCGCCGATCACGGTGATGTTGTGGATGAACTGCCGTTGCTGCGGGGTGGCCAGCAGGGTGAACGACTGCAGGGGCAGTTCGACCTGGTAGCCGTCCTTGACCCAGATGAAATGACCGATCGGATGATGGGGTGTTTCGGCCGCCTCCCGGACCTCGTCGTCGAAGTCCGGTGCGATCAGCGAGAACATCAGATCCTGCACCCACGGGTACTGCTTGAGCGCATCGGCGATCGGCAGGATCTCAACACCCGAATCGAGTCGCGAGATGTAACGGACCTCTTCGTCGACCACGACGCACGATGCGCTGTGGGCGACCTCGGAGCCGTACCCGATGTCCGAGAGCGGTTGTGCTTCTTGCTGAGCAAGTTCTGTTCCGACAACAGTCGTCGGGGCGAGCGAAGCGACGGGGGATTCCTGGGCGAGCGAAGCGACGGGGGATTCCTGGGCGAGCGAAGCGACGGGGGATTCCTGGGCGAGCGAAGCGACGGGGGATTCCTGGGCGAGCGAAGCGACGGGGGATTCCTGGGTGGTCATGTGAGCTTCCTCCTTGATCGCGGTCTCAGACCGATGCGCCGGCCGGCGCGCTGGGAACGGTGTAGCCGTGCCGCTGGATGTGACCGAATAGTTCCCGCGGCTCACCCGAGTAGACGATGCGGCCGTCGAGCATGAGATGCCCGACGTCAGCGCGCAGGTAGTCGAGGATGAAGCCGGTATGGGTGATGATGAGCGCGCCCCGGCGGGTCCCGTCGTCGGCGGGCGTGGCGAGCAGATCGCCGATCGCCGCACCGACCGCCGCGATGTGCTCGAGATCGACCCCGCTCTCAGGTTCATCGAACAGACACATCGTGGGCCGCTGCAACGCGAGCTTGACGATTTCCGATCGTTTGATCTCCCCGCCGGAGAAGCCCGCGTTGAGATCCCGCACGGCCAGTCCCTCCAGATCGAGGGCTGCGACGGCGGCGTCGAGCTCGTTCAGGGCATCCAGCGCCCGCGCGAGTCCGCGCAGGGACACGCCCCGCAATGAGGGCGGGCGCTGGAACGCCAGCGCCAGCCCGCCACGGGCCCGCACGTCGACGGGCGCATCGCCGATGGACTCGCCGTTGAGTTCGATGGTGCCCGACGTACGGTACGGGGGCAGCCCCATGACGGCCGACAGCAATGAGGACTTGCCGCACCCGTTGGGCCCGAACAGAATATGGGTTTCCCCCTGTGCCACCTCAAGATTGACGCCGCGACAGATGGCGGTATCGTCAACGTCGACATCGACGTCGACCAGGTTCAATAGGTTTGCCATACCTGAGAACGTACGCCGAGGTCACCATCCGGGTTAGGGCCGACACGGGTGGCGACATAGGGTTTTGCGACCCTGGTTCGACCGATACCTTTCTGCTACCGTTCGAATCCGCCACCTCTCGAACTGATCGTCAACGAAGGACCTGGTGTCGACCGTGCCGGGGCACTGCCTGGGAATCACCGGGTTGCCCGGCCGCTCGAGTCGCCCGCACGATTGCGAGGCGGGTCACTTCCCGACGGTGAACTCGGCGCTGCGGCCCAGGCCCGACAATCGGCCGCCGCCCCAGCTCCCGCTGCTGTAGGACTCGGCGGTCGCCGTGTAGGTGCCGGCGACCGTGTCGACGGTCAGCGTCGCACCGGGCGCGATCACGCCGAGGAAATCACGCTCACCGTCGACACCGGTGAGGAAGATACGGGCGTGGGCGTAGGTGGCGGCATCGTCGACGGGGGCCGCCCATGTCACCGAGAGCACGCCCGAGTCCACCGCCACCCGCACGGTGAGCGCCGACATCCCGGCGGGCGCTGTCGGGCCTTGCCGCCATGGTCGCCACAGTCGCACCCGGTCCAGGCTACTTCCCCGGCCCGCCCGCCACACCGGCCGACCCGGCCACCTCGCTGTCACCCCGGTCACCGTCGGCTGCGGGCGCACCCGCATCGCCGACCGAACTGCCCGTCGCCCACTCGGGCACCTCCGCGAGCGCGCGCGGCATCTCCCTGTCCGTGCCTGTGCAGCAACCACCTGCCCGGGTCGACGGCGAGGTGGCCGGGCTGCCGGTGTCACGGCGGCTGCTGCACACCGGCCATCAGGTGCTGGTCGGGCGGTCCGCGCAGTTGCTGGAGACCGTCGCGCGCCTGCCCGGGGTCACCTCGGAGCTGCCGTCGCCGTTCCAGGAGTCGGGCTACTACTTCAGCGCTCGCACCGACACTCTGGACGCCGACACCCTGAATGCCGACGCGCCGCGCCTCAGCCCCGGCGCATCTCCAGGTTGATCCTGCCCACCATCGCGTCGACGGCAAACTTGGGTTTGACGTTCCGGTCGAGCGCCTCGCGGCAGTCGAGAACGGCGTCGACACAGCGCAGCAGCTGTTCGGGCCCGGCGTAGGACGCCATCCCGTTGGTGATGGAGTCGGTCTTGTCCGGGTGCATGGGGGTCACGGTGGCACCCATCGACCGCAGCAGCGCGTCGCGGAACAGGGCGGCGAGATCGACCAGGGCCCGGTCGAGGACGTCGCGCCCGACGCGGGTGGCCCGCGATTTCTGCCGCTTCTCCAGGTCCTTGAGCGCTCCGGCGCTGCCGCGCGGCATCCGGGCCGTGCCCTTGCCCTCACCGCCGGCGCCGAGCGCGGTCCTGAACTCTTCGAGTTCGGCCGCGTCGAGCTGGGCGCTGAGCGCCTTGGCCGCGTCCTCGGCGGACCGAACGAGTGCCTCGGCCGCGGCGTAGGCGGTGGAGTCGCGCGTGGCGGCGCGGGCCAGTCCGAGGGCCTGCTCCCGTTGGGCGACGGCATCGGCGTCGGTGGCCAGCCGTTTGGCGCGACCCACATGCCCGCCACACACCGACGCCGCCCAGCGCGCCTTGTCCTCGTCGATACCGTCACGTTCGATGAGGAACCGCGCGATGGCGTCGACGGCGGGAGCACCGAGCGCGATGTGCCGACACCGCGAACGCAGGGTGACGGAGATGTCCTCGGGGTCCACCGACGGTGCGCACAGGAGGAACACCGTGCGGGCCGGCGGCTCCTCGACCACCTTGAGCAGCGCATTGGCGGCCGACTCGGTGAGCCGGTCGGCATCCTCGACGATGACGATCTGCCAGCGGCCGGTTCCGGGGCGGCGGGCCGCCAGCTGCACGATGTCACGGACGACGGCCACCGACAGACTCAGGCCGTCGGGGACGACATGCCGGACATCGGCGTGTGTCCGGGCCATCACCGTCACGCAGGCACGGCAGTCACCACAGCCGGAGTCCGCCGGATCGTCGGCCTGGCATTGCAGCGCCGCGGCGAACGCGGTGGCCGCGACCGAGCGACCCGAGCCGGGCGGCCCGGTGAACAGCCAGGCGTGGGTCATCGAGGCCCGTGATGCGGCGCCGAACTCGTCGTCGAGGACGCTCTCGCCGCCGTCGCCGGTCCCGGCGAACATCGACACCGCACCGGAGGCCGCCTCGTCGATCCGGGCGGCGGCACCCCTCGCGGCGCGCGCGGCGGCCCGCAGCTCGGCCGCCGCGGAGGTCTGCCCGATCAACCGATCAAAGACATTTGTCACAGTCGCCAACTGTAATCTCCTGGTCAGACCCCGACGCAGGACCCGACAGTGTGTAACTCTTGCAAGCATCCAGCTAACGTGGTGACGTGGTAGAGCGCCGATCACGATGGTCCAAGGGCGTGCACCTGGCCCGATGGCTGGTGCACACGCCCTGGCCGTTGCTGGCCCTTGACATGCTGCGCGCCAATCTGGTCGGTGCCCTGTTCACCTTCGCCTTCCTGCGGTTCGGCATGCCCACCGAGGATTCGGTGGCCTTCAACGACGTGGCCGGCACCTCGCAGGCGGTGTTCCTCACCTACCTGGTGCTGGTGACCATCGTCGGCGGGTACTTCACCATTCGGCTCTCGCTTCCTGTCCTGATCTGGCAGCGCCGTCGGTCCCGGCTCGACGACGAGTTCGCCAGGCACCGCGCGCTACAGCTGCCGATGCTGCTGACCGGGCTCAACCTGGCGATGTGGCTGGGCGGAGGCATCGTCTTCGCGCTGACCAACCTGGCCGATTCCCAGAAGAACTCGTTCATCGGCGCGGTCGCCACCCTGATCGGCGCCCTGGTGACGTGTGTTCTGGGCTATCTGCAGGTGGAGAAGGTCCTGCGACCGATCACGGTCACGGCCATGGCCAACGACCCCGACAGCGCGTCGGCACCGAGCATCACCACCCGCATCACGGTGTTCTGGGCGGTCAGCGTCGGCGTGCCGCTTGCCGTGATCCTGCTACTGATCGCCTGCCAGCGACTGAACTGGATCAGCACCGACGCTGTCGGGATCCAGCGGCCGATCGTGTGGATGGCCAGCGCGGCGCTCGTCTTCAGCACCATCGCGATCGCCCGCGTCGTCAGCGCCATCAACGACCCGATCAAGCAACTCCGCAAAGCCCAGAACGAGGTGTCGGCCGGCAACCTCAACGCGTCGGTGAAGATCTACGACGGCAACGACCTGGGGCTGCTGCAGGCCGGGTTCAACGACATGGTCGCCGACCTGCGCGAACGCCAGGACCTGCGCAACCTGTTCGGCCGCTATGTCGGCGAGGACGTGGCGCGGCGGGCGATCGAGACCGGCACCGAACTCGGCGGCGAGGAACGCTACGTCGGCGTGCTGTTCGTCGACATCGTCGGGTCGACGCGGCTGGCCGTGGACCATCCGCCACGTGACGTGGTGGAACTGCTCAACGAGTTCTTCCGGGTGGTGGTGTCGGTCGTCGGCAAGCACGGCGGCTTCGTCAACAAGTTCCAGGGCGACGCGGCGCTGGCCATCTTCGGCGCCCCGCTCGACCTCGACGACTTCTCCGGGTGCGCCCTCGCCGCGGCCCGGGAGCTGCGCGAGGAACTGTTCCACTCGCTCGGCGACACCGACATCGGCATCGGCGTCTCGGCGGGCAAGGCGATCGCCGGCCACATCGGCTCGGAGCAGCGGCTGGAGTACACGGTGATCGGCGACCCGGTGAACGAGGCCGCCCGCCTCACCGAACTCGCCAAGGACGAACCGACCCGGGTGCTCGGGTCGGCGCGGGCGGTGTTCCTGGCCTCCGCCGAGGAGGCGACGCACTGGGAGATCGGCGAGGGTGTGGAGCTGCGCGGACGCGGCATCGAAACCCTGCTGGCCCGGCCCGGCGAGGTGCCCGTCGACCCGGTTCCGGCCGAGGGCACCCCAAATCCGGTCAACACAGACCCGGACAACACAAGCGGGGCCGGGACCTGAGTCCGATTCCTGGCAACGATACCTTACTCGACGTAAACTCCTTACATGACCGCGATGTATGCGACGATCACGTCGAAAGGCCAGATCACCTTGCCTGTCGAGGCACGGCGGGCTCTCGGGCTGCGTGAAGGCCAGAAGGTCAGCGTCCGGGTGGAGGGCAATTCGCTGGTCATCGACGCCCCGGAGAGCGTCGAGTCCCTCCGGGCTCGCATCCGGGAGGAGGCGACCAGGCGCGGCACCTGGGGCATCGTTCCGGCCGCCGGTGACGGATGGACTGCTCGGGCAGAGGACTTCCGTGCCGGCGATTGACACCAATGTCATGCTGCGCTGGCTGCTCGACGACGTTCCTGCCCACACCGCCGCGGCACAGAAGTTGTTCGACAGCACCACCTGTGTCGTTCCCGATGTCGTACTGATCGAGACCGTCTACGTACTCGAACGCGTCATGCGGCTCTCTCGCGGCACGATTTCCGATTCGATCGAAGCGGTGCTCGCGATCGCCAACCTCGACATCAACCGGGAGATCTGGCAGGACGCGCTGAACGACTATCGCACGCGCCCCAAACTGTCGATCGCCGACACCTACCTGGCGTCGCTGGCGAGTCTGTCCGGAAACGCACCGCTGTACACGTTCGATCGCAAGCTCGCGAACCAGGCGGAGTCCGCCGAACTCCTGAGCTGACGCCGCGCCGAACCTCTGGGCCGACGCCGGGGCGGCATCAGTTCACCAGGGTGGTGTCGTGTCGTCGGCGACGGCCTTCTTCGCCGCTGTCGTGGACTTGGCCGCGGTTGTCTTCTTCGCGGTCGTGGTCTTCTTGGCCGCTGTGGTTGCCTTCTTGGCGGCTGTGGTCTTCTTGGCCGCCGTCGTCTTCTTGGCCGCTGTGGTCTTCTTGGCCGCTGTCGTCTTCTTCGCGGTCGTGGTCTTCTTGGCGGCAGTCTTCTTGGCCGCCTTCTTCACCGGGCCGCGGGCGCGACGATCGGCGAGCAGTTCCATCGCCCGCTCGGGGGTGATCGTGGCGACCTCGTCGCCCTTGCGCAGGCTGGCGTTGGTCTCGCCGTCGGTGACGTACGGACCGAACCGGCCGTCCTTGATGACCATCGGTTTCTCGCTGACGGCGTCGTTGCCGAGTTCGCGCAGCGGCGGCGCGGCGGCCTGCCGGCCACGTCGTTTCGGTTCTGCGTAGAGCTTGAGCGCGTCGTCGAGGGTGACCGTGAACAGCTGGTCCTCGCCTGCGAGCGACCGCGAGTCGGTGCCCTTCTTCAGGTACGGGCCGTAGCGGCCGTTCTGCGCGGTGATCTCCTCGCCCGAGGCCGGGTCGACGCCGACGGTCCGCGGCAGCGACAGCAGCTTGAGGGCGTCGTCGAGCGTGACCGTGGCGATGTCCATCGTCTTGAACAGCGACCCGGTGCGCGGTTTGGGACCGGCCTTCTTGGCCGCCTTCTTGGCGGTCTTGCGGACCGTCTTGGTGGTGGC
>Ga0116175_1002068_pt1 | contig 12413 bp, 12 predicted proteins | sample AD_UKC125_MetaG_FD_89802 | JGI IMG/M metagenome (GOLD analysis project Ga0116175, IMG submission 89802) | Active sludge microbial communities of municipal wastewater-treating anaerobic digesters from USA - AD_UKC125_MetaG | ecosystem: Engineered > Bioreactor > Anaerobic > Digestate | place: USA... | reverse complement strand
CTTGCACGATCACCGCCAATTCGTATTGGAAGGTAGGATCATAAGAGACACAGTTCGGGATCAGATCGGCCTGAATCTGGCTGTGGCCGTCTTCGTGCTGCAAACCTTCGCCGTTCAGGGTGGTACGGCCGGCGGTACCGCCAACCAAGAAACCGCGCGCATGCATATCGCCGGCGGCCCAAGCCAAGTCGCCTACGCGTTGGAAGCCGAACATCGAGTAATAGATGTAAAACGGGATCATCGCGTAACGGTTGTTGGCATAAGAAGTTGCTGCGGCAATCCAGTCTGCCATCGCGCCGGGCTCGTTAATGCCTTCCTGCAAAATCTGACCGTCAATCGATTCTTTGTAGAACATCAGTTGGTCTTTGTCTTGCGGGGTGTAGAGCTGGCCTTTCGGGTTCCAAATACCGTATTGGCGGAACATGCCTTCCATACCGAAGGTACGGCTTTCGTCCGGCACGATCGGTACCACACGTTTGCCCAACTGTTTGTCTTTCAACAAGGTATTCAGGATGCGGACAAAAGCCATGGTAGTGGAGAATTCACGCTCACCGCTTGATTGCAGTTGGGCATCGAAGGCTTCCAACGGCGGAATCGGCAAAGCTTCGGTATTGGGGTTGCGCTGCGGCAAATAACCGCCCAAAGCATTGCGACGCTCGCGCAAGTAGCGCATTTCTTCGCTGTCTTCAGCGAAGCGGTAGTAAGGCAGATCGCCGCTGTCGATTTGCTCGTCGCTCACCGGAATACCGAAACGGGTACGGAATTTTTTCAGTGATTCCACATCCATTTTCTTGGCTTGGTGGGCGGTATTTTGACCTTCGCCAGCCGCACCCATACCATAACCTTTAATGGTTTTGGCCAAAATCACAGTCGGACGACCTTGAGCGTTATTCACTGCTTCATGATAAGCAGCGTAAACTTTATGCGGGTCGTGACCGCCACGGTTGAGGGCGAAAATTTCTTGGTCAGACATATTGGCAACCATCTCTTTCAATTCCGGTGAATTAAAGAAATGTTCGCGTACATAAGCGCCGTCTTTGGCTTTATAAGTTTGGTAGTCGCCATCAACCACTTCGTTCATGCGCTCTTTCAGGTGGTTTTCGGTATCGCGCGCCAACAGGCCGTCCCAGCGACCACCCCAGATCACTTTCAACACATTCCAGCCGGCACCGCGGAAGTTGCCTTCAAATTCCTGAATGATTTTGCCGTTGCCGTTCACCGGGCCGTCGAGACGTTGCAGGTTACAGTTGATAACGAAAATCAGGTTGTCCAAACCTTCGCGTGCCGCCAGTGCAATTGCGCCTTGGCTTTCCGGCTCACTCATCTCACCGTCGCCACAGAAACACCATACTTTACGTCCTTTGGTTTTTGACAGACCACGCGAGTCCAGATATTTCAGGAAGCGTGCCTGATAGATGGCCATCAACGGGCCCAAGCCCATGGATACGGTGGGGAATTGCCAGAAATCAGGCATCAAGTGAGGGTGAGGGTAAGAAGAAAGGCCTTTACCATCAGCTTCTTGGCGAAAACCGTTAAGTTGCTCTTCACTCAAACGGCCTTCTACAAAAGCACGGGCATAAATACCGGGCGCAGAGTGGCCTTGAACAAACACCATATCGCCTTCTTCGCCTTCGCCCTTGGCTTTCCAGAAATGGTTGAAGCCAACATCATACAAAGTAGCGGCAGATTGGAAAGAAGCAATGTGGCCGCCCAATTCCAAATCTTTTTTACCAGCACGCAACACCATGGCGGCGGCATTCCAGCGAATAGCCGCGCGGATGCGGTGTTCCAGATCGTGGTTGCCGGGAGATTTTTGTTCTTTGCCAACCGGAATAGTATTCAGATAGGCAGTAGTGGCATCAAATGGTAGGTGAACACCGCGACGGCGGGTGTATTTCACTAGGTTTTCAAGAATGAAATGGGCGCGTTCTTCGCCTTCGGTTTCCAATACCGAGCTTAGCGCGTCCAACCACTCTTGGGTTTCAATCGGATCAATATCATGAACTTGGGTGGACATCTTACAATCCCTTCTGTTGAGCATTATCGACAGGCAGCAGGCCGTTTTGCGGAGTGCCGTTTTTGGTATAAAAACTAAAAATTATTGTCGGAACATCCCATCACAAAAGGGATATTGGATAAACAATAACCGGCTATTTTTCTAACTGGTGAATCGTATCAGTTATTGCCGAAACTGGCAAATTTTACAACCATACATAATCGAAAAAAATTTCAAGCCAAATCAGTCAAAATCAATAAAATATTCTAAATACAACAAAATATTTTCGATTACGAATAAATTTTACTAAACAATCAATCAAAAGCATCCATTTCGAAAATCAACACTTACAAAAAAGCGCCTTTTCCAGAACCATAATGCTTTTTGATGATTTACTTTATATACAAGAGAACTACCTCAAATATAAAATGCCTGTCTGAAAAATATGCTAAACACAGCATGATATTTTTCAGACAGGCATATCGGTAAAGCCAAAACTTTATTCTTCGTTACGCTGCGGCCTTTTCAGCAAGATCCGTACCGCACCGTCATTCCCTTTATGCGGCTCGGTATACGCCAATACATCGGGATGCGCCATCAACCAACGGCGCACCAGATTTTTCAACACCGGCTGATAACCTGAAGAACCCAAACCGCTGCCGTGTACGATTTCGCCGCACACGCCACGCTTTTTCACAAATTCGATAAATTCGTTCAACACTTTTTGCGCTTCTTCCTGATTGTAGCCATGCAAATCCACATCGGCCACCACCTCCCAATGCCCGGCCTGCAAACGGCGGATGTCGTTTTGGCCTTGGCCGTTTTTGCTGAACGAAGCGGGTATGTCCAACCACTGCCCCTCGCCCACATAAAAATAGTCACTCTCATCCAGCAGGTTTTCTTCCGCTTTGCGTACTTTTATCGGTGCATTATCGCGCGGAGCTTGGTAGCGCTGGCTGTTTTTCAGCGGTTTAACCGCTCCCATTTCTTTGGCAAAATCTAAGGCTTCGGCTTCCGCCTTACGCTCGGCCGCTTGCTTCTCTTCGCGCTGCTTGGCTTCGGCTTTCGCCTGTTTGCCCAAGGCTTTCAGCGCGGATTGGAAATCGGTGTTTTTCATTTTTTCGGGTACTCCATTTTTCAGACAGGCATTCAATCACGGATATCGGCAATCACCTGTTTACCAAATAAAGGCGAAGCCAAAAAGCGGGCGATGGCTGCGGCGGCATCTTGTGGCGAACTCAAGCCGCCTTCATTTTTTAAAGCTTTAAAACGCGGTAACAGCGGAAAATCCTGCTCCGCCGACTGCCGAATTTCCGCCTGCATAGCGGTATCGACCACACCCGGCGCGATGCTGGCCACCCGCAGATTGGGATGTTGCTCGGCCGCCAAACACAGTGCATGATGATCCAACGCCGCTTTGCTGGCACCGTAAACGCTCCAGCCCGGATAAGCTTTGCGGCCGGCACCGCTGCTGATGTGCACAATTCCGCCCAAGCCGGCAGGCGGTGCGGCACGGATAGCTTCTTCACACAGCAACAAAGGGGCGAGAATATTGAGCGATACAGCGCTTGCAATCGGCGGCAAACCGGCTTTGCCCGCCAACGCATTGGGCGCAACTTGCGCCGCGTTGTTAATCAGCAGCCATTGATCGGCGCCGCTGAGAAAATCGGCCAATATACCGCCGGACAACACTTGTTGCAAACGATGGCTGTCGGCCAAATCCAATACGCACTGCTGCAAATGCTCCGGCGCTTGCGGCCACTCGCGGCGGGAAATAGCCAACACCTGCCAACCTTGTTGCAGATAATATTCGGCCAACGCTTTACCCAAACCTTGGCTGTGGCCGGTAATGATGAGTTTATTCATACGGTGTTTGCTCTTCTACAAATATAAAGACAACAGAATGCCTGTCTGAAAACCTAAAAGCTGTCTTTCCGTGCTTCCCGATAAACCTTATAATAACGCGCACCCTTTCATTTTTTTTTCGGAAACCACCATGAAGCTCACCATTATTGACCACCCGCTGGTCAAGCACAAGCTCACGCTGATGCGCGAAGCCGAATGCAGCACCTATAAATTCCGTACCCTCACCACCGAGCTTGGCCGCCTGATGGCTTATGAAGCCACTCGCGATTTTGATACCGAGCTTTACGATATCGACGGCTGGTGCGGCCCGCTTAAAGGTGAGCGGATTAAAGGCAAAACCCTAACCGTGGTGCCAATTCTGCGTGCCGGTTTGGGTATGCTCGACGGCGTGCTCGACCTGATTCCCACCGCCAAAATCAGCGTGGTTGGCCTGCAACGCGATGAAGAAACCTTAAAACCGGTTTCCTATTTTGAAAAATTCGTCAGCGGCATTGAGCAGCGCCCCGCCTTGATTATCGACCCGATGCTGGCCACCGGCGGCTCGATGGTTGCTACCATTGATTTGCTGAAAAGCAAAGGCTGCCACAACATCAAAGCACTGGTGTTGGTGGCCGCACCCGAAGGCGTTCGTTTGGTGAACGAAGCGCATCCCGATGTAATGATTTACACCGCCGCCCTCGACAGCCATTTGAACGAACACGGCTACATCATCCCGGGCTTGGGCGATGCCGGCGATAAAATTTTCGGTACCCGCTAAACATCATGGCCGAAACCCGTTCAAAAAACATGATATGGCGCTGGCTGCTGGTATGCTTGTTACCGGCGGTCACTGCGCTGTTTTTTATACTGCGTCCGTCTGCCGATGATAGTGCTCACCTGATTCGCGGCATTATTCTTGCCTGCGAATGTGCGTTTCTGTTGAAATTCGTATTGTTTGAAGCCGTCGGCCACCATTTGCGCGGCGAAGCGGCTTTAAAACGGGCAACTTTGTGGCTACTGCTGCCTTTATTGGTTTTACTGCTGTATATCTGCCATTATTTCGGCTTGTTTTAATAATATGCCTGTCTGAAAAAACTGCCCGCGCAACTTTAAACGGTTAGCGCGGTCAGATTATTTGTTCTCTTTGAAATCCGTCCATGAATACCACCCACCCCATCCAAACCGTTACCCTGGCCTTCACCGGCGCTTCCGGCCTGCCTTATGGCATACGCCTGCTTGAATGCCTGTTGCAAGCCGGGAAAACTGTGTGGCTGCTGTATTCGCAGGCCGCGCAAGTGGTGGCGAAGCAGGAAACCGATTGGGCACTGCCGGGCGATGCCAAAGCCTGCCAACAGATGTTGTGCGAGCATTTCCAAGTGAGCCACGAACAATTGCGGGTGTTTGGTAAAGACGAATGGTTCGCCCCGCCCGCTTCCGGCACCAACCCCGCCGACGCAATGATTATCTGCCCGGCCAGCATGGGCGTAGTGGCGGCGGTAGCACACGGCACTTCCGACCACTTAATCGAGCGCGCTGCCGATGTTTGCTTAAAAGAACGCCGCCCGCTAATTATCGTTCCGCGCGAAGCACCGTTTTCCACCCTGCATCTGGAAAACCTGCTCAAACTCTCGCAATGGGGCGCAGTCATTCTGCCACCTTCGCCCGGCTTTTATCATCATCCGAAAAGCATGGAAGATTTAATCGACTTTGTGGTCGCCCGCATTCTTGATCAGTTGCGCATCGAGCACAGTCTGATGCAAAAATGGGGCAGTTAAATGGAAGGTTTGCGTGAATTTATCGCTTTAATCGTCGGATTCATTCATTGGATATTGACAATACTCGGCAAGCTGTTTTAATCTTGCTTCAATTATTTTCGCTTTGCTAAAGACAAGTCACATGAACAAGTTTACTTTCGCTTATTCTTATTGGTACCGCTCAAACGCGCGGTGCTTGTTTATGCCTGTCTGAAACAGAGAGTCAAGCGAAACAAAAAAGCCGCCCGTTATCTTAACTTGGCGGCTGTTTTATTATCTGAGACTTAACGGCTGCCTGATAAAAAATCCCAAAATACTTAGGAGTCTGATGATGCAAACCGCTCAATTAACCACCCATCCCATCTTAAATACTGAAAAACGCACCGTATGCCACCTCGTGGTAGACGGCAATGCCCACCGCCTCGAACTTCTTAGCACTTCCCTGCCCGAAAACAAACATCCCTTATTCAGCGAAGCCATGCTGCCGCAAATCCGCACTTTGGCGATGATGATTGCCGCCCAACGCCATGATTTCGAGCAGCCCAGCCCCGCTGTATTCACCGAAGAAGCCGATTGGTTTGCCGCCCGTATTCTGGTGTTGCAAGCCCGTGCCTTTCATCTGGAAGGCAGCCTAAAAAGCATGTTAGAAACTGCCAACCAACGCGCCGAAGCCTTTGCCCGCCGCCACCAATTGCCGTTTACTCCCGCCGAAATCCGCCTCGGCCTGCACACTGGCCGTCCGCAAAACCTGCTGATTATCGAATCCGCATTGGATGTACCGCAACAAGATAACGGCATCTGCGGCAACAGCCAAAGCTTGGCTGCTTTGCTGGCGTAATATAATTTTTATTTATAACCATGATGACATGAATAAATTTTATAAAATACACACGGTAACCGCCGATGAACATGATATAGGTAAAGGGTTATTTACTTATAGCGATTTTTCTATACGCTTAATTGCGATCTACTTAAGCGGGAAACAAAATCTACGACAGATTGTGGAAACTTGGCTGTCTGCGGGTGAGGAATATTTCACTAATAAAGAGTTTGTCCAAGAGCGTTTGATGAAGACATTACATTACCTTGAAAACCGCCCTTTGGAAGAAAACTGAATGCCAATGAATATTGTTTTCCTATAACTGCCTAATTCTCTCTTTGTATGCCTGTCTGAAAAACAACATATATCTGTTTTCAGACATGCATTCCCCTTTCCAACTCTGATTTAGCTCAAATAATCCCCCTGCTCACTCTAATGCCATTTCTGCCCGAATCATGGCATAATCAAATAGAGGTTTTACTCACAAAACCTCAAGCCATTCAAAATAGCCAATAATAATATCCGCTACGAAAGAGAAACCATGGAACGATTCGACTTCAGCTATCCGCCTTACGACAGCCTCAGCCCGCATGAGCGCGCCACTTTGCAAAGCGCGGTGAACATCGCTTTTTTCGACGACAATGAAATCATCATCCAGCCGCAGCAGCCGATTGAGCATCTGTATATCGTGATCAAAGGGTTGATTAAAGAAATCGGCAGCGACGGCGAAGTGGTGGCGCTTTATCACGAGCGCGATACATTCGAAGCGCGTGCATTGGTGGAAGGCAGCAGCCCGCATCAGTTTATCGTGGAAGAGCAGGCGCTGGTGTATACCGTGCCGAAAGACACAGTGGCCGAGATCATGAAGTCAAACTCGCAATTCGGCGCATATTTTTATGCCAGCGTAGCGGAAAAATTCGCCAGCCTTTCCGGCCGCAGCAAAGAGCATGAGTTTGCCAGCCTGTTTACCGCCAAAGTGCGCAACGCCTACCGCGAAGACACCACGTGGATAGACGGTAATATCAGCTTATTAGAAACCGCCGAAGTAATGAAAGAGCGGCGCACCAAAACCGCGCTGGTACGCCACGAAGGCCGCGTCGGCCTGATGACCGAATCGGCCTTCCGCGACATCATCATCGCCGGTGCCGCCAGCAGCGAGCCGGTGCACCGTTGGACTCAGTTCAATCTGATTGCGGTCGATATTGATGATTTTGTCTTTGATGCGCTGCTGCGCATGATGCAGTGCAAAATCCAGCGCGTGATTGTGGAAGAAAACGGCCAGCCGATTGGCGCGCTGGAGCAAATCGACATCCTCGCCTATTTCTCCAACCACAGCAATCTGGTCGCACAGCAGCTGGAGCGGGCGGAAACGCTGGAAGAATTGGCCGCCATCGCCGCGCAGATGACCGAATCGGTGCAGGTGTTGTCCGACAACGGTGTGCGCGCGCCGCAGTTGGCGCAGCTGATGCAGGTATTAAACGGCAGCCTGTTTGAAAAAGCCTGGCGCATGATTGCGCCCGCCGAGTTATACGAACAATCCTGCCTGATTGTGATGGGATCGGAAGGCCGCGGCGAGCAAATTTTGAAAACCGATCAGGATAATGCGCTGATTTTTCGCGAAGGGGTTGATCCCGCGGTGGCCGAGCAAGCCGCCAACCAGTTTTCCGCCACCCTCTCAAAACTGGGCTACCCGCCCTGCCGTGGCAATATCATGGTGAACAATCCCGAATGGCGCAAAAGCCTGCCTGAATTCAAGAAGATGGTGCGCGATTGGTGTACTTCACCCAGCCCCACCAGCATGATGAATCTGGCGATTTTTATCGACGCGCAAACCGTGGCCGGTGATCCGTCGCTATTGGCCGAAGTGAAAGATTTTCTCACCAAACATCTGAATAACGATGTCGGCATGCTGATGATGTTCGCCCGCGCGGTCGAGCAGTTCGATAGTCAAAGCCAAGGCTTCTTCTCGCAGCTCTTAAATCGCGGCGGCAGCCAGAAAATGGACATCAAAAAGATGGGGATTTTCCCGGTGGTGCACGGGATGCGCGCGCTGGCGCTGGAAGCCCGCATCAGCGAAACCAATACTTTTGACCGCATTCATAAATTGGTCGAACAACACCGCATCGAAGACCAATTGGGGCGCGATGTCGCCGAAGCGCTCAGCTACCTGATGGACTTGCGCCTGAAAGCCGGCTTGAATGCCATTGCACTGAACCACCTCGATACGGAAGAACCGAATCAACTTGATCTCAAAGAGCTATCTACCCTTGAGCGCGATTTGCTAAAAGACGCGCTGCAAGTGGTGAAGCGCTTTAAAGGCGTGATCCGCTTCCATTTTCATCTGAATAGCTAGGAGCGTAAAATGTTTGAACGATTTTGGCGCGAACGTGAGCGCAAGCGGCTGAAAGAGGAAAAATATCAAGTACTTTATCAAGAGCATCCCGATGAACTGGTGAGCTTCGACTGCGAAACCACCAGCCTGAATGTGAAAGAAGCCGAGATTATTTCCATCGGCGCGGTGAAAATCCGCGGTAACACCGTGCTCACCAGTGATTCGTTTTATGTGTTGGTGAAGCCCGAAGGCATGATGGAAGCCACTAACGTCACCATCCACGGCCTGCGCCCTAAGGATTTGAGCGATGGCATTCCGGTGGAAGAAGCCATCCGCCAGTTTCTTGATTTCGTCGGCGGCCGGCCGCTGGTGGGCTATTATCTGGAATACGATGTAGCGATGGTGAACAAATTCCTGAAGCCCATGCTCGGCATCCAGTTGCCGCAAAAACAGATTGAAGTTTCCAGCGTTTATTACCGCCAGGAAATGAAAGAAAAGTATTACGATACTTATGTGGATCTGCGGATGGCGCCGATGATTAAAAAACTGGGCGTTCCCGACCTGCCCCGCCACGATGCGCTCAACGATTCGATCAATGTGGCGCTGATGTATCTGGCACTGATGGCGAGGGAGAAGAAGTAACAATGGCGTTTGTAAGCCCCAGTTTTTTAGCACAAACTATCCTTTGCGTTCATATCCGAACCAGCTTTTAAGCATACATGCAAATACTTAGCTGGTTTTGTACGATAAAAAATTTTTCGACAACGATTGAAGCAATAGACAAATTCATACACTCTCAGGCCGCTCTTGCCTGAAGCTATAATCTATCGTATAATTTTCTATTCTTGGAAAGGTGGATGAGTGGTTGAAGTCGCACGCCTGGAAAGCGTGTATACGTTTATAGCGTATCGAGGGTTCGAATCCCTTCCTTTCCGCCACATAATAAACAAAGCCGTTTGAACAACTGTTCAAACGGCTTTGTTTATTTTTCAGACAGGCATACCATTTATTAGCTTAACGAACACAATTGGATAACCACACAACCTGCTGTCGTGGAGTTAATACATTAAATAGTCGGTGTTGTACTGATAAGTCCAACACTGCCAAATCAACGGCTGGGTCATAAATTTCCTGCACATAACGACGTGCGTTGTTCTCGTTAAATGACGGAGCGGTTAAAAGCTCGATCACTTTTTGGCGACGGGCTTGATTCACTTGCTGACGAGAGGAACGTACACGTTCATAAGCCGCACGATGTTCCATACGAATACGTTTCCATTGCTGTTGCTGTTGATCAGTCAACGCCAAGATGCGGAAATCGCAATTAGGCTGCACCCCCTGTGGAGACGGTAAAGCGGCCAAACTATGTACCGACCAGCAACCAATGCCAATAAACATCAGTTTTTTGAATAAATGCGGTGTTTTCAAATTCATGTCTACAAGTATTTATCTGTAATTATCAAGTAAGATGGAGGCGTACTGCGCCTGCTAAATATAATGGAATTGGTGGTGAAAGGTAGTTTTTTGCCGTAAACTTGGGTAAAACATGTATCCGACTTGCTCAAATAGTAAACATTATCCTGAAATTTTGCATAAATTCAAACACCATGATGTGTGTACAACACAGATTTCCGTGGTTGAAGGTGGTTTTTTCCGCTATATAATAGCCCATTCTTCTTAAAGGCAGAAAGTCATGACCCAGTTTCGTATTGCTCCCAGTATTCTTTCAGCTGATTTTGCCCGCTTGGGCGAAGAAGTCGCCTCCGTGATTGCCGCAGGTGCGGATTTGATCCATTTTGATGTAATGGATAACCATTATGTGCCGAATCTGACTTTCGGCCCGATGATTTGTGCGGCGTTGAAGCCTTATGCTACGGTGCCGATGGATGTGCATTTAATGGTTGAGCCGGTGGATGATTTGATTCAGTCGTTCGCCAAAGCCGGTGCCGATATTATTACGTTTCACCCGGAAGCGAGTCGCCATGTGGATCGCAGTTTAACCTTGATTAAAGATTCGGGTTGCCAAGCCGGTTTAGTATTGAATCCGGCAACACCGATACAGGTATTGGAAAACGTACTGGATCGTTTGGATATGGTGCTGCTGATGTCGGTAAACCCCGGCTTTGGCGGCCAAGCTTTTATTCCGCATACTTTAAATAAACTGCGCCAAACCCGTGCGCTGCTGGATCGTTATCAACAGGAAAGCGGTCGTCGGATTGCGTTGGAAGTGGATGGCGGCATCAAAACCGATAATATTGCGGCCGCGGCCGCGGCAGGTGCCGATACGTTTGTGGCGGGCTCGGCAATTTTCGGCCAGCCGGATTATCAAGCGGTGATTGAGGCGATGCGGCGAGAATTGGCCTCAGTTGATTGAGCCCAAGCATAACCATACCCGCAAAATTTTCCGATAACCGCATGAATTGCGTTATCATTCCCCATCTTTACAAAAATTTCCGTTTATAGAATATTAGGAACCGATGATGTTGAAAAAATTTACGCTTGCCGCTACGGCTATCTTGGTGTTGGCCGCTTGTGGACAACAGGCTTCAGAAAACAAACAAGCCGCTTCCGGCGCGGCTTCGGGTGCTGCACCGGCACAAACGGCTACTGCCGGCTCGCTGCTCGACAGAATTAATAACAAAGGCACCATTACTGTCGGTACCGAAGGCACTTATGCACCGTTTACCTATCATGATGCCGCCGGCAAGTTGACCGGTTACGATGTGGAAGTGACTCGCGCGGTAGCGGAAAAATTAGGCGTGAAAGTCGATTTTAAAGAAACCCAATGGGATGCCATGCTTTCCGGCCTAAAATCGGGGCGTTTTGATTTGGTGGCCAACCAAGTGAGCCTGACCACGCCGGAGCGTCAAGCGACTTTTGATAAATCGGCGGAATACAGCTATTCCGGCCCGATGATGTTGGTGCGCCAGGATAATGAAGACATTAAAACATTGGCCGATATCAAAGGCCGAAAAGCCGCTCAAACCCTGAGCAGCAATTACGGCGAAATGGCGACTAAAGCCGAAGCTCAAATCGTACCGGTAGACGGCATGGCGCAGGCTTTGACGTTGGTACAGCAAAAACGTGCCGAGCTAACCTTAAACGATTCACTGGCCTTTTTGGACTATATGAAGAAAAACCCGAATTCCGGCTTGAAAACCGCTTGGCAGGCACCTGCTGAAGAAAAATTAGGCGCGGGCTTTATTGCCAACAAAGGCAATGAGGAAGCTTTGGCTAAAATCAGCGGCGCCGTTGAAGAGTTGCGCCAAGACGGTACGCTGAAGAAATTGGGTGAAGAATTTTTCGGTGCCGACGTCAGTGTTAAATGATCTGCTGGCCTCGCTGCCGTTTATGAGTGAAGCGCGCGCTGATTTGGTAATCAGCGCGTTTTGGCCGATGGTGAAGGCCGGCTTTCTGGTGTCTGTGCCGCTGGCGATTGCTTCGTTTATCTGCGGAATGGTGATTGCGGTGCTGGTGGCGCTGCTGCGGGTGACGCCGGTGAACGGCTGGTGGCATCGCATTGCGTTGCAGTTAGCCAAAATCTATATTTCGGTAATACGCGGCACGCCGATGCTGGTGCAGATTTCCATTGTGTTTTACGGCCTGCCGGCGATAGGGATTTTTATCGACCCGATTCCGGCCGCCATCATCGGCTTTTCGCTCAAT
>Ga0116175_1002064_pt1 | contig 12420 bp, 9 predicted proteins | sample AD_UKC125_MetaG_FD_89802 | JGI IMG/M metagenome (GOLD analysis project Ga0116175, IMG submission 89802) | Active sludge microbial communities of municipal wastewater-treating anaerobic digesters from USA - AD_UKC125_MetaG | ecosystem: Engineered > Bioreactor > Anaerobic > Digestate | place: USA... | reverse complement strand
TTGATCAAACGCCTGCAAAGCGGCCTGCAACTCGCGGCCTTTGCGGCTGCGGAAATAGCGGGTGACGGCTTCGGTTTTTTGGTAAGCGGCATCATCCAGCAGTACGCGGACTTGTTGCAGATAGCGTTGGCAGGTTTCGTTTAAATCGGGTACGGGCAGACGGGGTGAAGATGACATATTGTTTCCTTGGTTGGGGGCAGGGTATGCCTGTCTGAAAATGGATTTCTTATATTTTATAAATAAAGTTAAAAACCAAAGTTTCAACATCCAGCAAGCGGGTATTTATACCCGCTTGCTGATTAGGGGATAGCAAAAACGGTTAGCCGTCGTCTTGATCAAAAAACGCCAGTTTCACCACATAGCACAAAAACAATACCGCCAGCAGCAACATGGCTGTTTCCACCAGATTGTCGTGCGGGCTTTGGTTCCAGTAAAAAATTTCTTTGTTCATGGTTTAGTCCTTTCTCACTTTGGGTACGTCACGGTTGAGCTGTCGCCACAAAGCTGCAAACCACAGATACATGATGAACACAAACGGGAAACCCGAAAACGAGCCGACGGCTTTAATGCCTTCCATTTTGCCGGTGAAAATCACCGCATAGCTGATTAAAGTCATCAACACGCACCACACCACTGCGCGGAATTTGTTTTCGCTGCGGCCGTCGTTGCTGGTCATGATGCCCAACGAAATTGCCGCGCTGGTGACGGTGGTGACGATAAAGCCGAGGAACAGTACCACAGTGAGCGGCTTGGTGAAGTCGGATAAGGGGAACATATTGAGCAGGTGGTAGAAGGTGCCTTCATAGTCGCCCTTATTGGCGATTTCGGCCAAACGCCCCGAGCCTTCCACCGTATCGAGCAGGCTGAAGCCTGAGAACACCGAAAACCAAATCACGATAAAGCCCGAGGGCACCATCACCGAAGCAAACACAAATTCGCGCAAGGTGCGGCCTTTGGAAATCTTGGCGAGGAATACGCCCACAAACGGCGCCCACGTTACCCACCACACCCAATACGCCATCGGATACCACACCACCCAATCGCGGTTGTTAAACATATACAGTTCAAACGAATGGCGCACGGTTTGGGTGAGGATGTTGCCGACCGACACCGCCATCGTGCTCAAAAAATAATGGGTAGGGCCGACGATAAAGATAAACAGCAACAACACGATAGAAAGATAAATCGTCCAGTCGCCGAGAAATTTCATGCCCTTATTAATCGGCAACACCGCACCGAAGGTATAGAGCAAGGCCAGCGCGGTCAACACCGCCGCTTTCCAACCGATAGAATCAAAAGCCATGCCGGTGATGATGTGCAAGCCCGAAGCAATCTGCACCGAAGCCATCGCAATCGATGACGATACCGACATCGCAATCGACAAAATCGCCATACCAGTAACGATAATGCCCAACGGTTTCGCCCATTTTTTATGCTTAAACGCATATTCCAGCGGCGCGGCGGGGGTACATTCGGTTTTGTGCTGATAAGTAAAATAAGCCATCACCAAGCCCGCAATCATATACAGCGACCATGCCGGGATGCCCCACACATGCAGAGCCAGGCTCATTGCGTTTTCCACTTTCTGATATTCCGTTAGCCCCGTTGCCTGTATGCCGATGGGCGAATGGTAATAGTGCCACAAGGCCTCGATGGGGCCGAAAAACACAATTCCCACCCCGATACCGGCGGTAAACAGCATATTCATCCACGAAAGAAACGAATATTCCGGCACCGCGTCTTGGCCGCCCAAACGGATATTGCCGAAACGCGGCGACAGCGCCACGGTAAGCCCCACGCCGAAGGCCAGCAGCGGCAGCCACATAATCAGCCAGTCGAATTTTAAATAGAAAAACTTGCTCACATCGGCAATGGTGCCGGTAAGCAGCGTGGGATTGACCACCGCGGTAGCGGCCATCAGGCCGACCAACAGGGCAGTCCAGAGGAAATAAGCGGGGCGTTTTTTCGCCGGGGTGGGGTCGGTTGCAGACATGGGCGCCTTTCTTTGATTGTGAAATCACTAAACCACTGCTACGGCGTTGTCTCGCCTTGTCGTACTAATCGTACTGTCTGCGGCTTGCCGCCTTGTATCAGTGATTTATTGATTCAACTAGCTTGAACGGAATCTCTTTAGAGTAATCAACTTAGGCGCTTGAGTAAAGGGGATAAGCTTAGATGGTTTAAATGCCTGTCTGAAAGATTGGGTTGTGTAGAAGCTGGTAAACCTGTTTCAGACAGGCATTTTGCAATATTTTATGTTAGCCTTCGCTTGATAACTTGATAAATCAGGAGCCTCTAATATGAACCCCATTATCAGCATCGGCCTGGCCGGCGTCGGTTTGTCCGCCCGCATCTTTCACCAACCGTTTTGGCAGGCCGACGGGCGTTTTGCTTTGCAACGGGTGTACGCGCGTTCGCCGGAAAAAGCGCAGGAGCTGTTTCCCGAGGCGGAGGTAAGCGGCGATTTTGCCGATTTGTTGCGCGACGATATTGATTTGGTGGTGATTACCACGCCGAATCAAACCCATTATGAATTGGCGAAACAAGCCTTGTTGGCGCGCAAAAATGTGTTGGTGGAAAAACCGGTATGTGCCACTGCCGAACAAGCGCGCGAGTTGGCGGCTTTGGCGGAAGAGCAGGGCGTGTTGCTGACGGTTTATCAAAACCGCCGTTGGGACAGCGCGCCGCTCACGGCAAAACAGTTGTTGGCCGATAATCTTTTAGGCGAGTTGGTTGATGCGGAAATCCGTTTCGAGCGCTATGCCGAGGGCTTGAACAAAAAAGCGTGGAAGGAAACCGGCGAGGCCGGGGTGGGGCTGGTGTACGACTTGGGCGTGCACCTGTTGGATATGGCGGTGGATTTGTTCGGTATGCCGCAGCAACTGTATGCCGATGTGCGCTATCAGCATGAAGGTGCGAAAAGCGACGATTATTTTGCGATTACCCTTTATTATGCCGATGGCAAACGGGTAAATCTGGTCGGCAGCAAATACGCGCGCGAACCCTTGCCGTTTATGACGCTGCACGGCAAACGCGGTTCATACATCAAACAGGATGCGGATAATCAGGAGCCGCTGCTGGTGTCCGGCGCCCAGCCGGAAGTCGATTGGAACCGCGAAGCCGAAGCACATTGGGGCGTGCTGCACAGCGAAATCAACGGTGAAGTGGTGCTCCAACGCATAGAAGGCGTGCGCGGTGATTACGGCGCGTTTTACCGTGCATTGTATGAAGCGCTGGTGGAGGTGGAAGAGCCGCCGGTCAGCATCGAGCAGGCGGTGGCGGTGTTGGAATTGATTGAAAAGGTTTACGAGAGCGCGCGTGAGGGGAGAAGGGTGGCGGTGTGAATATTGAGGGGAAGTCGGTTTTCAGACAGGCATTTGTGATATGAATAAAATGGCTGAAAACTTCGTCATACTCGGGCGCAGACCCGAGTATCTTTTTGTTTCTGAAGCGGTGGCAGATACTCGGGTCTGCGCCCGAGTATGACGGCATCTGATTCTGGAATATCCATCCGATTACCCCAACCCCGCCAAATACCTACTCAAAGGCTTAGGCAGCCCATGATCCGCCAATTCCTGCCGTTTTACCCATCCCCCGTTTTTTTCAGACAGGCATTCTTGATTTTCAATATTTTCAATATGCTCAACCGTGGCCGATAAAGGCGTAATTTCCAACAAACGATGAGTAAGGCGGTGGCTGATGGCGGGGCTTTCTTGCAATTCGGTTTCGCTGATGCCGAAGCGGGCGGCGTATGCGTAGAGGTCGGTCAAGTTATCAAAAGTGGGCAGACAATAAAGCCCGGCCCAAATGCCGTGTTGCGGGCGTTTTTCCAGCCATACCGCCCCTTGTTGATCGGTAAGCGCGAGCCAGTACCAGTATTGTTGCTGTACGGCGACGGCGCTTTTTTTGCGCGGTAAGACTTCAATCAGTTGTTGCGCCTTGGCTTGGCAGATATCGGCCATCGGGCAGGCGTTGCATAGGGGTTTGCTGCGTTTGCAGACGGTGGCGCCCAAGTCCATCAAGCCTTGGGTGTAGGCGGGCATATCGTCGGCTTGTTCGGGCAACAGGCTTTCGGCTAATGCCCACAGTTGGCGCTCGAAGGCTTTGTCGGCGGGATTGCCGTCGGCGGCAAACACGCGGCAGAGTACGCGTTTGACGTTGCCGTCGAGTCTGGTTTCGCGTTGGTGAAAGGCGAAGGCGGCGATGGCGGCGGCGGTGCTGCGGCCGACGCCGCACAGGCTTTCGAGTTGCAAACGGCTGCTGGGAAATTGTCCGCCAAATTGTTCGACCACTTGGCGGGCGGCTTTGTGCAGATTGCGCGCGCGGCTGTAATAGCCCAAGCCCGCCCACAGGCTGAGCACGGCTTCTTGTTCGGCGGCGGCCAGTGCGGCAACATCGGGAAAGGCGGTGACAAAGCGCGGGTAGTAATCGAGTACGGTGGCGACCTGGGTTTGCTGCAACATGATTTCAGACAGCCAAACGCGGTAAGGGTCTTGCGTTTGCCAAGGCAGGTGGTGGCGGCCGTGTTGTCGTTGCCAATCGATTAAGCGGGTGGCGAAAGAGGGCGGGGTCATGCTGGGCGATCGTTGGGGATGGTGACGGCATCGAGGGTGCGCCATTCGGTTTGCGGGAAATGTGTGGCCACATATTGGCGCAGATAGCGTTCGCTCTCGGTGTTGATCTGCGGGTCGTACAGCGGATGACGGTTGTAAATCACCCGATGCAGGGTTAAACCGCGGGCGGCCAAGGCTTCGAGGCTTAACAGGGTGTGGTTGATGCTGCCGAGTTTGCCGCAAGTGACCAACGCCACCGGATAGCCTTGTTCGGCGACATAATCGAGCAGGGTATAGTGTTCCGACAGCGGTACCAGCAGGCCGCCGGCGCCTTCCAGCAACACGGTATCGTAATGCTGCAACAAGGTATCGGTAGCACGGCGGATGCGTTCGGGTTCTATGCTCACACCCTGCTGCGCGGCGGCCATGTGTGGCGAGCAGGGGTAGGGGAATACATAAGGCGCGGTGGTGCCGTCGGCATCAAAAGCAGTCGGCTCAATGCCTTGCAGACGGCGGTGGCTGAGGATGTCGTCGGCTAGGCCGCTGCAACCGGTTTGCACCAGTTTTTGGGTAATCACGTTGCAACCGGCTTCGGCTAGCTCGCGGGCGTACAGGCCGGTGGCGACGGTTTTGCCGACATCGGTATCGATACCGGCGATAAACAATACGGTTTTCATTCGGTGGGCTTTCCGCCGGTTTTTCGGGCGATAAAATAGAGCGGGGTGTAGCTGAGCGGCAGGCGGCCGTTTTGCTGATAGCGCTCGCGGTAGGCTTGGGCAAAATCGTGCAGGCGCGCGCGCGTCCAATGCTGCTGCGCGGTGGCGGTAACGCCGGTGTACTTGAGGTGCGCTAACACCTCGCGCGCGTCGTCAAACCATAAGGTGATGGTTTCCGCTTCGCTGCGGATCAGTTCAAAACCGTTTTGTTGCAGCAATGCCGCCCAGTACGCAGCGGTTGGATAATGCAAACCCGCGCCGGTTAGGCTTTTGATTTGGTGCAGATTATCGGCATCAAAAGTATTGAAAGCCAGCACGCCGTTTTCTTTCAGACAGGCATTCAGTTTGCGCAACAAAGCATCGGGATCGGCCAGCCATTGAAAGGCGGAAGCGGAAGTAATTAAGTCGTACGAAGCGGTGAGCGGCAGCGTTTCGATGTCGCCCGCCAAAAATACATCCGCCACTACATTGTCGGCACATTCCGAGCATAAATCATTGATATGCCAGCTTTCCGCTTTTAACGCCGCTTGCAACAGGCGGGTATAGACGCCGGAGCCACAGCCGATTTCCAGAACACAATCATAATCACGCCGCAGCGACTGCACATCCGCCGCCAGCTTTTGCGCAATCCGCCGCTGCGCCGCCGCATGGTGTTCATACACAGGCAGCGCACGGGCAAAACGGCGGGCGATTTGGTGTTTGCTAGGCATATTGGGGACGGGGAAAGAAAGCGGTTATTGTAGCATGGTGAAGGGCAAGGCTTTGGTGTTAGATGGTTTTCAGACAGGCATTGGTGGATCGAATTCTTGAATCCGACAAGGTTTGTGATTGGTGTGTTTTGTCGGATACAAGTATTCGACTTACGATTGCTGAGGAGGTTTATAATTTCAAAATCTATATCTTAGTTTTTGAGGAGGCCGGATGAGTAAGTTTAGAAAACATATTGCTTGCATGAGTGTAATCGTTTTAATGGCTTGCGATATGGGAATGCCGACTATGCAAGTAGATTTCTCCCAGCTGCCTGATAATCAAATCAGTGCTTATATTATAAAAGTCTATCCTAATAATCCTACTGATTTTAAATTGGTTATTAAGGAAAAATTAAATAGGGATTATTCTGCGGAAAATATTAAAAACGTTGTATCACAAATGGGTATGAAGTGTACCGAAACTAAATGTAGCTATAACGGGGTTGTCAGCCAAAATATTACTATTCATGGTGAGAAGAAACAGGGAAAGTTTAATTTTTATATGGAAATAGATCCGGCACAGGGTTTAGATTCTTTTGCCAGCAAGCGCTTTTAGTCTATTAAAGAATAAATATAGCTTCTTGATAGTAGTGATAAATAAAATGCCTGTCTGAAAAAATTTGGTTTTCAGACAGGCATTTTATTTAAGATAGCGATAAAACCCTAAGCCAACAACATTTCCTGCATCAGCTTACTGCCCCATTGCCAGCCGCCGAGCATACCGTTCAAATGGCCGTGATGGGGCGACACCAATAAACGTGCACCCCACAAAGCAGCTTGTTCCGCCGCCCAATCCGCCGGGCAAAGCGGATCCTGCTCGCCCATTACCAGCGCCGCTTTGCCGCACATCAGATGCACATAACGCACGCTGTCGCTTTGGCAGGCCGATTGGACGGGGGCGACCAGCAACACGCCTTTTATGTGCCGTTGCTCCAACATCGACAACGTGCCGTACCACGCCATAAACGAAGCCACCGCCGCGCCGTGCGCTACTGCCATCACATTTTCGCTGTCAATCCCTGCAAAAGCCTGCGCCACTTGTTGCCGTTGCTCGGCAAGAGGTTTCGAGGCGCGGCATTCGGCATGAGCGACAATCGGATAGCTCACCAACCAGCGGTCTACCCACATATCCGCTTCGTCCGCATCGCGCAGTAAAAACAGGGTTAAATCTTCTAAATCGGCCGGTTTCATGATATTTCAGGCAGGCATTCCGGTTAATAGTCAATAATCGCTCAAGGGTTTATCAGGCTGATAGAGGCTGCCGACTTCTTTGGTAATCGCCTGCCCGATTCGTACGCCGTCAGCGGTATGGGTCATGCTCGGGCTGCCGTAAAGCTCCCATCCTTGCTGCAAAGCTTCGGTTACCCGGCGGCAAAATGTTGCATCATCGGCTCCGGTTAACATGCGGTACACTTTCATCTTGTTCTCCATGTAAGCGGGTTTTCAGACAGGCATAGTACTATGCCTGTCTGAAAACAAACAACCATAGTCTGCAAAACCTGCTTTTTAGGTGGTAACAGATTATAGGCTTCATACTCGAATCAAGCTTGAGTATAGCGAACGTGGTTCTTTGTAAAGCTAATTCACTCTCTCAATCACTCAATCACTGACCTTCCAGTTTTACTTCTTAATAAAAAATAATTTCTTTTTAATTCAATAAAGTAGATTAAAAGTTGATCGATTAACGGCTAATATTCCGCCTAAGCGGAAACATTGGTCTGCTTCTTGCTTGAATGTATATTAGGAAAACACACCATCAATTACTATTAGAGTAATATTTTAAAAATAAATAATTATATTATTTAGAATAATTAGTTTACTAATTCTATTCTGTGACAATTTCAGTGCAAAAGTGCTGAAAATTGTCAATCTATGTCAAAAATACAAAAAAAGGGGCTGAGCATCGTTACCAAACACGGAAAAGTGTCTGGGCGATGGCTTGTTTAGCCGGTTGAAATGAATTGTGTTGCTTAAAATGAAACGGCATACCGATACCAACCGCCATACCACTAAATAAAATTTCAGTACACTATATAGGGCATTATCATGAATAAAATTTACCGTACCGTTTATAACGAAACTACCGGTACTTGGATGGCCGTGGCCGAAATTGCCAAAGGTCACACCAAATCGGCAGGCGGCAATATCGTATCTGTTTCATCTACTATTACCAGTGTCCCGGCTGTTGGCATGAAGCTGGTTTACACCGCTCTGGCTTCCGCAGTTTTATTGATGAGCACCCAAGCGATGGCCGCTACTGTGGCGGATGGTACGGGAAGCAGATCGATTGCTATTCAGGGGGTGGGAGCAACTGCCACTGCAACTGCTTCAGATACTTTAGCAATTGGTACTAATGCCAATGCAGCGGCAGTGAAAACCACTGCCATTGGTCAGGGTGCATCAGCTCTTAATGATGGCGCACTTGCCATTGGCTCGGAGGCTAGCTTTGCGGGTACTACGCGTGCAACCACTGCTGCAGGTGGTAATGCGCTGGCGATTGGTGCGGGTGCTCAATCTGCGGGTGCGCAAGCCATGGCCTTGGGAGAAAATGCCACGGCAAGTTCCGGTTGGGACATTATGATCGGCCGCCAAGCGGGTGCAGCCCCCAAGTCAGTTGCTGCCGAAGGGCGTAATATCGGTATTGGTGATGGTGCACTGCGTTCGGCAACCAACTCTAATAATAATATCGCGATGGGTACCGGTTCGCTGGAAGGCATTACAGGTAATCAAAACGTGGCCATTGGTACTTATGCTAACGGCTTAACAGCCATGACTGAGCTTATCAGCGCTACTTCAACAGGCGTAAGCGCTACCGGCACCGTCGCCATTGGTGATCGAGCCTTAGCAACACAAAGCAATAACCTCGCTTTGGGTACTCGTACCAAAGCCACAGGCGGCGCCGCCATTGCTATAGGTTATAACTCTGATTCTTCAGGAATGTATGCTATTGCCCAGGGTTCTGAGACGCAGGCGACAGGCAATTATTCTGTTGCCATCGGCTCAGCTGGCAACAAAACCAACAGCGCCAGAGCAACCAATGCTTTTGCGACGGCGGTAGGTTATAACTCATCATCATCGGGACGAAACGCAACTGCTTTGGGTAGCACAACAAGTGCAGCCGGCTTGGGTTCGAGTGCTTTGGGTTCTGGTGCTGAAACAACTAGAATAGGGGCAATTGCTATTGGTGCCACTACGGACAATGGGGCAACTCAAAGAACCACTGCCTCAGGTGACAATGCCATTGCAATGGGTGTTAATGCTCAAGCCAAAGCCGCTCAATCTATTTCTCTGGGTACATCCACCCAAACTAATACTCTCGGCGATATGGCCATCGGACACGGCAGCGTTGCTACTGGCCGCTCTACTGCGACTAACCCCATCGCCAGCGAGGTAAATGCTGAGCGTTACGGCCCTGCTTTGGCACAAGGCGCTTTCGCTAATGCTCAAGGCCGCAATGCTATTGCCATTGGTAATAATGCCCAGTCTGTCGGTACAACCGATAGCGGTTTGATTAACGATACCATTGCCATTGGCGGCAATAGCAAAGCCACCGGAAACCGTGCCATTGCCATGGGTTATAAAGCCAATGCCGCGGGTGAGCTGTCTATCACCATCGGTCGTGAGGCTAACTCCGGTACCAATAGTGCCACCGTATTTTCTGAAAACGGTGTGTTTATCGGTACCAGCGCTGGTGGTAACAGTATTTCCTCCACCGGTAACGATGCAGGTATTGCCATTGGTAATGGTGCTGGACAATTCAATATCTCCGGTTCACAAGTCGTGTCCATTGGTCAAGGATCAGGCTGGTACAACAACGGCAACACCAACTATGCACTCGGCTCGCGCGCCGGACAATATGTTACAGGCGCAGATAACTATGCGGAAGGTATTGAAGCTGGCCGCTATGTCACTGGAGCCGGTAACAGTGCCCAAGGCTTTGCTAGCGGCAGCATCGTCAACGGTAGCCGCAACAGTTCTTCCGGTTATGGCGTAAAAGGCGAATTGGCAAGTAATGTAAATGGTGTGCTGACTACCCAAACAGCGTTTAATCAATGGGTAAACGGTGATGACAATATTGCAATGGGTACCCAAGCAGGACGCTACATCGGCCAAATGACGGCTACCCTCAACAGCGCTGATAACACCGTATCATTTACCAGCAACACCAAGTCTCATCGCAACATTGCGATTGGTGCCAATGCCAACGAATTCAGTTACGAAAATCCTTTGCTCACCAGTAACAATACTGCCATCGGTACCAGCAGCAAAGCACAAGGCGGTCATTCCATTGCCATCGGTACCAACAGCATTGCCGGTACCAACGGTGCGGGCAGCGCTGCGCAGGCGGATGCTATTGCCATCGGCCGCGGAGCGCAAGCCACTGGTTCACAATCTATTTCTATTGGTGTCGGCAACGTGGTGAGCGGCGCCAACTCAGGTGCCTTGGGCGATCCTTCTTATATTTCCGGCAGCAGCACTTATACCATAGGTAATGATAACGGTACGGCTACCGCCCCGATTGCGGCCAATAATGCAGGCGCGTTTGGTAACAATAATGCCATGACCGCCGCTGCTTCAGGCAGCCGCATCGTTGGTAACAGCAACAATATACAATCCGCCAACGCTATGGTGATGGGCAACAATGTGACCGTCGGCACAGGTTTGGACGGTGCGGTGGTATTGGGTAACAACTCTACCGTTACCGCCTCAACACCAACCAGCAGCGCTAATGTGAACGGCATTAGCTACAGTGGCTTTGCCGGTAGTACGCCCGCCGCAGGTGGTGTGGTATCGGTAGGTTCTGCCGCAGCACCGCGTCAAATCCAAAATGTGGCCGCCGGTCGTGTAAGTGCTGATTCTACCGATGCCATTAACGGCAGCCAGCTTTATTCAGGCTTGCAACAAGCCCAATATCATTATTTCAGCGTTAATCCGACTTACAATGTTCGTACTAATCCGGATGCAACAAATTACACCAATCAAGGAGCCACCGGTGCACGAGCTATGGCAATCGGTGAGTCTGCTTCGGCCACGAATACTCGCGCTGTTGCAATGGGTTATACGGCAGTAGCATCTGGACGCGACAGTACTGCTTTGGGTTCTGACGCACAAGCCATGGGAATCGGATCTAGTGCGTTTGGTGTGAGCAGCCGGGCAACCGGTGATTACAGTACGGCATTTGGTTTTCAAGCAAACGGCGGTAACAACAGGGGTACAGCTTTTGGTTACAATGCACAAGCGACCGGAAGTAATTCTCCGCTGGCTATGGGTACCGAAAGTTTGTCTACCGGCGGCAGCTCAGTCGCAATCGGTGACTGGTCTACCGCTACAGGTGCCCGCGCCATTGCTTTGGGTGCCCAAGTAAGTGGAACGCATACGGCAGGCGGTTCAACTTATGCTTCAGGTATAGACAGCATCGCTATTGGCACCAAGGCACAAGCGACTGTTTCTAATGCAATTGCAATCGGTAATCAAGCCTCTGCTTCCCACTCGGGGAGTGTGGCGCTGGGTGCCGGTTCGGTAACCGCTGCAGCTGTACCGACCACTTCCGCTACCGTAGGCAATGTGACTTACAACGGTTTTGCCGGTACTGCCCCTAACTCAACCGTCAGCATTGGTTCTGCTGGTAATGAGCGTACCCTTACCAACGTGGCTGCCGGTCGTATTCAAGCCAACTCCACCGATGCCATCAACGGCAGCCAGCTTTATGCCGTGGCTTCTGAATTGCAAGCAGGTCAAACGCATTATTACAGCGTGAATGATGGTGGTATTAGAGGCAATAATTACACTAATAATGGCGCCACGGGTTCCAACTCAATGGCTGCCGGTGTCGGTGCGACTGCTTCTGCCACCGATACCACCGCAATTGGCCATTTGGCCACTGCTTCTGCCAATAATGCCACGGCTGTGGGTAACAATGCGGTAGCTTCTTTCAAAGATGCTGTTGCACTTGGTGAAAGCGCTAAGGCGACTGCAGACAGCACGGTAGCTTTGGGTAAAAACGCTAATGCAGACGGTAATTTTGCAGTTTCCATCGGTTTGGATTCTCAGTCCCAAGGCAATAGTACTGTGGCTTTGGGCTCCGGTGCCAAAGCCACTGCTGAAAGCGCGACCGCTTTGGGCAATCGGGCAGTGGCGACTGCAGTAAACTCGGTGGCTTTGGGTACCAATGCCAAGGCTGAAAAGAATTATGCAGTTTCTATTGGCTTGGATTCTCAAGCCAACGGTGAAGGTGCTGTAGCTCTGGGCTCTGGTGCAAAATCCATTGAAAGAAGCGCTACCGCTATTGGTAATGATGCACAGGCCAGCGTACAACGTGCAACCGCTGTTGGTAATTTGGCCAACGCATCCGAAGAAGATGCCGCCGCTTTTGGCCGTTTGGCACACGCTTCGGCTAACCGA
>Ga0116175_1002063_pt1 | contig 12424 bp, 10 predicted proteins | sample AD_UKC125_MetaG_FD_89802 | JGI IMG/M metagenome (GOLD analysis project Ga0116175, IMG submission 89802) | Active sludge microbial communities of municipal wastewater-treating anaerobic digesters from USA - AD_UKC125_MetaG | ecosystem: Engineered > Bioreactor > Anaerobic > Digestate | place: USA... | reverse complement strand
TCACCGATCTCGAAGCTCTCGTCCAAGCGAGCACGTCAGCTGCCCGGTTGTCAGAGGTCGCCGCCGAACATGCCTTGGAGCCGCCAAGCGGAACCTCCGACATGGCAGGCCCACCCGTTATCGACGAGGACTACATGGTGATTTCGACGGTTCATAGCGCGAAAGGTCTTGAATGGGATGCCGTCCACGTGATCCATGCGGCGGACGGCAACTTCCCCTCCGATATGGCACTGTCCGACGCGGCTGGCCTGGAAGAGGAACGCAGGCTCTTCTACGTGGCCCTCACAAGGGCGCGGCGAAGCCTCGATGTGTACGTGCCGCTTCGGTTTCATGTGAATCGCCATGCCCGTGACGATCGCAATGTGTGGGCGCAGCCGTCACGGTTTCTCACCGGCGCCGTTGCACCGTTGGTGGATGAGGTGACCCATATGAGGCCCGATGACTTCGGCGTCGCCGTTATCAAACCGATCGACACCGCAATCACCGTCGATGCCCAACTTAATGGCCTCTGGCAGTGAGGAATCTGCCCGCAGTAGTGTGCGGACATGCCAGAGGGCGACACAGTGTGGCGCGCGGCGCAGACCCTCCGACGTGCGCTCGTGGGCGAAGTTTTGGTGCACTCCGACCTGCGGGTCCCCGCGCATGCCACTGCCAACCTCGACGGCAGGACCGTGTCGGCGGTGACGTCGCGCGGCAAGCACCTGCTCATCGAACTCGCGAGTTCAGCCCAGTCGTCGCCTAGCCTTGTCTTGCACACCACGCTGGGAATGGACGGTGCCTGGCGCATCTTTGAACCAACCCAGAAGTGGAGCGGCGGCCCCACCTTCCAGATCCGAGCAATACTCCAGACGGCCGGGAGTACCGCTGTTGGGTACCGGCTGCCACACGTCAACCTTGTGCGCTCAGGTGATGAGAACCGCTTTGTGGGCCACCTCGGCCCGGATCTGCTCGGGCCGGATTGGGATCCTTCGCTGGCCCTGCAGAACCTTCGCGCGCACCCAAGTCGGCAGTTGGCCGTTGCGCTGATGGACCAGCGGAACCTGGCAGGGATCGGGAATGTGTACAAGAGCGAGTTGTGCTTCATCGCTCGGGCCAACCCGTGGCAGCCGATTTCAGAGGTCTCCAACCTGCCGGGAATTGTGGATGAGGCATACCGACTTCTGACCCTCAACCGTGAGTCGACAAGGCGGGTGACGACCGGGAACCCACGGCAGCCGTTATGGGTCTACCGGCGCGAACACCAGGGGTGCCGCGTCTGCGGCGGTCGATTGCGGGTGGCCGACCAAGGGCCGTCAACCCAGCGTCGTCAGACCTGGTGGTGCGAGCACTGCCAGCCGAAGATCAAACGCTGATTCGCGTACTCGGGTGAAGCGAGCTGCGACCACCGAGCATTCGCTCGCGGCAGGCGCAAAGATGGCCTCAGCATGCGGTAGGCGGGCGGACTGCCCGCAATCACAACGAGGCGGAGTGAATGAGCCCAGACGAAACAGCCACCCCCGACGGGACCGGCATCGACATCGAAGCAGTGATGGACCTCTCGGACATCATCGCGAGCCTCCAGGACTTGTCCGACGACGAGCTGAAACTCAAGGGCATGGCCGTTGAGGGAACCCTCGACGAGATGGATGATCCAGTCCTGTTGGGCCCTGACGGCGCACCGGTTGACACGTGGAAAGAGGACTACCCGTACCAGGACCGCATGTCACGCCACGAGTACGAGGTGACAAAGAGGCTCCTGCAAATCGAATTGCTCAAGGTCCAGAGTTGGGTAAAAGAAACCGGCAAGAAGATCGTGATGGTCTTCGAGGGCAGAGACGCGGCCGGCAAGGGCGGCACGATCAAGCGCTTCATGGAGCACCTGAACCCTCGCGGCGCGCGCGTCGTCGCGCTCAACAAGCCGACACTGGAAGAAAGCACCCAGTGGTACTTCCAGCGTTACATCAAGCATTTACCAAGCGCCGGCGAAATCGTCCTCTTCGACCGTTCCTGGTACAACCGGGCAGGCGTCGAGCGGGTCATGGGCTTCTGCTCCGATGAAGAATACGAAGAGTTCATGAAACAGGCGCCGGAGTTCGAGCGCATGCTCACAAAGAGCGACACGATGCTGTTCAAGTTTTGGTTCTCTGTTGGCCGCAAGGAACAGGTCACACGCTTCACAATTCGCCGCATCGACCCAGTTCGCCAGTGGAAGCTGAGTCCGATGGACTTGGCCTCCCTTGACCTGTGGGACCAATACACCGCCGCGAAGAGCGCAATGATCGAGTACACCGACACCACCTACGCGCCCTGGACCGTTGTGCGAAGCAACGACAAGAAGCGTGGCCGTGTTGAAGCGATGCGATGGGTCCTCTACAACTTGGACTACCCGGACAAAGACGAGCGTGTTGTCGGGATTCCCGATCCCTACATCGTCGGACCGCCGGAAGTGGTCTACGAACACGAAGAAGCACCTATCCCCCGCGAAATTAACGAGCGATAGTCGCCACCCCCGCACGCGCAGGGGTGAATCACGCAGAGCAACAACGCTGAATCACTGGCTAGGGTTACGTCTGCATCGCCGCTAGTGATCCTTTGCGGCTGCGTTGCACAGGATCGGACCGTTCAAGCCCTTCTCAGAAAGGTGTCACCGTGGCCCCACGCGTAGACCGGCGCGGAATTCACCTGCATGACTTCACTGACGAAATCATGGAGACGAAACAGTTCAAGAAATCCATGGATGAGTTGGCGGAAGCCTCGGGCAAGTCCGAGGACGAGATCCGTTCGGTGTGTAAAGAGAACCTCAAGGAGATCGCCGCCGAACAGGAATCGTGGGCGATCAGCAGCTGGGACAAGATGTGCCGCTGGCTCGGGCGGGCCTACAAGCTTGACGTCAGGCCATCGCAGATCAAGAAGATCGCCGAGCTCAACAAGCAGAGCACGCTCGTTTTCCTGCCTAATCACCGTTCGTATTTGGATCCACTGATTCTTCGGTCGGCGCTGCAGGACTCTGACTTTGAACCCAACCACGTCCTTGGCGGACTTAACCTTTCTTTCTTCCCCATGGGAACCATCGCCCGGCGCAACGGTGTGGTGTTCATCCGTCGGGAATTCAAAGATGACGACATCTACAAGGTCTGCCTCAAGGCCTACATGGCCTACTTGGTGAAGCACAAGCAGAACCTTGAGTGGTACATCGAAGGTGGCCGGACACGTACCGGCAAGCTGCGGCCACCTCGGATGGGCATCCTGAGCTACTTGGTCGACGCGTATGACGAATACGCCGAGGAAGACGTACTCATCATCCCCGTGTTTGTGGGATACGACCAGCAATACGAAGTCGGCGCGATTTCCGCTGAAGAGATGGGCGGCAAGAAGGCTCCCGAAAGCGTGAGTTGGCTGCTGAAGTTTGCACGCGCACAGACAGTCCGCCGCGGTCGCGCTCACCTACGTTTCGGTGAACCGCTTTCCCTCGGTGAGGCACTGGCTGAAACCCGTGCGACAAGCGATTCCAACGACGCACGCTTGGCTGTTCCCAAGGTCGCGTTCGAAGTACTGCATCGGATCAACAAAGTCACACCGATCATGCCCTCTGCCCTTGTGACGTTCTCGCTGCTCGACAACGACGACAAAGCGATGACCGTTGAAGAGGGTCGGCGTGTCCTCAAGCCGCTGCTGGACTACATCAAGCGCCGTGGACTTGACCTCAGCGAGGACATCAACCTGGAAGATTACGGCGGACTTTACGACGCACTACGGACACTGGAACGTGAAGGTGTCATCCGTCGATACACCGATGGCCCAGAGGACATCTACTGGATCGCGGAGAACCGTGCCCATGAGGCCGCCTTCTACCGCAATACGCTGATCCACCACTTGATCACTCGCGCTATCTGCGAAGTTGCGCTGGTTCGGGTTGCTCAGGAAGAAGCCGAAGACGTCACGAACGCAATGTGGGAAGAAGTGGTTCGCCTCAGGGATGTGCTCAAGTACGAGTTCTTCTTCCCGCGCACTACCCACTTCGCCGCTGACGTTGCGAACGAAGTCGACATCGCATACCCAGGTTGGGAATCGGAAACGTTCGACGCCAAGGAGATCCTGCCCACCCTGGCCAAGGCAAAGCTGTTCGTTGCACACCGCACGATCGGCCCGTTCTTGGAGTCATACGGGATCGCGGCCGACCGCCTCGCGTTGCGAGCTCCCGATGAAGAGATCGATCGCGAGGAGTTCATTCTCGAATGTATTGGCGTTGCCCAACAGCGCTGGTACCAAAAGGAGCTGTACAGCCCGGAGTCGATCTCACGAGATCTCTTCAGCGGTGCAGTTCAACTGGCAAGTAACCGCGGTCTTTTCGAACCCGGAGGACCCGAATTGGCTGCCAAGCGTCAGGACTTCGCTGACGAGTTCCATGCAGTGATCGAGCGCATCAACATCATTCGCGAGTTGGCCCGTAAGAAAGAGGAAATCTGATGGCCGATATCAACTGGCTTCTCGCCGAAATCGAGACTGGACCGCAAGGGCCAACTGTCGGGGCGTTCTTCGACTTCGACGGAACGCTCATCAAGGGCTACTCGGCGACGGCGTTCTTCAAGGAGCGCATCAAGACTCGCGATGTTGATGCCAAGGAGGTCTTCCAGACCCTCGTGGAATCGATCAACATCGAACGTCACGGCAAAGACGTCACCGACCTGATGAACATCGCTGTCCAGGCCCAGGCCGGCAAGACGCTGGAGTCCCTCGAGGACTTCGGTAACCGGATCTTCAACGCGAAGATCGCCAACATGATCTACCCGGACGCTCGAATTCTCGTTGACGCACACCGTGCGGCTGGGCATACGATCGTTCTGGCATCTTCGGCCACATTGCCGCAGGTTGAATCTGCCGCCGAAGACCTTGGAATCGATCACATCGTCTGCACCGAACTCGAACTCGTTGATGGTGAATTCACCGGGCGCCTGGCATCACCCGTTCGCTGGGGCGAGGAAAAGGCCAACGGCGTCAGAGAGTTTGCCGAGGAATATGGCATCGATCTGAAGGAAAGCTTCTGCTATAGCAACGGCGCCGAGGACGTTCCGTTCCTCGAACTCGCAGGACACCCTCGCCCGCTCAATCCTGATGAAGACCTCGTCGCGTACGCCAAAAAGAAGAAGTGGCCGATCGCCCGATTCAAGATGCCGCACCGACACAACCCCATCACCGTCGCCAGAAGCCTCACGGCAATCGGCGCTCTCGGATTTGGTGTTGCAGCGGGTGCAACCACCGCACTTATCAACTCCGATCGACGAGTTGGCATGGCCGTGGCAGCATCCGTTGGTTCAGACCTTGCCTTGGCCACTGCGGGAGTCAAGCTCAATGTCGTGGGTGAGGAACACCTGTGGTCGAACCGGCCCTGTGTGTTCTTGTTCAACCACCAGAGCCAACTCGACATGCTGCTGCTGGGAGCGCTCCTACGCCGCGACTTCACCGCAGTCGCCAAGAAGGAACTCGAACACGACCCGGTATTCGCGCCGATTGGATATTTGGCAAGCGTCGCCTACGTCGACCGTAAGAACAGCGAGAAGGCACGCGAAGCACTCAAGCCAGTTGTTGAGGCATTGCGGGAAGGCCGATCGATCGCGATCGCGCCAGAAGGAACACGCTCGCCCACGCCTCGCCTGTTGCCCTTCAAAAAGGGCGCATTCCATATGGCGATGCAGGCTGGCGTTCCAGTGGTGCCGATTGTCATGCGCAATGCCGGCGACATCATGCGTCCGCATTCGCTCGTGATCTCCAATGGGACCGTGGACGTCGCTGTCCTCAAGCCAATCAGTTCCAAGGGCTGGACCACGAAGAACATCGGGCGCCAGGCAGAGAAGGTTCGCCAGCTCTACCTAGACACGATGGCTCACTGGCCCGCCAATGACTCCGAGGTGCTCTGAACCACGCTTCGGCAACGCTAAGCCCGAACTGATGACTCGCGAACTGTCAGTTCAAAGGGCAGCTCAAACGGCGGGACCTCTTGGCCGGTCACAGTAGCGATACACATATCGGCAATGGCAACACCACTCTCCTGTGCCATCAAGGAGAGCGTGGATACCTTTGGAGTCATCGCCTGCTCGATGATGCCCTCCCCCTGAACAACAACAAGGACGTCTTTTGGGGCGGCTTTGCCAACCGATGCGAGGGCATCAAACAAGGGTGAACTGTCGACTCCCACACTGAACACTGCGTCAACTCCCTTTCCTAGCAGGCTTCTCCAGGACTTCTCCAGCGACTTCGCAGTGCCATCGTGCGTATCCGTTGACCATCCCATTCCGGCCGCAACTGCCGCCTGCTTGAGGTCTGGGGTCCACTGTTCAAACGTCCCGCGCGCTGCTGGCCCCATGAGCCAACCGATGTGCTGGGCACCCTGGACCTGAAAGTGATCGACGACCGCCTGCGCGATCGCGCCGGCGTCGTGGCCTCCCCAGCCCGGCTGGCCGCCGGACAACATCTCGAGTCCAATCACAGGCAGGCCGAAGGGCAGGTGCAATTCGGAGTACAGGTCCGGGTCGGGCGTTCCGAGCACGATCAACATGTCGATGCCGGAGTCAATGAGGGCCTGCACGCGATCTTGGCCGGCGAAAGTCACGACAACGCCGGCAGCGGAGCAACGCTGCACAAATACCGCACTAATTCCGGACACAACCAGGCCCGGGACAAATTCAGCGACAAGTACCCCGATGACCTGAGTTCGACCCCGACTCAGGCTGCTGGCCGCAGTGTCGGCCCGGTAGCCAAGTGTCTTGGCGGCTTCCAGCACTCGTCGAGTCGTTTCCGCTGACATCTTGCGACGACCGCTCAGGACATTCGCGGCGCTTGACTTTGATACGCCGGCGATATGGGCGACCTTGGCCAGTGTCGGACGCGGCTTCAACGTCGCCCCTTCTTTTCGGCGCGGGAGTCCTGAATTCGCCAGAAGGCTTCATTCACGTGGCGCTGAGACAGTGCTGCTCGTGCCAGCTTGGCCCGCAGCGGCGCCTTGCGTTCCTGCCGACGCCAGTAGATGGCAGCAATCTGCGGTGTCTCCAAAGCCCGGCGCCGGGCCCGGTTGAGCAGCCGCGATCGCTCGACCTCACGCCATAGGAATAGCCCGCTCACCCCCTGATAGTGCCGGTTGCCCGTGCCGATCCCGTCGAACCGGCATGCTCGGCGTGTCAGACTCAGCGGATGACCGACAGCGAAACCATCAGCGCCACCATCGAGATCGCCGCATCTGCGAGTGCCGTCTACGAAGCAGTCAGCGATGTGTCCCGAATGCCCCAGTGGAGTCCGGAGCTCAACTCGGTGCGAGTCCCGCACAACGGCCCGTTAGAGGTTGGTGAAACCTTCGCAGGGTACAACCGGAAGGGCTTGCAGCTCTGGCGCACGACGAGCACCGTCACCGCAGCAAAACCGGCTCGCATCTTCGCAATTGATGTCACCTGCTTCGGACTGCCGGTCGCCCGCTGGATCTACCAGTTGACGCCAACTGAATCCGGTTGCACCCTCACAGAAACCTGGACCGACCTTCGCGAAGGCCCGCTTGGATTCGTGATGAAGACCAGCGGGTTCGCGGCAACAGGAGTCTGGGATCGCGCCACCCACAATCTAGAAGGAATGACGCGAACCCTGCAGGCTCTGAAGACCGAACTCGAAACCGACTAGCTCGCTTTGGCCGGAGTGCGGGACCGGTCGCTCCCGGGCCGCTGGCGTCGGTTTCCCGTCGGCTTACGGTTCGGCCTGCTCGACTTTGACCGGGCCCAGCCATCACGCGACCGTTGCTCCGGCTTTTCAGTCTGGCTTTGTGGCTTGCTGTAGGTGCGCTCGATCGGTTCGGCAGCCAGCGTCCCGAGCAGCACGTGTCCTGGTTGTACGTGGCTTTCGGTTGGCTTGATCTTCGCCTTGGTCGTCAGTTGGCGCACTGCCTTCACCTGTGCCCCAGTCGCCAGCGTCACGACTGTGCCCTTGGCCCCAGCGCGGGCGGTCCTGCCAGAACGATGCAGGTACGCCTTGTGTTCGGCCGGCGGATCGGCATGAATAACAAGCCCCACATCGTCGACGTGAATGCCGCGCGCGGCGACGTCTGTAGCAACGAGGGTCGTCGACCGCCCATTGCTGAACTTGTCGAGATTGCGTGCACGGGCAGATTGACTCAACATCCCGTGAAGGTCAACGGCTGGGATTCCCGCCTTGTTGAGCTGTTCGGAGAGTTTGGTTGCCCCGTGGCGGGTGCGGGTGAACACGACTGTGCGACCGCCCGGCTTAGCGAGTTCGGCGATAACCGCAACTCGATCGCCGGAGTTGATGCGCAGGACGTGGTGGTCGATGTCCGCATGCGGATCACCATCAGCTGGATCCACGTCGAACGTCAGTGGCTTGTTCAGGTACTTCCGAACGATCACATTGACATCGCCATCGAGCGTCGCAGAGAACAACATGGTCTGTGTGCCTCGCCGAATCGCATCAAGGATGGTGCGAACATCCGGAAGGAATCCGAGATCGGCCATGTGATCCGCTTCGTCGATCACGGTGATCTCGACACTGTCGAAACTCAAGTGACCGCTGCGATGGTGATCGAGAAGGCGACCCGGACACGCCACAACGATGTCGACACCTCGTCGCAGGGAACTGATCTGGGCTCCCGCACTGACTCCGCCGTACACGGTTGTCGACGTGAGGCCGACCTGGGCGGCGAGTGGCGCAAGCGTCTCGTGGATCTGATTCGCCAGCTCACGTGTCGGTGCGAGGATGATTGCTCGAGGTGACTTGGACTTCGTGCGAGTCCGCGACGCACTCAAGCGAGTGACTAGTGGCAGAACAAAACCGAGGGTCTTGCCTGAACCGGTTCGCCCTCGTCCCAGAATGTCTCGCCCGGCGAGGGCATCGGGAAGGGTCTTCTCCTGAATCGGGAAAGGCGAAGTGACCCCCTCTGCCGCCAAGAGCTCGACGATCGGGGTCGGGATTGCAAAGTCGGAAAAACTGGATTGCCGATCGCGTTGGCGATGGCGTGGCCTATCTGGGCGGGTTTCCGCCATGACTTACTCCAATGATGGGTATGAATTCGCGACAGGTAGAAGTGACCGGAAGCGATGGGATTCGGGTTCGATATCCCATGCCAACTCTGTGCGTCACTGCTAGCAGACTGCCGACGTCCCATCGACGGGCACGGACTCATTCCGTGCACTCATGTGGATTCGTTGCGATCTTCGAAACTGACAAATCAGTAAGGAGAACTGCTCACGCTCAAGGCTGGAGGTCTTCAGTGTTGCACGAACCGCGGCTGAGCGGTAGCCACGGTGTTGCGTATCACTCAAGCGGATCGACGCTCGCGGCGCTTTGCTGCGGCGGCTTCGTCTTCCTTCTTGGCCGCAGCGAGCGTCGGCGCTGTGCCACCGTAAGAGGCAGGCAGCCACCACCGATCGTTGTCATCCTTCGGCTCATCCGGGTATCGCTCGATCGTGTCCGCCAACAACTCTTCAAGACGGCTGCGTAGTTCTACCGTGACCGTGTTGGGGTCGTCATCGACACCTGGATACATCGGTTCACCAATGGTGATGTAAATGTGATTGCCCCACTTGAGCGACCTCGGTGTTCCCTTGCTCATCATCCGCTGGCCTCCCCAGACAACCATCGGGATCAACGGAACCTCGGCTTCGGCTGCCAGTCGCGCAGCGCCATTCTTAAGATCTTTGATGAGGAATGCCCGACTGATTGTTGCCTCGGGGAAGACCCCGATGACCTCGCCGTCACGTAGCGCGTCGAGGGCATTGTCATACGCATCGGCCCCGGCGGAGCGATCGACCGGAATGTGGTGCATCCCCCGCATCAGCGGACCAGAGACCTTGTTCTTGAACACCGAGTCCTTTGCCATGAATCGCACAAGGCGCTTCGAATCATCAGCACCAAGACCGACGAAGATGAAGTCGAGGTACGACACGTGGTTGCTCGCGAGCACAGCACCGCCAGTCGTCGGCACGTTCTGCGCACCAACCACGGTGAACTTGAGGCCCAGCATGAGGAATGCCGCACGTGCGCTGCCAATAATCGGTGGATACACAAGATCGGTCACGGGGCTAGCCTAGTGCGGCTCTGAGCAGCCAAGCCTGCTTCGTTGCTTAGACGGACGAATGCCGCGCCGCCAGGGTGGCGGTCGCGTCGCTACCGGGCGCAGGCCCTTGCGTGAGTCAGAATCTGCGCATCGTGCTGCACCTTCGGATCTACTCGCCAAGCGCAGCGACGGCACCGGTCACCGAAATCCTGCAAGGCCACCCGGCGGTCAGTGCCCTCGCTGTCGTGCATGGCGCGTCAATTCGTCCGCAAGGCGACGTCATCACTGCCGATGTTGCTCGTGAGGCCGCCAACGGCGTGATCGATGCACTGCTGGCGACCGACGTCCAGAAGACCGGATCCATTCACTTGAACAATGTGGACAACTGGATCTCGAAGCCTGCATTTGATGCCGAGGAATTGGCACCTGGTGAAGGTTCTGATGCCGTGGTGTGGGCGGAGGTTGTTCAGAACTCCTACGAAGACTCGAAACTGACGTGGTCGTTTCTCTCGTTCATGGTGCTCGCGACGCTATTGGCATCGATAGCCATCGTGATCGATTCTCAGATCCTCGTCATCGCAGCGATGGTGCTCGGTCCCGAATTCGGCGCAGTTGCGGCATTGGGCCTGGCACTCGTACGCAAGCGCCCTGCACTGCTTGGGCAAGCCGTGCGCTCAATCCTTATTGGCTACTCGGTGGCAATCGCCGCAACCACTGTGATGGTGCTCATTGGGCGCTGGTTGGGCTGGATCACCGAAGCCGCGGTCACCCGTCCGCATCCGAGTACTGAGTTCATCTACACGCCCGACAAGTGGTCCCTGATCGTCGCGTTGATTGCCGGTATCGCCGGTGTCCTCGCCATCACGTCTGCGCGAGCAGGCGGTCTGGTCGGTGTGTTCATTTCGGTCACCACGATTCCGGCGGCGGGAAATATCGCCGTCGGCCTGGCCTTTCTGAATTGGTCAGCCATAAGCGGTAGCGCCGCTCAACTGGTCATCAACCTCACCGGAATGGCAGTCGCAGGGTGGGCAACTCTGGTCGTTCAACAGTTTGTCTGGTCACGGGTTACGGAGACACCGCTTCCGCGAGTCCTGCACCGGCGGCAGAATCCAACGGTCTAGAGTGACCGCGTGCCTTGCTTAGTCGCGCTATTCGCGCTTATCTCCCCACGTCTGGCGATCTTCCTGCTGTGGTTGTTCACCGATCGCATGACGCTCGCATTCACCTCGGGATGGCTGGGATTCTTCGGCTTCCTGTTCCTGCCGTGGACGACCCTTGCCTGGACGATCTGCTACGCCCCACTGTTCGGCGTTTCAGGTTTCGGTTACTTCGTGGTTCTCTTCGGATTCGTGCTCGACATCTCGTCGTACGCGAGCAGCAAGAACCTCAACCGCAATTAGTGCACGCAGGTAGTTCGCACCCCTAGACTGCGCCACACAGCTACCGAGACGGGAAACCGATGTCTACCTCCGATACCGCACCACTGCCGGACAAAGAACCGAGCGCCGAAGAGCTTGCCGATCTTCGTGCCGAGGTCAAGTTCCTGCGCGAACAGGTAGCTCAACAGGAGGTAGCGACCAAACAGGCAGCAAACAAGCCGCCGAGCACTTGGTGGCGCACTGCGCTATCCATCGTCCTCATCGTGGTCGCGTGCGCGTTGGCGCCGCTTTCGGTCTTCTCAGTCTGGGTCAAGGGAGAAGTCACCAACACCGAGCGCTACGTCGCGACCGTTGCACCGCTCGCCTCAAACCCAGCCGTGCAGGCTGCGGTCACAACTCGCATCACCGACGAAATCTTCAAGTACATCGACGTCAACGCGATCACCGCGGACCTGGTCGACACGATCTCGGCAAATCGCAACCTTGATCCGCGTAAGCAAGCTGCCCTCCAAGCGCTCGCTGGACCAGTAACCAGCGGCATCAAGAGCTTCACTGAGAGCTCAATCAACAAGATCGTCACCTCCCAGGCATTCCAGACGGCCTGGACTCAGGCGAACTACGTTGCCCACACGCAGATCGTGAATGCACTGTCCGGGCAGGACAACGGGGCAGTGAGCGTCGCAAACAACGAGGTCACACTCGACCTTGGCGATGTCATTACTCAGGTCAAACAACAACTGGTCGCACAGGGATTCACCATTGCCGAGAAGATCCCGGTGGTTGACACCCAGATTGTGCTGTTCCAATCCGACAACATCGGCAAACTGCAGACCGCCTACTCTGCACTCGACGCGCTTGGTTTCTGGCTTCCGATCCTCACGTTCGTTATCGGTATCGCAGGTGTCTTTGCAGCAAAGGGCCGCCGACGGGCATTCATTGGGCTCGGTATCGGCGTCTTCATCAGCATGGGCATCATCGCGATAGCGCTGAATATCGGCCGCGGCATCTATCTCACCGACCC
>Ga0116175_1002062_pt1 | contig 12429 bp, 11 predicted proteins | sample AD_UKC125_MetaG_FD_89802 | JGI IMG/M metagenome (GOLD analysis project Ga0116175, IMG submission 89802) | Active sludge microbial communities of municipal wastewater-treating anaerobic digesters from USA - AD_UKC125_MetaG | ecosystem: Engineered > Bioreactor > Anaerobic > Digestate | place: USA... | reverse complement strand
GAGACCTCCCGGGTAAGGACAACAATCTTCCTCCCATGTAACTGCCATATTTACTGTCTAAAGTTTGGGCAGTATTGGACTTTGTTTTGTTTGGCAAACTCGTCCGCTCTAAATCAGCCTGATATGGTTTCTGTTCGTCAGTTCGGGATTTTGCCTTAAGCTTCTTTCAGATTCCACATCATGGTGGACACCCTTGCCTTTGGCTAACGGTTCCTACTACCAAGTCTGTAGTGGACTTTCACCACCAAATTGTTATTCATGCCGGGCGCAATAAAAATAAGCCACCCGGCGAGGGTGGACACTGGAGAGTTTTGCGAGTAGCGCCGCTAGTAACAAGCCATTATAAGGCTTAGTCAAGCCATCAGCTTAGCTGGTAGCTTGACTATTTGTAATATGTTTGTAATACCAGACAAACTATTATATTATTTTATTTTTACCGTTTCTACAAGTGCCTTTACTTTTTCTAAAGATATAGGAAGTTTTACATCACCGTCTTCTTTAATAGATGTTCCTACTATTACTCCATCAGCTACATCTAAAAAGTCCTTAATATTATTTTTTGAAACTCCACTCCCTACCAAAAGAGGAATCTCAGACATATGACTTTTTAGTTTCTCTACTTCTTCTATAGACGGCTGCTTTCCTGTACCTATACCGGTTACAATTATCGCATCAGCTCCAGCAGAAATAGCTTCGTTAAGATTTAGTATAATATCCTCTGAAGTTGTCAAAGGATATGTATGTTTAACATTTATATCTGAAAAAATTAATACATTTGATTCCATTTTTGAACGATATCTCATAATGTCTGGCGCTTGGGCATAGGTGATTCCATGTGCTCCAATTCTATTTTCTACAAAAGCTTCTACTCTAATGAAATCTGCATTACAAACATGAGCAACTGCCAGTTCTTCTTTACCACAATTAAACTGTATATTCACTCCCATTGGCATCTCTGTTTCTTTTCTCAGCAAGGTAACTATGTGGGTCATTGTTAAGTATGTTTCTATAGGATTGTTTGTTGAATATGGTATATCACCAAAGTTTTCAATAATTACACCATCAGCTCCACCCGCTTCTAAAGTTTTTAAATCTTTCATCGCATTTCTATAAATCTCATCAATATTATGTTTAAAATTTGGTGAACCTGGTAGTGGCATTAAATGTACCATTCCTATTATAACTTTTTCATTACCAAAAAGTTTTTTAAACTTTTCCATATCTTTCACCTACCTGTCCCAAAGTTTTTGTGCATTACTATAAAAAATCTTCTTTTTTTCCTCATCCGTAAGATTTAATACCTCAAATTTTTTAATTTCTGTTGCCACATATTTGTATGGCCAATCTGATCCAAATATGATTTTTTCTGAGCCTAAATCTACTAATGCTTTTTCTAATACTGGTATTTCATGTTGACCTGATGTTTCAACATATATATTTGAATATTTCTTAGCACATTCTATACATCCATATCCAAAATCATAATATCCGATGTGAGCAAATATAAAATCAACATTTGGATGCTTTTCGGCTACAAATGCCCATTGTTGTGGTAAACTTAATGTCGCTGTACCCGTATGAGTAAGTATTGGAACATTATATTTTTCAACTGTATCTATTACTTTATCTAGGTTCTTACAATTATCTGGATAATATCCATGTTTCCAAGAATGAAACTTAATTCCTTTCATTTTCAAATCTCCTAAACATCTATTTACTTCATTAATAGCGTCTGGATCCCTAGGATTTATATAAGCGTATCCAATAATTCTGTCTGGATATTTTTCCATTGCTTGATACACGGCATTGTTCTGTTCAGTCATTGATACTCCTGCCAAAACTGATAACCCAGATTTATTAATTCCATACTTGTCCATAATTTTTACCAAATCATCTACCGTAAACTTTTTCCCTTGGCTTGTTGTTCCTAAATGTACATGAAAATCATTTATCATTTTTCAATCTCCTCTAGTATCTATATAAAAATTCTGTCATATTTTCATCCCAATATATTTAAATATACACCAACTACGCCAAACAACATTACTAATACCATTAGCAATATGGGAGATGCTTTCTTACGAGTTAGTAAATAATACATAAGAATTGTAATGCCCAATGGTAGTATACCCGGTATTAAACCATCTAATGTTTCTTGAAGATTTATGACTGCCTCTCCAGCTGTATATTCTATAGTAGTTTTCATATTAACAATCTGAGGGATGAATCCTCCAATAACTACATAAGCAGCTACCGCAGATAGTTCAGATAATTTTGAAATAAGGCCTGATTTATGCAAATCTTCAACCATTTTTGCTCCACCCTCATAGCCTTTAAACACACCATAGTATCGTACACCTAGAGTTATTATAGTCATGCCTATCAAAAATATTAGTGGCCCAGCTATACTTCCTTTCATTGCTAATGCTATACCAAAGCCTGCTAGCAAAGGTCTAAGTGTTCCATTGATAAGACTATCACCTAAGGCTGCAAGAGGTCCCATTAATGCAGTTTTTACAGCATTAATACTTTCTGGTTCTATATCTTTTTTAGTAGCATATCTTTCTTCCATAGCAGCAGCAATACCAACTGGTATAGCCGATACCATTGGTTGTGTCAAAAATAATTCCATATGCCTTTTCAAAGCTTCCGCTTGTTCTTCTTTTGTATCATAATATTTTCTAATAACAGGAATCATCGAATTAGCAAATCCCATAGCCTGATGTCGTTCAAAATTTAAAGCACTTCGTATAAATATTTGCCTAAAATAAATACTCCAAAGTTCTTTCCTTGTTAGTTTGTTAGTTTCATTATTTCGAGACATTATAAAACCTCCTATCAAAAATTTGACTCTGCTTTAGTATTATCTTTACCTTCTGTATAATAGGAATGTAATGTAACAAGTGCTACAGCTATCAAACCAATTCCCAGTATATTTATTCCTAAATAAGCTGATACAATAAACCCAATTAAAAAATATGGCCATAAGTGTGTAGCTTGAATAGAATTTAGTAGTAATGCAAATCCTACAGCACCAATCATCCCACCGCCAACTGCAAATCCTTGAATAATCTTATCAGGAATCATTTCTATGTAAGGTGTAACGTAAGTTGGCCCATAATAAACTGCTAAAAATGTCGGTAATCCATAAAACAATAAGTTTAGTAATAGTGGCAAAGTATTCATCAATGTAAGCTTTTTAAAGTTTGCCTCTGATGCATATCTATCTCCCCTATGGATGAAAAACACATTCACTATACTTAATTGTAAAGTTGTTACTACTTGACCTATAAGTGCAACTGGTAGAGCTGTTGCTACAGCTATGTCTGTACCTTTTCCTGTCATTATAGCAAATGCAGTGGCTATAGCACAACTCACAGTTGGGTCTGGTGGTACCGCAGTTCCAACAAAAACAGTAGCAAGAAACATTAGTTCAACTGTTGCCCCTACTAAAAGACCCGTCTTTAGATCACCTAAAATCAGCCCTACTGCCATGCCGGTAACCAATGGTCTAGTAGTTTGAAACTGGAAAGTTTGTTCATCAATTATTGCCCATGTTACCCATAAAGCTACTAATAAAGCTTCTATAAACATTCTACTTCCCCCTAGTATAATAATGAAAAAACGATATCGGCTTTTCTTCTGGAACAACTCTTATTATAACTTGAATTCCTAATGATTCTATTTCTCTTAAACCTTCAATGTCTGTATTATCAACCCATATTGATTTAAAAATTCTTTCCTTTGCAGGATCCATACTTAAATTCCCAACATTTAGAGACTCAACCATAATACCATTCTTAATAAGTTTTAATGCAGATTCAACATTTCTTACTAAGACAAGAGCCTTGTCCATTTCTTTCTCATCATTCAAAAATTCAACAGCATCTTCCACAGATAAAATTTTTAAATTTATATTGTTTGGAGTAGCCATTTGTAGTAAAGTTTTTTGTAGTGAATCATTTGCTGCTTTATCATCTGCTACTACAATCATGTTACAGTTTAAATGTGATATCCATCTAGCTATTATTTGGCCATGAATCAATCTATCATCTATTCTCAAAAGACTGACATCAATCATCTTACATCTCTCCAGTTTCATCTATTGTCTTTTCAAAGCTTTAATTTGAATTTACTTTATATTAAAGCTTCCCCATACCTTTTTTATTTTTTAGCATTTCATTCAACATTTTATTTAAATCTTTACAATTGTCAATTGACTTCTTTAATATCTTATCTATTAATTCATTTCCTTCATATTCTTCTCTAAGTTCATCGGCCGCTATGAGCATTGCCATATCTAATCCTGATACAGCTAAAACATCATATCGTTTTGAAAGCGCCGCAGCTACATTTGAAGTGGTTCCTCCAAATAAATCAGCAATAAGAATGCTGCCTTTAGGTGCATTTTTCAAAAATAATTCAATTTCATTTTTGTAATCATCAACAGACTGCTCTGGCAATATAGAAAAGGCATAAGTATTTTTCAGTGTTCCAACTATCATTTCTGCACCTTTAATCATTTCATCTCCCCAGTTTCCATGAGTCAATAATATGATATAAGGTAAATCCTCGTTTCCTAAAATAGTCCCACATCCCTTCTGTAAAATTTAGATTAGATCAAAAATCGAAATAGGTAAACTATCTGGCACCATCTGAATAATTATAGGAACATCTTTTTCTCTAAAATAGTTAATTATTTTTATATCTTCCTCTGACACAAAAACATTTTGATGAACTTTTCTTTTTCCAGGCTTTGATGGCAATCTCCCAATATTTATACTGTCGATTTGTGCCCCATGTTCATGCATAAATTTTACAAATTGTAAATTTTTTACTAGTATGATAACTTTATCCTTATCATTTTGTTCGCTCGTATTTAATAAATTTAGTGCTTCTTCAGCATCACAAATTTCAAGTTTTACATCTTGAGGCAGAGTCATTTTTAGAAAATTCCCCATTACTGGATCTTCTCGTAATTCATTGTCCACAACGATAACTTTACTAGCATTTTTTTCCTTTATCCATTTTACTAAAATTTGGCCATGTACAAGACGTTCATCTACCCTTACCATGGCAATATCTGGCATCATTTAGCCTCCTAGACGCTATTGCTTCTTTCCTTTAGTTCAACTCTAATATTTTTGATTCCTTCAATGCCTGTTTGAATAATTTGATTTACCATATCTGGCAAATTTTCCCTAGTTCTCAAATCCAATGCCTCTATTAGCATTGGCAAGTTAACCCCAGATACGCTTTCTACTCTTATTTTATTCCCTTTCAGCGATGCAGCAGCTACATTAGATGGGCTTCCTCCAAAAAGATCGGTTAATATTAAAACACCTCCTCCTGTATCTAATTTTTGAATTGCTTCTTTAACTTTTTTGTATAATTCATCAACGCTATCACCGTGGTTCAGTCCTAATGTTTCAACGTTTTCTTGCTTCCCTATAATTAGTTCAGCGCTTTTTAAAAGTTCAGTTCCAAAATTGCCATGTGTAACTATTAAGATACCTACCATAAATTGTCCTCCTATATACATGCAAAATATTTGATGTGAATACAACTACTTAGCAATTACCTATTGTTAAATGCAAGTTCGGTGCCAAATTAGTGTGTCATGATAAATATTAAAAAGGCGAGGGCTTGCAAATGAAGCATTTCTCGCCTTTTTAATATAAAGTTTAAAAACTTTTTTCAATTTAATTTTTCTTTTCAAGATTAGTGTGCTACTGTGTGTCAAAAATATCCATTATATAGCCGATTTCTGTGTCAGGTACTTTAATGCCAAAAGCTTCTTCTATGTCTATCAGTGTGTATTTAACCTTTTCATATATATCACGTTTTTCTTTTATTAGTTTTTCTATGCCACTATATGGAAGTATATCATTTTGGATAAGTCTTTCTATCATGCAGCAGTTATGGAAGATGTATCTTGTCTTTAATTGTCGTGTATCATTAATTCCTAACATCTTCACTAACATAATATAAGAATCGTTTACGAATTTAAAAGCCTTTTTTGCATCTAAAAACGTAAGCATTCCTTCCAATAGTTTGACGAAAACACTATCTCCGGATATTTCCTCTTTTTCATAAGGACCTGCGTTTAAACCACTTATACTTTTTTCTATTTTCTTAATCCCATCTCCAATTATTAGTTCATCTATTGGAATAAATGGCACTCCGGAAAGTTGTAGATCTACGGTCCCCACCACTGCTATCAGATCATTTATTGTTCCCTCATAAAGAGTTTTATTGCCGGCTTGATTTACCTTTTCCGTAATATCGACTGGTTTTATTTTAACATTATATTCATCTAAAAAAGGCAAAGTATTTCTTAACAGTTGCGCAATTTTTACAGCAGCTCCTTTTCCGGAGATACATGTAGTAAGTATTACCTTAGGCTCTGTAATATCGGCTTTGTTTATTACTTCGCCGCTGACCATTCGGCCTATATAAGGATTCGCATTCTTTATATCTTCTACGAGGGTGTACAGGCTCATTTCCGGTAAAAGGCTTTTTCTTACTGCTTCTATAACTATTGGTGTTGAAATATTTTCTATTGACTTTGTTGGTATATTTGTCTTCTTTGTAATTATCTCTGAAAATGCAATAAGAGATCCCATATCCACAAGAAGCAATACACCTTTGCCTTCATCTATGGATTTCACTTTTTCTATAGTTTTGTTTAAAATTTCCTCAACTTTAACATCAAGCGGCATATCTATTGCTCGGCAATGATCTGTTCCCAATAAACTATTTGCAACATTTGCTATGCTAGAGGCGGTAGATTCTCCATGAGCTAGCACTATAACGCCTATTTTCTTATAGCTCATATCAGAATCTACGGTGCTTAAAAACATAGTTAAAAAACCAATTTCTTCTTTTGGTATACTAATTTCCAGCTCCTGTTGAATTACTTCCCTTACCAGTTTTGCAGCTCTAAATTCTTCCGGATTATTTAAAGCAATCTTGTTTATTTCTTCAGAGTAAATAATTTCTCCATTGGATATTCTTTCTATCAATGCACTTATATGCATAGCAAGTCCAATTACGGCCCTTGTGCTAAATGTTCGATTAAGCTTCTGCTGAGCAAGAGTAAGCGCCATTTCTGCTGCATTGTACACCTTTGGACTTATAATCTTAAAAAGTTCTTCTTTGACTGGAAGTTCTTTTTCTGCATTGTATTTTTTCATAAGTTCTTTTAAATACCTTTCAATATCTGCGCTAATTATTTCATTTATTGAGCCTCCAGAATACCCAATCTTGAAATAATGATTATACTTATCAGTTATTTCTTTATATAAATTACCAGATAGATCGTAATTATCTACGGCCAAAAAATTCTCTCTATCCTGAGGTGTAAAAGTATAATAATCTTTTTCATATCGTAATAGATTTATTATCTCATTTCTGCTTTTCTCTTGGTTTAATAAACCAGTGTAAACATGCTCAGGCAAAAAATTGATGTTTATCTCTATTTCTTTTTTGCCATATGTTTTGTAATCAAGAAAACCTCTGGCACACAAGAGCTGGATATCACCTTTCAGTTGACCTATATTACCTGTGCAATTATATTGTAAAAACGCCCTTATTACATCTTTATGGACTTTAACAGGCACATTAACATTATTTACTTCATTTATAAAAAATTCCTCTATAAGCTCCATCCTTTCTTCCATAGGTCTTTCTTCCAAGGACGGAAGATTTATTGTCATGGGCACTCTGCGCAGAAAAGTTTTTAATAATGCAGAATTGATATTTTCTGTTGTAGCTCCGATTATAAGCACAGTTGCTTGTCTGTACTTATCCGTCTCGCCAAGTCTTCTGTAAATTCCCTTATCCATAAGTAAAAATAGCATTTCTTGGGCTTCCGGTGGCAGTCTGTGTATTTCATCTAACAGTAAAATACCTCTATCAGACATTTCCACAAGTCCTGCTTTTTCATTTATAGCCCCTGTAAATGCTCCTTTTGTATGTCCAAAAAGTTGCGATAAAATCAATTGAGGATTATCAGCATATTCGGAACAATTAAAAATAACAAGTTTCGCATCATTAGGTATACTTCCTGCATAGAGGGCATATTGGTACATCATTTCTGCAAAAGTTGTTTTGCCCACGCCCGTAGGACCGGTTATTAATGTGTGAAGGCCTTTTGGCGGGTAGAGAATTGCAGCTTTTGCCTGCTTAATAGCAAGCGCCAAGCTTCCTCTTGAACCAATTATTCTATCAAAAGGATCGCTCATTTTCTCTATCTTTTCTTTTTCGGCAGTATCGGCAGTATTAAAGAATTTTAAAAAATCATTTAGTGTGTCAAATATGTACCCATTTTCAAAATCTAATTTCGCAATTTGCTCTAAATGAGATCTGTCAAGAAACTTTACCGGCCTTCCATTTATTTTTATCGCTTTTCCTTCTCGCGCTAATTCATTCAGCTCTCGACTGGCGTTGCTGCGATCAACCTGTGCAATAGCGGAAATAGTTTCTGCGTCAAATCCAATATCGGAATTTTCCGTTAAATCTTTGAGTAAAATATTCTGTGTCAACTTTCCTAAAGCATTGTATACTTTTTCTTTTCTATTCATAAATCCTGCTCCCTTAGCATGAGAAACTAAAATGTCTTATTGGTTATATCCAAAATGCTAAATTGTTTTTTAAAAATTATCTAATTAACATTATAACATTTACCACAATATAGCACAAATAATATCTTTTTGCCTTATCTGTGCTATAAACTTCTAAGGTAAGTTATGAGATCGGCCGCCATTAGGTTTCATAAATTCCTGCCATTTTCAATATACAAATTAAAAACATGAACCTTGAATAATTGCTTTTTTGTAATTTGGCATTTATCATATAGCTGTTTTTTGCCATATAACATCTCCGTCTTGTAGGTCTTTGTGTCAAATGTTATAATTTAAGAAAACTTTTCCCGAATATAATATTGAGGCTAAATAAATTAGGAATGGAGTGGATTTTTTGAAAAAGAACCTTGTCTTTGCCCAGTCAGGAGGACCTACTTCGGTTATAAACGCTAGCTGCTACGGTATTATTAAAGAAGCTTTAAAAGATGGTATTAAGATTTATGGAACAAAGTTCGGCATAGAAGGTATATTAAACGATAGCCTTGTAGAAGTAACCAATATAAGCGAAAACGATTTGAATCTTTTAAGGTATTCGCCTTCGGCAGCTTTTGGCTCTTGTCGTTATAAGTTAAAAGACGAAGACTTTGAGAAAGTATGTTCAATCTTAGATAAACATGATATAGGCTATTTTATTTACATAGGCGGCAATGATTCAATGGATACAGCTCACAGGTTATCCGAACATATGAAAAAAACATGTAGAGATATCAAGGTCATCGGTGTTCCAAAGACCATAGACAATGACTTGGTAAATACTCATTTTTGTCCGGGCTACGGAAGTGCTGCAAAGTACATTGCGTCAAGCGTAAGGGAGATGGCTCTTGATGCAGAAGTTTATGCAAAAGAAATTGTTACAATTGTTGAGGTAATGGGAAGGGACAGTGGATTTTTGGCGGCTTCCAGCGCTTTAGCCCGCGATAATGTTGTAAATTCTCCCCATTTAATATATTTTCCAGAAATGTCTTTTGATGAAAAGGAATTTTTGGACGATGTTAAGACAGTTTTTAAGGATAACCATGGCAAAGTGTTTATAGTAGCTTCTGAAGGACTTAAAAACAAAGACGGCAATTATATCTATTTAAAAGAACAAAAAGCTGATGCTTTCGGAAACATCCAAATGGGCGGAGTAGGCAGCTATATGAAGCAACTTGTAGCTGAGAATATATCAAAACGCGTCAAAGTTGTCGAGCTTTCAATTCTCCAAAGGTGCGCTGCCCATATAGCATCTCTTGCAGATAACGAAGCAGCTGTTATGGTAGGTAAAGAAGCCGTAGATAAATTAATGAAGGGCATTTGCGATGTTATGATATCCATAGAAAAAACAGATAGCAGTTTTAGTGCCGGAGCAGTTCCTTTATCCGAGGTTGCAAACCGCACAAAATTCTTTCCCGACCAGTGGATAGACAAAACGAATAGATGGGTTACCCGGGATGCCCTCGATTACATGCTGCCCCTTATTCAAGGCGAGGTAAAAGTTCCTTTTATAGAAGGGCTGCCAAAATACATAAGATTTATATGAAGGAGAATTTGCTTGAGTAAACTTAATATATCTCCCCGCCAAAAATTCATACTGGAGATGTTATATAAGCAAGATCGCTGGGTAAAAGGTCCGGAAATCGCTATTGAAGCAGGTGTTTCTGCGCGGACTATAAGAAATGACATACAACAACTTAACGCAGAAATTGGCATTGACCCGCCTTTGATCATTTCTTCTAAGCGCGATGGCTACATTATCTCAGATCGCAAAAAAGCATTAGAGTTGCTAAAACAAATTGAGACGTTGCAGAATACTTTGCCGATTTATCCAGATGAACGAGCGAATTTTATCCTTAAAAGATTGCTATTTGAAAAGACGGCAATTAATATATATGATTTAGCTGATGAGCTTGGAGTAAGTGACTGCACTATCGAAAACGATCTTGTAAAAGTTAGAAAAATTGTTGAGGAGTTTTCTTGTAACCTAAATCTTAAGAGAAACTCAGATAATATCTTTTTGGAGGGTTCCGAAGAAAGCAAAAGAAATTTGCTCAGTCAGTTGCTCTTTAAAGAGGCAGGCAATAACTTCCTAAACATATCAAAATATGATAGCTATTTCGAAGATTTTAATATGTCCGCGATACAGGACATTGTTCTATCGGCAATTAGGAAGAATGACCTTGTAATAAATGAAATCGGCTTATTGAACCTAGTTATTCACATAGCTATTTCTCTAAGAAGAATTAAAAATAATTATTTTATCGAAGACTCTCCCTACCTTGAAAGTTTTTTAAACACAAACGAATATAAATTGGCAAAAGACATTGCTCAGGGGTTGTCTGAAAGATTCGGCATTAATTTCCCGAAAGAGGAAATTTTATATATTGGTTATATGATTTTAGGAAAGCGAATTTTAAAAAGCAAGAGCAGTAGCTTTCACTATTTAGAAAATGTTATTGAAACAAAATATATAGATATTACTCAAAAGCTAATTAAATCTATCTATGATAACTTCGGAATAAATTTTTCAGAAGATGAAGATTTGCTTGTAGGTCTTGCTATGCACATAAAAGCTATGGACAGCAGAATTAAAAATAGTATCATTCTTAGAAATCCCATTTTAGAGGAACTAAAGCATAGATACCCATTTATTTTTGAGCTTGCAGTGTTTTTATCAAATGAATTCTACAAACTTACAAATATACAAATGAACGAAAACGAAATTGGCTTTTTTGCGCTTCATTTAGGAGCTGCGTTTGAACGCCTTAATCAAAAAACTGCATCAAAGAAAAAAGTTATCTTAATTTGCACCGAAAATCTAAGAGATATTCTAAGTTCAAAGATAAATTCCGAGTTCGGAAGCAAGCTTGAGATAATAGATGTTCTATCAATTGTAGAATATAATATGGCAAAGGATATGAAACCTGATTTTATTATAAGCACAGCAGATTTACAAAATCATTTTGACGTACCTGTAATTTTTATTTCCCCATTTCTTGATAAAAAAGATATTCAAGAAATTAATAAACAGTTGAGCTTTTTTGAAATTGTTATGAATGTAAGGGCAGTTGTAAGCAGAATAGATCGTGCTATAGTCGAAGAGTTATTTTTTCCGGATTTAGATATAGATGACAGCTTCGAAATCATTAAGTTTATGGCAAATAACCTGTATGAAAAAGGCTATGTTCCGCCAACATATTTTGATTCTGTCATAGAAAGAGAGTCTCTTTCTCCCACATCTTTTGGCAATATGGTAGCTTTACCTCATGCTTTAGTGATGAACGCCTATAAGACCGCAATATCTGTTGCAATTCTTAAAAAACCTATCGACTGGGGCGATTATAAAGTTCAGATTGTTTTTATGTTCGCTATCAACGAATCTGATGTAAAAAGCCTCCAGAGCCTGTACAAATACCTCATGCAGATCTTAGATGACCCTTACGCCGTAAGTCGGCTAATCAAGGCGAAAAAATTTGATGAATTTAAAGGAATAATACTTGACTACTATGGAACGCAATAAATAAATATAAAAACTCCCTGTGTGCCTTCTAAGTTCACAGGGAGTTTTTATCTTCTTGATATTCCTACACTATCTTTGATAAGATTTCAAATATCTTCTTTACGCTTTCTGATTTTGTTTTGCCGGTTTCTTTTTCGACAATGGAACTGTATATATGGGGCATGACTTTCTTGCATCCTGCATTGATAGTGTAAAATATTTCTAGGTTTTTTGCAGGAAAAATTCATTCGGACGTAGAAAAAAGACCTCACCATCCTTTCCACAGGATGAGTATAAACTCATAGAAAG
>Ga0116175_1002061_pt1 | contig 12432 bp, 11 predicted proteins | sample AD_UKC125_MetaG_FD_89802 | JGI IMG/M metagenome (GOLD analysis project Ga0116175, IMG submission 89802) | Active sludge microbial communities of municipal wastewater-treating anaerobic digesters from USA - AD_UKC125_MetaG | ecosystem: Engineered > Bioreactor > Anaerobic > Digestate | place: USA... | reverse complement strand
GTTGCAGCGGGTCTGGAATGCCCTTGATGCTTCCGAGCGCCTGATGCCCGAAATTGCGGCCCAGGCCGCCCGGCGGCTTCTGACTGTGAGCGGAGATGGCGCGTTGGCCTGCGCCTGGCTGCTTCCCGTCTGGGAAGCTGCGTTCGAAAGGCCGGCCGACCTGGGGGTGGTCCAGCGTGTGCGGCTGGTGCGCACCCTGGAGGATGGGCTGGCTGCGGCTGACGTGAATGCGAAGCGGGACTGGCTGGCGCGCATCGAACTCGCGCAGCAGCGTCATCCCCGGGATGCCAACCTGCAATACCTGGCCGGCAAGGCCTGCATGGATCGCCAGCTGTGGGGCAAGGCACAGCAGTTGCTGGCCCAGGCCGCGGCGGGTCTGCAGGACACGGAATTGCGCGCCAGTGCCTGGCGGGCGCTGGCCGAACTGGCCGAACAACGTGGCGACGCGGATGGGGCCGCCCAGGCCTGGAAAGCCGCGGCACTCAGCTGATCGGTGCAGGGCCCGAAAAAAAGCCGGACGGTGATCCGTCCGGCTTTTTGGATTCGCGCAGCCCTGGCCGCTGCGATGTCCCGGTCTAGAACGGCAGGTTCAGGTTGCGCAGGTCTTTTCGGGTCTCGACCAGAACCAGCGGACCTTCGTCGGCGATCACCAGCGCAGGCCGTTCACGGGGCACGCGAATGGGTGCCGGTTCGGCCGCGATGGCAGCCTGGGCGGCGGCAATCTTGTCGGCATCCGAGTTGACCCACTGAAGACCCGAGCGCTCGGCGATCTGGGTCAATTCGTCCAAGGGCAACGTGAAGCCTTGCACCGGCGGCAACGACCGAACCGCGGGCGTTGCAACTTCGCGGGTCGCAGGGGCTGGCGCAGCAACCGGCGTGGCCTGCGCAGCAACGGGTATGGCCTGCGCCACGGGTGCGACGGTAGCTCCGACCTCGGCGGTATCGGGCGCGGTGGGGGCCGGCGCGGGGACGGCTGACGACGGCCGGTCGAAATAGGAGCGGGCGGCGGGTTCGCGGGCCTCGCCCGTGTCCGAGGCCTGCTCCGGCTCGCCTGCACCGTCCTTGGCGGCACGGTCCCGTTCGCCGGAGCGTTCACCATTGCGTTCGCGACGGTCGCGGCCATAGCGATCGCGCGAACGGCGTTCACGCCGTTCTTCGCCTTCCGCACGGGGCGGCTGGCCGGTGGCCTCGCTGCCCTCGGTGATGGCGACATCGCCCACGGGGGCATCCCCATTGACCGGCGCGGGGGTCGATTCTTCGGCGCGGCCATTGCCGCCGTTGCGGCCTTCACCGCGCTCACCCCGATCGCGACGGCCCTCGCCCCGTTCCCGACGGCCTTCGCCGCGTTCACCCCGCTCACCCCGTGGCGGACGATCCTGGCGCGGTTCGCCGTTTTCCAGGCTCACACCCAGGTCGGCATCGGGCGCCGCACCCTGGACGGCCAGCGCCGTTTGGGTGTCCCGCCGTTCCCGGGGTCCGTTGCGTTCACCCCGCTCGCTGCGCGGGGGGCGTTGCTCGCCGTCGCGGGATTCGGGACGGCCCTCGGCACGCCCTTCGGCGCGGCTGTCGCGGCGACCGTCGCGGTTGCCACGGCCTTCGCCGTTGGCGCCACCCCGGCGCCCATCGCCCCGGCGGCCTTCGCGGCGCTCGCCGTCACGGCCATTGCGGCCTTCGCGTTTTTCTTCCTTGCGAGCCGCCGGTGCAGCCACCGGTGCCGGCGCAGGCGCCGGTGCCGGCTGGGGCTCGGCGCCAAACAGGCTCTTGAGCCAGCCCATGAAGCCTTTGGCCGCGGGCGCCGGTGCTGGGGCCGCTGCTGCCGGCGCTACCGGGGCGGCTTTCACGGGCTCTGGACGCACAGGGGCGACGGGCGCCGGGGCGTCCGGCAGCACGCCCTTGATGACCGGCGTCTGCTTGTTGGTGGGCTCCTGGGAGCGACGGGTCACGGCGGTGGGGTCTTCCACCTCGTCCGCCATCTTGTAGCTGGCCTCGATGTTGTCCAGCCGTGGATCATCGTGCTTCAGGCGCTCGAGACGGTAGTTAGGGGTTTCCAGCGTCTTGTTGGGCACCATCAGCACGTTGATGCGCTGCTTCAGCTCGATCTTGGCAATTTCCGGGCGCTTCTCGTTCAGCAGGAACGAGGCCACGTCCACCGGCACCTGGCACAGGACCGAGGCCGTGTTGTCCTTCATCGACTCTTCCTGGATGATGCGCAGGATCTGCAGGGCCGAGCTTTCGGTGTCGCGGATATGGCCTGAGCCACCGCAGCGCGGGCAGGGGATGGAGGAGCCTTCGCTCAGTGCCGGCTTCAGGCGCTGGCGGCTCATTTCCATGAGGCCGAACTTGCTGATGGAGCCGAACTGCACACGCGCCCGGTCCTGGCGCAGCGCGTCGCGCAGGCGGCTTTCCACCTCGCGGCGGTTCTTGGACTCTTCCATGTCGATGAAATCGATCACGATCAGGCCACCGAGGTCGCGCAGGCGCATCTGGCGGGCCACTTCGTCGGCGGCTTCCAGGTTGGTGCGGGTGGCGGTTTCCTCGATGTCGCCGCCCTTGATGGCGCGGGCGGAGTTGACGTCAACGGACACCAGCGCTTCGGTGTGGTCGATCACGATGGCGCCGCCGGAGGGCAACTGCACCGTGCGGGCGTAGGCGGATTCGATCTGGTGTTCGATCTGGAAGCGGCTGAACAGGGGCGCGTCGTCCCGGTAGCGCTTGACCCGGGCGGCATGCTCGGGCATGACGTGGCTCATGAACTGCTGCGCCTGCTCGTAGATGTCGTCGGTGTCGATCAGGATGTCGCCGATGTCGCTGTTGAAGTAGTCGCGGATGGCCCGGATCACCAGGCTGGACTCCTGATAGATCAGGAAAGCGCCCTTGCTGCCCTTGGCGGCGCCGTCGATGGCCGTCCACAGCTTCAGCAGGTAGTTCAGGTCCCACTGCAGCTCGGGCGCTGAGCGGCCGATGCCGGCGGTGCGCGCGATGATGGACATGCCATTGGGATATTCCAGCTGGTCCATCGCCTCTTTCAGCTCGGCCCGGTCGTCACCCTCGATGCGGCGGCTGACGCCACCACCGCGCGGGTTGTTCGGCATCAGCACCACATAGCGGCCGGCCAGCGAGATGAAGGTGGTCAGTGCGGCGCCCTTGTTGCCGCGCTCTTCCTTCTCCACCTGCACCAGCAGCTCATCACCTTCGCGGATGACGTCCTGGATGCGGGCCTGGCTCACCGAGACGCCCTGCGCAAAGTACTGGCGGGAAATTTCCTTGAAAGGCAGGAAGCCGTGGCGGTCTTCGCCGTAGTCGACAAAACAAGCCTCCAGGCTGGGCTCCACGCGGGTCACCACCGCCTTGTAGATATTGCCCTTGCGCTGTTCGCGCCCCTCGATTTCAATTTCGTAGTCGAGCAGCTTCTGCCCGTCCACAATGGCGAGGCGGCGTTCTTCAGCCTGCGTCGCATTGATCAGCATCCGTTTCATGGCGAAACCTTTTCAAACAAAGTACCTGCCCTCGTGGGGCCTTTGATGCCTGAACTGACGCTCTGAAACGAATGGAATTGCCGGAGGAGCCTGTGGCTGCGTTGAGACTATCTCAGCAGCCGGGGCGTGGGCGCGTGGAAGGGGGCGAGAGGGAAGGGCGGTTGATCCACTGTCAGGGAGACAGCGGCAGTCGTCCAGTGGACGACTGGTTGGGTCGAATTCACGCCCGCGGGCTGGGCTGTCAGCCACCGCCAGAGGGTAAGAATTGACAATATCAACACAAAGATCTCGCTTCAATCCGTTCGAGAGCAGCGCGCTCCCGAACCTGTATTCCGTATCGGGGTTTCATGGCGTCGGATCGGCTTGCGTGCCTGCGTGCCACTGTCGGCGGGGGCCTTCAGTCTGCAGGCAATGCGCGCAAGTGGCATCGACCTTCCAGCGCGACTGGGTGTGACGGTTGGACTAAACTTCCCGGTCGGGAAGCAACTTCCATTCAAATCAACCACTTACAGCTTGACGCTAGTGAACAAGATTATAGGGGGCAAGCTGGCCCCTGCAAGCGCTCAGGGGCAAGCGCAGGTCCGCAGCGTGGTGGTCGATGAGGAGTCGGCGGGCCAGCGGCTGGACAATTTTCTGATCCGCCACCTCAAAGGTGTGCCCAAAACCCACGTGTACCGGATCATCCGCAGCGGCGAGGTGCGGGTCAACAAGGGGCGCGCGGGTGCGGACACCCGAGTGTCGGCCGGCGATGTGGTGCGGGTGCCGCCGGTGCGCACCTCGGAGAGCGCGGCGCAGAAGGTGGCAACGCCGGCGCCGGGCCGTGAGTTCCCGTTGCTGATGGAAGACGAGGCCCTGCTCGCCATCGACAAGCCCGCCGGTGTGGCGGTCCATGGCGGCTCGGGCGTGAGCTTTGGCGTGATCGAGCAACTGCGCCAGGCGCGTCCGCAGGCCCGCTTTCTTGAACTGGTGCACCGGCTGGACCGCGAAACCAGCGGCATCCTGCTGGTGGCGCGCAAGCGCAGCGCCTTGAAGCATCTGCAGGACCAGTTCCGTGAGCGCGAGACCGGGAAAACCTACCTGGCACTGGTCGTCGGCGATTGGCCGGACAAGCTCAAGGTCATCGATTCGCCCCTGCACAAGTACCTGCTGGCAGACGGCGAGCGGCGGGTGAAGGTGGTCGGCAAGGACGATCCTGACGGCATGAAGTCGGTGACGCTGGTTCAGGTGCGTCAGCGCCTGGCGGGCTTCACCTTGCTGGAAGTCACCATCAAGACCGGCCGCACCCATCAGATCCGGGTGCATCTGGCATCGCAGGGGCATCCGATTGCTGGCGACGACAAATATGGCGACTTCGATCGCAACAAGGCCCTGCAGAAGCGGGGGCTGCGCCGCATGTTCCTGCACGCCTGGCGGTTACAGTTCAATCACCCCTCAAGTGGCGAGCGCCTGGAATTGCTGGCGCCTCTGCCGTCCGAACTGGATTCATTCGTCCACCATGTCAGCCCGCCCCCGACAGTTTGAACTGATCGCCTTCGACTGGGACGGCACCCTGTTCGATTCGACGGCCCTCATCACCCGCAGCATCCAGCTCGCCGTTCGCGACGTCGGCGGCACGCCCCCCAGCGACCGGGACGCCTCGTTCGTGATCGGCATGGGGCTGATGCAGGCCTTGGCCCATGCGGCGCCCGATGTGCCGAAAGAAAAATACCCGGAACTGGGTGCCCGCTACCGGCACCACTATGCGATGCATCAGCACGACATCTGCCTGTTCGAGGGCGTGCTGCCCCTGCTGGACGACCTGCGACGGCGCAACCACCTGCTCGTGGTGGCGACCGGTAAGAGCCGCGGAGGACTCAACGAGGCCTTGGGTGCGGCCTCGTTGCGGGGTGCCTTCGATGGCTCGCGCACGGCCGACGAGACGGCCGGCAAGCCGGACCCGTTGATGCTGCACGAGCTGATGCGCGAGTTCGACGTGGCGCCCGAGCGCACCCTGATGATCGGCGACACCACGCACGACCTGCAGATGGCGCTGAATGCCGGCTGTGCCAGTGTGGGGGTCAGCTATGGGGCCCATGAGCCAGACGGATTTCACGTCTTGCAGCCAAGATTTGTCGGGCATTCCGTGCGCGAACTGCACGACTGGCTGCTTGTCAACGCCTGAGCCGCGCATGACCGTGTCGATTCCGCTTTGCGCAAGCGCCGATCTGCTCGATGGTGGCGACGCCGTGTCCTTTGATCTGGTCTATGACGGCCGGGCCTGCCGGGCCTTTGCGATCCGGTTCCGGGGCCAGGTCCACGCCTACCTCAACCGCTGCACCCACGTGGCGATGGAGATGGATTTCCGGCCGAACCGCTTTTTCGATGTCACGGGACAGTGGCTGATCTGTGCCACCCATGGGGCCACCTACCGGCCGGACACCGGCGCCTGCGCGGGCGGCCCCTGTCACGGGGGGCTGGCCGTGATTGCCCTTTCCGAGCAGGACGGCGTGGTGCGCTGGCATACTGATTCCCACGCGCAACCCCTTGATGGCCTCTTATGACCGACCCGAACCCCTCCGAAATCCCTCTTGTAGAGGAAAAAAGACCTGATCCCGGCGTCGGAAGGTCAGAAGCTGCTCCTGAAAAGGAAGCGTCCGGCATGCCCTTCGGCACCTCGGGCTGGGAGCGGGCGACGCTGGAGCGGCTGGCGTTTGCGACACTGGAGGAGCAAAGGGCGGCGCGCCACTGGAGGAATTTCTTCCGGCTGGCCTGGTTGCTGGCCTTTGTGGTGGCGGGATGGGCCATCTTCAGCCGCAGCACACCCAGCGCAGATCCCGCCGCGCCGCACACCGCCGTCGTGGAGATCCGGGGGGAAATCGACGCGGGTGGCGACGCCAGCGCAGAAATGGTTGTGTCGGCCATGCGTGGGGCCCTGGAAGACAAGGGCTCGCGGGGGCTGGTGCTGCTGATCAACTCGCCCGGCGGCAGTCCGGTGCAGGCCGGCATCATCAACGATGAAATCACCCGTCTGAAAGCCTTGCACAACAAGCCGGTGTACGTGGTGGTGGAAGACACCTGCGCGTCGGCCGCTTATTACGTGGCGGCGGCGGCCGACCGGATCTTTGTGGACAAAGCGAGCATCGTCGGCAGCATCGGCGTGTTGATGGACGGTTTTGGCTTCACCGGCCTGATGGAAAAGATCGGGGTGGAGCGGCGCCTGATGACGGCCGGTGCCAACAAGGGCTTTCTCGATCCCTTCAGTCCGCAAAGCGAAGCCCAGCGCACCTACGCGCTGGCGATGCTGAATCAGATTCATCAGCAGTTCATCGCGGTGGTCAAGAAGGGCCGCGGCAATCGACTGAAGGAGACGCCCGAGATGTTCAGCGGTCTGTTCTGGACCGGGCAGCAGGCAGTGGAAATGGGCTTGGCCGATGGCTTCGGCACGCTGGATCAGGTGGCCAGGGATGTGATCAAGGCCGAGGATGTTGTCGACTACACGCGGCGCGAAAACTTTGCCGAGCGGCTGGCCAAGCGTTTCGGTGCGGCCGTCGGCGCCGGCGCGGTGCAGGCCCTCAAGACGACGCCGCCGCTTCGCTGAATCGGGGAAAAGATTGCGGGCCAGGCCGCTCAGCGGCCGATCGCAAAGACTGCGGGGGTGCTGTTGTCGGGTCCATCGGGCTGCTGGCGCCAAGCCTTGACCAGGCGGCTGCGGGTCTGTGCAGTGGGCAAGGTGAGCCCGCTGCTGACCGACAGGCGGGTGTTGTGCTGCAGGTGTTGCAGCAGCGCCTGCAGAATCGCCTGGTTCCGGTAGGGCGTTTCGATGAACAGCTGGGTCTGCCCGGTCCGCGTGGCGAGGGTCTCCAACTCACGGATGCGCCGGGCGCGCTCTGAAGCGTCCTGCGGCAGGTAGCCCACAAACGAAAAATTCTGGCCGTTCAGGCCGCTGGCAGCGAGTGCGAGCAGGAGCGAAACCGGACCGGTCAGGGCGACGACTTCAAGTCCGAGGTCATGGGCCGCGCGGACCACCGAACTGCCGGGGTCGGCCACGGCCGGCATGCCGGCTTCGCTCAGCAATCCCACGTCGCGCCCGTTCAGCGCGGCCGTCAGCAGCGGACGCGCGTCAAACAGTGCGCCCGGCGAGCCTGCATGGTCGCCCTTCTTGTGTGCGTCACGGGGCAATTCCGTGATCTGCTGCGCCTGCAGCGGCAGGGCCAGTGGCACCACGGCATCGACCCGCTTCAGATAGGTGCGCGCCGACTTGGCGTTTTCGCAGATCCAGTCGGTCAGCCGTGCTGCCACGGCGATCGTGGCCTGTGGCAGCACGTCGGGCAGGGGCGCCTGGTCCGCACAGCCGAAATCCAGTGGCGCCGGGACGAGGTAGAGGCGGCCGGTGCGGGCCTCGGGCTTGGGGGATTCAGTGGCTGCCGTCATAGGAGCCGCACGCCAGCAGCGCGAATCATGCGGCAGGTGCGGATCAACGGAAGGCCCACCAGCGCGGTCGGGTCGTCGCTGTCGATCTGGCGCAACAGCGCAATGCCCAGGCCTTCACTCTTGGCGGACCCGGCGCAGTCGTAAGGTTCTTCGGCACGCAGGTAGTGTTCGATCTCGATGTCGTCCAGACCGTCCTCCAGGCCGCGAAACTCCACACGCACGGGTGCCAGGTCAACCTGCTCGAAGCCGGTCGCCGCGCAGACCACGGCCACTGCCGTCTGAAACACCACCGTGTGGCCCCGCATGCGGCGCAGCTGCTCCACCGCCCGTTCATGGGTGCCGGGCTTGCCGAGGGGCTCGCCGAGCAGGTCGGCCACCTGGTCCGATCCAATCACCACCGCGTGGGGATGCCTGAGGGCGACTGCATGGGCTTTCGCCAGCGCCAGTCGCAACGCGAGTTCGCGGGGCGATTCCGCCTTCAGTGGGGTCTCGTCAACGTCCGGCGATTCGACCGTGAAAGGGATATGCAGTCGCTCCAGCAATTCGCGGCGGTAGCGGGAGGTGGATCCCAGCACGAGGGCGGGACCGCGGCTGTCAGCAAGTGGGGCAGGGGCAGTCATGCGACGATTCTCTTACACTGGCGCCATGAAGAAAGAGTTTTCCGCCCGCCATCTGGATGTCCAGGCCTTTGCCCGGGCGGCGGGCACACTCACGGGCCAGGAGCCGCTGGCAATGTACGAACGCCTGATGGGCGAGGCGCAGGGTTCGACGCAGGGACGGGTCGTCACCTGGACCGCCCGGGGCGACATGCGCCCGGTCGATGGCGGCCCGGACGAGGTCTGGCTTCATGTGGTGGCCCAAACGACCCTGCCTCTGATCTGCCAGCGGTGCATGGCGCCCGTGGAAACCCCGATCGCATCCGACCGCTGGTTCCGTTTTGCCCCTGACGAAGCATCGGCCGCCGTATTGGATGAAGAATCCGAGGAAGATGTGCTGGTGCTCAGCGGCGCCTTTGACCTGCACGAACTGGTCGAGGACGAGTTGTTGATGTCCCTGCCCCTGGTTCCGCGCCACGAACAATGCCCGGTCGACTTCAAGCTGGCCGTGGCGGACCCGGGATTCGAGTCGGCTGCTGAGGAAAAAGCCAACCCGTTTGCCAAGCTGGCGAGCCTTCGGCTGGACAAGGCGGGGTAAATCGGTCAATTGGGTTATAATCAAAGGCTTCGCGCAGGGAGTCCCTGCGTTTGTATTCGCCAACCCACGTATCAACCAGAGGCTGCGCCTGCCCCAACCGCGCGGCGTCAATTGCTTTCAAGGAGCCACCATGGCCGTCCAACAAAACAAAAAGTCTCCGTCCAAGCGCGGGATGCACCGTTCGCACAATGCCTTGACGGTGCCCGGCATTGCCGTTGAGCCCACCACGGGCGAAACCCATCTGCGTCACCACATCAGCCCCAACGGTTTCTACCGTGGCCGCCAGGTGTTGAAGAACAAGTCCGAAGCCTGATCGGTCCGGTCCGCGCACAACGGGCCCGGTGCTACGTGATGTAGCTTCGGGCCTTTGTCTTTTATGCCCTCCCAAACTATCCAATCGGCGTTCTCGCGCCTGTTCTGCTCATGATCACGCTGGCCGTCGATTGCATGGGCGGCGACCATGGCCCGGTCGTGACGCTGCCGGCTTGCCGGCGTTTTCTTGAACTGCATCCGGATGCGGCGCTCTTGCTGGTGGGCTTGCCCGACGCGTTGGCGGGCTGGAGCCATGAACGGGCTCGGGTGGTGCCAGCCAGCGAAGTCGTTGGCATGGACGACCCCATCGAGGTGGCCCTGCGACGCAAGAAAGACTCGTCGATGCGGGTGGCGATCCAGCAGGTCAAGGATGGCGCCGCACAAGCGGCGGTATCGGCGGGCAACACCGGGGCGCTGATGGCCGTGGCTCGCTACCTGCTCAAGACCGTTGACGGGATTGACCGCCCTGCCATTGCAACCCAGATTCCCAATGCCAAGGGTGGCGCCACGACGGTATTGGACCTCGGGGCCAATGTCGACTGCACCGCCGAGCACCTGCTTCAGTTCGCGGTCATGGGGTCGGCGTTGGTTTCGGTGCTCAATGACGACAACAACCCGTCCGTCGGATTGCTGAATATTGGTGAAGAGGCTATCAAAGGTAGCGAAATTATCAAAAGAGCGGGTGAACTGCTCCGAACAGCCGCTAATTCTGGCGATTTGAATTTTTTCGGGAACGTCGAAGGCAACGACATTTTCAAGGGCACGACCGACATCGTTGTCTGCGACGGCTTTGTGGGCAATGTGCTGCTGAAGACCACTGAAGGGCTGGCCACGATGATCGGCGGCTTTCTCAAAGCCGAGTTTTCCCGCAACATCTTCACGAAACTGGTGGCACTTGTCGCTTATCCGATCCTAATTGCTTTTAAAAAGCGGGTTGACCATCGTCGATACAATGGTGCTGCCCTGCTGGGACTGCGCGGCCTGGTGTTCAAGAGCCATGGGTCGGCGGATGAACTGGCGTTTTCCAACGCGCTAAGCCGCGCGTATGATGCGGCCCGAAACCAACTGCTGGATCGCGTGCAGGCTCGCATCGCCCATGCGGCTCCAGTCTTTTTAGCCGGGAAGTCCCCGGAGGCGGTAGTGACCCCATCGACCTGATCCATGAAACGTTATTCCCGAATCGCCGGCACAGGCAGTTACCTGCCGCCACGCCGGGTGACCAATGCTGAACTGGTGGCAAGGCTGGCCCAGCAGGGAATCGAGTCTTCGGATCAGTGGATTCGCGAGCGCACCGGCATCCGGGCGCGCCACTTTGTCGAGCCGGGGGTTTTCGCCAGTGATCTGGGGGCCGAGGCGGGGCGCAACGCGCTGTCAGCGGCGGGGCTTCGCGCCGACGAAATTGACCTGATCATCGTCGCCACGTCCACGCCGGACATGGTATTTCCTTCGACGGCGACCATCCTGCAGCACAAACTGGGGATTGCCGGCTGCCCAGCATTCGATGTCCAGGCGGTCTGCAGCGGCTTTGTCTATGCGCTGGTGGTGGCAGACGCGATGATCCGCACCGGCACCGCTACCAAGGCGCTGGTGATCGGCACCGAGGTCTTCAGCCGTCTGCTTGATTTCAATGATCGCACCACCTGCGTGCTGTTTGGTGATGGCGCAGGTGCCGTGGTCTTGCAGGCGTCCAGCACCCCCGGCATTCTGGCCAGCGACCTCCACGCGGATGGCAAACACACCGGCATTCTTTGCGTCCCGGGCCATGTGTCAGGGGGGCAGGTGTTGGGCACGCCCTTGCTGCAGATGGACGGCCAGGCGGTCTTCAAACTGGCGGTCGGGGTGCTTGAGAGTTCGGCGCGGGCCGTGCTTGAGAAGGCCGGGCGGACCGACGCCGACATCGACTGGCTGGTGCCCCATCAGGCGAATATCCGCATCATGCACGGCACGGCCAAGAAACTGAAGCTGCCCCTCGGCAAGGTCGTGGTGACCGTCGATGAGCACGGCAACACCTCGGCGGCGTCGATTCCTCTGGCGCTGGACACCGCGGTGCGTGCCGGTCGGATCCAGAAAGGCGAAACGGTGCTGCTCGAAGGCGTCGGCGGGGGGTTCACCTGGGGTGCAGTGCTCCTTGAGTTGTAGCGGGTGATGACCGAACCACGCCGGGTTGAGCCCGAATTTATTCAGAATCAGAGATCAGAGACATGACTTCCTTCGCTTTTGTCTTTCCAGGCCAGGGTTCGCAATCCGTGGGCATGCTGGACGCCTGGGGCGACCACCCGGCGCTGAAGCAAACCCTGCAGGAAGCTTCCGATGCGCTGGGTGAAGACGTTGCCCGCCTGATCCACGAGGGGCCGCGCGAGGCGCTGGCACTGACCACCAACACCCAGCCCGTCATGCTGGTGGCGGGTGTCGCTGCCTACCGCATCTGGCGCGCTGAAGGGGGTGCTGAACCGGCCGTGGTGGCGGGACACTCCCTGGGCGAGTACGCCGCGCTGGTGGCGTCCGGTGTGTTGACCTTGGCACAGGCGGCGCCCCTGGTCCGCTTTCGGGCCGCGGCCATGCAGGAAGCCGTGCCAGTCGGCGCTGGCGCGATGGCGGCGATCCTGGGGCTGGATGCGGCCGGCGTGATCGCGGGTTGCGCTGAGGCGCAGGCCAGTTTTGGCCCCGGCACTGCCGAAGTGGTCGAGGCCGCCAATTTCAACGACAGTGCGCAGACCGTGATTGCTGGCAGCAAGGCGGCGGTGGACAAGGCCTGCGAAGTCCTGAAGGCGCGCGGCGCCAAGCGGGCCTTGCCGCTGGCGGTTTCGGCGCCGTTTCACTCCAGCCTGATGAAGCCGGCGGCGGAGAAGCTGCGCGAGAAACTGGCGGGCATTGCATTGGCCACGCCCGGCATTCCCGTCATCAACAACATCGACGTGAAGGTGGAGCACACGGCCGACGGCATTCGCGAGGCCCTTTACCGGCAGGCGTTCGGGCCGGTGCGTTGGGTCGAATGTATTCGCGCGATCAAGGCGCAGGGCGTCACCACGGTGATCGAATG